>Ga0209611_10003254_pt1 | contig 28268 bp, 24 predicted proteins | sample S1TSphgellanicum_3_FD_187693 | JGI IMG/M metagenome (GOLD analysis project Ga0209611, IMG submission 187693) | Host-associated microbial communities from peat moss isolated from Minnesota, USA - S1T2_Fc - Sphagnum magellanicum MG (SPAdes) (version 2) | ecosystem: Host-associated > Plants > Peat...
TTCTCTCATTGCCAACCTAGTGTTGCAAATTTCATTTACAGCTCAAAAAGAAAGTGTTTGATAAATTTCCACATCTCTCTTTATTTAAGTACTGCAACAAATCATATGCACCCACCCATAGGTAGTTAGGGATTCAATGGAAACTGCATTGCTCTCTATGATCATCCCCTAACTGTTACTCAGTGGGTGCTTCATATACAGAGGAGTCTCACATCACTGGAGTTGACAGAGTTACCTCATGTGTCAGCAGTGGTCAGTTCTACTGCCAATGATGTTGACACTTATCCTAATGTGCCCAAGCCAGATGAAGACAACAAAAATGTCACCGATGGTACTGACAGCAACAACATGGGGCTTTCTGAGCACAGGCAACGCAAGAACTCTAGAGATCCTGCACGGGATTTATCCATCCAAGTTCTGGAAAAGTTCTCAATGGTGACTAAATTTGCAAGAGAGACAAAGGCACAGTTATTTGGGGAAAGTCGTTTGTTGGGTAACTCAGAAACGGATTTAGATCGGGCACCAAACAGGTCTCGTGAGGACAATACTTCATTTGGCAGGATGAGTTCATTGCCACCAGACAGGATTCCAGTGCAAGAATCATCTGTTCAGCCTGGACAAATTGCAGCAGAGAATTCACGAGAGGTTGGATCTCTGGCCTATGTATTTGATAATGTGATCTTGATGAATGAGGTATTTTTGCTTCAGGTAGCCATCTAGCGGGAGACTCGAGAATCTCTAAGTGTGTTTGTGTTGAAAGAGTGTGGATTTCTTTGTGAGCAGCAGCAGGAAGATGAGAGAAGTGATGCAGAGGAACAAGCAGCCACTAATGTGGGCAGCTTTGAGCTTGTTGATGGTATGCAGGTACTTGATTCCGCTGCCAGCTCTTTGTCCTTTGAGGATATCCCATTACCTTCTCCTGTAAGCTCTTCATTGGCAACAGTTCATGGTTTCCACATAGATACAGAGAAAATCCGACATGACTTGCAGTCCATTGTTGAGGAATTTATATGACAAAATCATATCCATGTTGGAATCTTACAGTATGTACTTTTGTTGGGTCCTCAGTTTTCTCTGTGTTTTCTTAGGGTTAGGATTTTCTCCTTTTCCTGTTTACTGATATGTATCTGAAGGTTTATAACTTTCTAATTGGGTCATCTCTCTATTTGTTTAAGGTTTACTTAAATTGTTAATGTGTCTTGTACTTGTGAAGTTCCAAGTGCTTTTCATCTCTGAGATCTTTGCAGATATGGGACATTCTTGTGAGTTTTGCTTCCTTTCTTCACTGAATCTCTCAGCTGTCTCTAGTTCATCACTGTGATTTTGGAATGGTGGCAGAATGAAATGCCAGCACTGGTGTGGGGACGCGCACGGCCACCTCCCCTTGGGAATGAAGAGGTCTGTTCACTATATTGGTGGCTTTCTAAGATATAGTGTGGTGATCCTGTACTTGAGAATGTTCAATTGTCCCAAGCCTGTTGAGCAATGGATTCATTTATCGTGGGCATCCACTAGCATGGATGATCATAGTGCTTAGTTACATGCTCCTCTCATCTGACAGAATATTTTGATGTGGATCATGCAGTGGATGACATTTTTGGATGCTGAGGGCCGAGTAATGGATCCAAGAGCTCTGAAGAAGCGGATCTTTCATGGTGGAGTTGAGCAAAAGCTACGCCGTGTGGTACTTTCTTTTACCATGACTTGCCTAGGTGTTTTTTGTCTACTGGCAATTTATCTGGACTGAATAGTACCTGTCTCCTATCTTTTACAGATTTAGTTACCTGATCATTAGCACCTGAATGTGTTGCTGGCTGGTTTCCATGAGTCTTTCTTGCTGTTCTCAAGTAAAGCTTGTGGTATTCTTGACATGGGAGTATATCCACAAATTTTGTTGACCGGACACAGGTTTGGAAATTTTTATTGGGCCATTACAAGTTTGACTCGACATATGCTATGCGGAAGGCCCTAGTTGCCAGGAAGCGAGAAGAATACTGGGTCCTTAAATCACAATGGCAGGTTTGTTGTTTCAACTTGCATCTTCCTTGCAGATGAGTCAGATGTTCTCATTCATGTTCTTTGAAATTTACCAGACAATTTATATGCTGCAAAGCTATCATGTTTCAATATGACAAATAATTTTCCAATAATATAATGGGCCCAACCATTGCACTAGCAGAGCTTGCTGCCTACCATGTGCTTAAACCCTAAACCTTATATTCTGCATCAAACCTTTTTAATTAATTCCTTCTTTTCCTTTGCTATTCTACAGTCTGTATCTGAGGATCAAGCAAAGCGCTTTGCAAAGTTTCGGGAACGCAAGCACCGGGTGGAAAAGGATGTGGTATGTATAGTACATGTCCCTGTTGCTTGTACAAGTCATGATGTTAGAGGAAGTCAGAAAGTACTAGTTTTGATTGAAGGCCTTTCAATTTCCTGCACTCTTTCATATCTTTGCACCAGTGTTTACTTTGGGGGGCTTTCTGAAAGGCAGTGAAACCTTAAATTCATTGAAAACCTTTGTGAGATGTTTGTGATAAGGAGCTAAGGTTTGTAACCAGTCCGTTGGTATGTGGACTGTAGGTTCGCACGGATCGGACACTACCTTTTTACGATGGTGATGACAACCCAAATGTGGATCTTCTTCACGACATCTTAGTGACATATTCCTTCTATAACTTTGATTTGGGTTATTGCCAGGTGAGTGCTATGGAGAACCTCATTCCTTTAGATAATGTTGAAGATTGGTGTCATGTTTGGAGTTGAGGAATATTAACCCTTAAACTCTAAACTCTCAACTCTGTACATGACACCAATCTTCAAACTCTAAACCCTAGCCCTAAATCCTAATGGTTGCATCGAGTTATGCAAGCGAGTCGTGGTTGGTGTGTAAACAGATTGAGCAACATTTTCTTGAAGCTGGATCCCCCATTTCCTTACTTTTCTGTGACATGGGTGCCAGGGCATGAGTGATCTGCTGTCACCAATCCTCTATGTGATAGAAGATGAGTCAGAGGCTTTTTGGTGCTTTGCTGCACTGATGGAACGGATGGCACCCAACTTCCACCGTGACCAAAATGGGATGCACTCCCAGCTTATGGCCCTCTCAAAGGTAAATGAGACATCTTTGCTTGCTGTTGGGCTTAAACTATTCCTGAGGATGTTATATCATTTCATGGTTGCCTGTTTTTATGTGGTTATTCTCAGCATTTCTTCTTGCTTCTTTTGTTTCTTCTTTCCTCTTCTGGTGCCTGTAAGAAACTGTGCAAATCCTTTATGTAGGGCTATGTTTGCATGCCAGGAAGCTGCAACTTCTGACACTCCAGGGTTACTTGTGCTGGGTGCAGCTGGTGCAGTTGCTGGACAATCCATTGCATGACTACTTCAAGCAGAATGAATGTTTGAACTACTTTTTCTGTTTCCGCTGGATTCTTATTCAATTTAAAAGGTGAGAATTGAAGAATAGCTTTGCACCAAATTCTCTCTATTGTTCTTACTACCCATTTGAATGGAAGTTCCAAAATACAGTAAATATATTTTTCTGTTGAGCATCATGTTTTGTGACTTGTGACTCTTTGCTGATTCCTGTACCATGTGGGTGTGATCTTGTTTTCAGAGAATTTGACTATGACAACATATTGAGATTGTGGGAGGTCCTGTGGAGCAACTATCTTTCCGAGCATTTCCATCTCTACATATGTGTCGCATTGCTGAAGCGGAACCGTCGCAAAATCATGGATGAACAGATGGAGTTTGATACGCTGCTCAAGTTCATCAATGAACTCAGTGGGCACCTTGATTTGGACTCCACTCTACAGGATGCAGAAGCATTATGTTTGTTTGCAGGAGAAAAGGGGGCAGCCTGTATCGCTCCCGGAACTCCTCCTGCACTTGTGGCTACAGATCCTGAAACCTGAATCACAACTTGGAAAAAATGTATGTTTTCCTTTCCCATGTCACTTTTTTTACTGTATGCAACAGCTAGCGATTTCTGTACAAAGTTGCAGGCCTTCTTGTTAACCAATTATATCTGTTCAATTAAGATGAAGTGCAATCAATAGATTGTTGCATTTATTGTTCCACCAGAGGATTGATGACAGACTTTTTTGGATGATTGGATGTAACCAGGTCAGGTTGATGTATAGCAGGAATCTTTTGTCGGGTAGGTTCTGCATACTGATAGACTGAAGACTTCTCAACAGAAGTCGTGGGGTTATGGCATGATAGTATAATATATAATACCCTGTGATTACTACTCAATTGTACAGAAGTTGGAAGCATCTTCCTACAGCCAGCCCCAAGTGAACCGAGCATGGGCAGGCTCTCTTTCAACAATATATTGCAGAAACATTCAGCTTGATCTTAAGTTGGAAGTAATGTTTTATTTCTTCTCTATTGGGTATTGGTGCTTTTGTCATAATACTTGTATGTATGTATATCCAGTACATGATGAAGGTAGTCACTAATCCAATATTATGACTTGGGCTTTGTGGGGCTTCAAGCTTTGACTCAATGTCCTCAAAAGCAGGGAGTAATATGCCTGTGTATTTTCAACCACAAATGTGTTAAATGAAGATGCTTTGTAAAATTGAGCATATGCTTAGGAGAAGGCCTACCCCATTTGACATTCATGTGGGGGGAGTGAGGGCAAGACCTGCCCAAGAACTAGAGGCCTTCCCAAGTGTTATTTTCATCAGAGCATCTCCGACAGTGCTCTGGATAGGAAAACCTAAATGTCTAAGTTTAGCTGTTTTTGGGGGCAACCTCACCAATAAATCTGAAACTGGAACTGCATATACATCTGGAACTACTAATAGCAAATTGCCTGGACCAATCATTGTGATCGACCAATCATTGTGACCAGAAATATTGAGCGGCAGTTTGGTGCAATTTATTACTCTTTTATCAGCCATGGTAAGCTGTATAAATTTGCTGCTGAAAAAACCACATTTTGACTTTTTCGCCATAAATTTTACTGTCTGGAGTCACATACTGAGCAAGGTTGCAGATGCTCTCAATATTCAAAATTGAACAACGCAGCTCTCATTTTTTTTTTCGGTGAGAATTGTTGGTTTTGGTTCTTATATAGCTTTGTGATAATTGACCTGGTTCTTTCAAAAACATTTTTTTGGGCTTGTGATGACTAGTTTCGCTATCAATGATTTTTTAATTTTTTTCTCAATCATTTTTCACAAAGGCAATAATAAGCTGGTTTTCATATCTAGTTCTCACAACCCAAATATCAAATTTTCATTAATAGTAAATTTATTTTTATTGCATTTCAATTTAGGTAATGCTTAAAGAAATTGATTTGATTAAAATTTGAGAAAACTTTTTGCAATGATTTTCTCTAACCAATCTTTTATATTTTCACAAACTTCAGCCCTTTCTAAAGTGCGTTTTCCAAATTTTTCAACTCCCTTTTCAAAAAATTGCATCAATTTCAATTAGCTTTACCAATTTAGAAGGGAATTTATAATCAATTTAAGGCTATTGGTTCAATTTTTGTTCACAAGAGTCAACTTTTCTAAGTTGTTCGATTACAAATGATATCTCTTTAAATTAGTGAAAATTCTGACTTTAAAAAAAAAGATTTTAATTTGTGATCCAACAATTTTAAGATTTGACAAGCAAGAAAACTATAATATGAAACATGATCTCATGTTTTGCTAACCATTGAAAAGGACATTTAATATGTTTCATGTCCACTTGATACACTAATACCTTAGCCAATTCGACACTAATTATATTATTTTCAGAATTGTTCAAAATTTCAAAAAATATCACTTCCAAATCAAAAAATATTGTGAAGGATATCAGTGAATATTTTGGAACATTTCATCTGTTGAAATGAAAATTTCAAAATTAATTAATTATTTGATGGACATGTGTTGAAATGGCCAATGTACTACAATATCATTTGAAAATCAAAGACAAGCTCCTTTGTGGGTTCATTTGTGTTAAACTTAAGATCCAACATTGAGGAAAACATATTATGAATTTTTGGTTTCTATATTTCTTTTTAAAAAGGAATGAAAAAAATCCAAAACAGCATAAACCTCATTTTTTAATGTTGGAAGTTAAACAAGTTAATTTTGAAACAACTAAATCCCCCTTTGCTAGGTTAGCAAAGGAAGTTGAAATTTCAATGTCTTTTCAATTTTGACCTTATGGATATGGCATAATGTAAGGTATCATTTGGCAACCAATGGCTTTGAAATTGGTTCAAAACACAAGAAAATACAAAAGGGAAAGACAATCAATAATGATTTGAAAAATGTGTTATGTCAAAGGAGGTGGCATTTGACTAATTAAATGCATGGCATAGACATCAATTTGTCTATTATAACATAGAACAATAGCCTCTTGAAACTAAAAGCTTCTTGAAACATGATATTTTGCTAGCAAGTTTACAAAAGTGAATGAATTTATTAAACAATATTATTTTTTACAAATAAATCAAACCAAAGATAAAATACTAAAAATATATTAAAAATAAAAATTACCTTTTTAAAACCGGTTTATTAATTTTTATTAGGTGAAGACCGTAATCATGTATATTTCACTCTTGTATGTTTTTCCAAATTTCTTGGGTTAGGTTTATACACTTCCACAAGTTCTTTTGTGCAAACTTGGTACATACATATATTTCAAACCTTTGCCAAAAAAAAATCATTAGTTGTTACATATTGACATGCTTTTCAAAGTGCATAGTTAAAACAACCCCTTCAAAAAAATTCTTCCAAACCTAATATTTCACAACTTCTCCCATTAATTTTAATGAAATAATCATAAATTATAATGTTTAAGTTAAATCTATCATCTTTCATATAGGCCATTTTTTTTTCTCAAATCACATTGTTCCAACAATTGAGTTAATGTTGTGGCCAAATATTGTCATGTAATTTCTATAACTTCAAAAATTCTAATGACAATATGATTTGGTTGTTAATTAATTATCAAAAAATTAATGACAAGTGCAAAAATATTATGAACCCCTTCTGACATTCACAAATCAAAGCTTGCAATTGTAGACTAATATTTGATCAATGTTGGCAAAATGTATAATTGTTTCATTTTGTCCACCAATCCACAAAATCTATTTGTGAAAATAGTTTCCCTGAAGGAAAAATAATCCTTAGACACAAATGTTTTGTCAATCACTCTAACCATGCACTTTCCACAAATTACAAAAAATATATATTTTTGACAATTAGAAGGCAAAGATCCTACACAAACTCCTTTTATTACATACCAACTTTCTTGAAAATATCTTTTGTAACAAAAGAATTGGAAATGAAGTTTCAAATACATTTAGTTGCACCTTTAGGTGTATAAATTTAGGTTCATATCTCAATCTAAATGTGTATAACCTAAATGTATTTCTTGCACATTCTAAATGGTTCCCCTTGGTTCATATCTCAATCTAGCAATATGTTGTGAAATCAATGTACATATGAATAATATAATAGTCCAATGAAGTATTATTTTGATTTGGAGAGCCCCATCACATTTTTACAATTCCAACAAAAGGATTAATAAGTACTACATTTAATAATAATGTTTCCATGCAATTTTTCACATACATTAAAAAAACCATAAAAAACAATCTTTTTCATCAAAGTTTTCAATTTTTTGTAAGGTTGTGGAATTTAAATCAAATGATTTTTTAATGTTCATTAGTACATTATGGTATGAAAATGTTGATGATTATGAATTTTTTAGGTTGGAAAATGTTTTTCCATTGAAGATTTACTTGGGTTAAGTGTTTTTTTAATCATTTGACAAAAGTAAAATGAAGTTTTGACTTTTTTTTTAAAAAAATGCTGTCAAATAAGGGTTTTTAAAAAACCTTTATTAAATTATTGGTGTACATTTACACAAATGTAATTTTTTTTAAAAAAAAATATTTATAATGCTTGTGATTTCTTTTAATTTTTAAATTCATATAATTTATATGTGACTTTTAAAATTGTTCAAAGCGAGTGAAATCTTACATATTGCTACTTTTAATGCTATATGTAGTTCCAAATTTGCCACAAATTGTGTAAATTGTAGCTTGCCAACACCCAAAAAGACATGGTCATGATATATGAAGCAAATTCAAATTTTCATCAATAAGACTATCATGGAACATGGTTTCCTTAAATTAAAATTTTAAAAATAATTATCAAATTTGTGACACAATGACAATGCCACATTAGCAATTAGTGAATTAGCTACAAGTAAAAAATGTAGCAAGGAATTAGCCAAATTTAGCTATAGGTAAAAGGAAAATAAAAAAATTTAAGAATATTTTGGTGACCTACTAGAACTGGAATTTTACTAAAAAATTCATATGAATAAAATGTTAGACTTTTCTTCTTTGTGTTGGACCAAACTTCATTGTTTAATGTTGCAAAAAAACTAGAGGTTTACTCTTTTAATGTTTTTTGGTACTATTGATTTACCCCATTTATAATAATTAAGACATTAGCTTGGTATAGTGATGGCCATTTTGAAAGTATTCGAAAACCTTCCTTTTAAAAAGAAATGTTTGATCATTTGAATATTTCATCATGAATGTCACACTTTGCATTTTATAACGTTTGTTTATAATATATTTGATGTTTGTTTATAGGGTTTGCCCTACCTTTACTAACAAAGTGCAATGTTAAGAATGTGATCAAAAGTTGTTTGAACATAAGAATCAATATGTGTTTTTTTGTCACATGATGGACGAGTCTTTTGTCAATGTGGCTTTTGGGAAACCAAGTTTCCATCATGATGTTGAATAACTTTATGGACATCCTTCGACCACTAGTCTTGTTTATGTTGGAGTGCTTTTGTGACAAATAGGTGCAATTGTGCATGGTTGTGGGAATGAATTGTTCCTCCCAATAATTGAAGAAGTTATAAGGATATTCAACAAATGGTTGGCTCTTTAGTTGGGGTTACATCATTTTAGGATAACCTTTGTATGATCACAAACTTATTAGGGTTCATAGGTTCAACACATATTTGCATCAAATATGTTGCTCATAGGTTCAAACACGATTCTTCTACAACCGGGCTCCAAAACCATATGAAAACACCACAAAACCTTTGCAACACATGTGTTGCACAAATTTTACACTTCAATTGCACATAAAAGATGAAAAAGAAGTCACAATAATTGCATCATGCTAGTGCAAAAATTGCGTGTTATTCGTACCAATGAATTTTACATTAATTTAATCTTAATGCAACATGACACATCTTAATACTATGTGCCAAATTTAGACACCAAATCTATATAAAAAAATCTAGTTTTTCATTATCTACGACTTTTGTGACTAATTCCACCTTGAGATGGCCATGATTATAACAAGCTAAAATGTATTCACAAAATGTTGGAAGTGGACTTGTTAATGCTTAATGTACTATGGAAATATCATTTACTTGTTTCCCCCTCGGAAAATGCTTGTAAAATGCTTGTAAAAGTGTGTCAATAGGATGCAAACACCAATTACGTATGTATGAATGGCTTAACCCTAATTGCCACATATGCAATTTAGCCCAAAAGACGGGGTGCAAATGCTGAGGTGGCTGGCCACGCAGTGCAACTCAAGCTTCAAATTAGAGCGGGCATGTGAAAAAGGAAGTCTGAAGTGGCTGGCATGTCAGCAAATCTGTCCAGATCTCTCCCTTCAGGACAAGAAGCTTTCTCCTCTTGGAACTGTAATTTGCATATCACCTTTAGATCTGCCCTCCAACAGAAAAACTGGAATTCATCTCCAAGCCCCCTCAAAAAAACACACACTCCAGATTCTGCAAACTGAAGCTCCTGATTCTTCAAGAGAGAGTTTCATGTATCATCATCTTTGGGTCTATTAAAGGTTCATGACCACAATCTTTTATGAGGAAAAAAAATTCACTAGTATGGGTTTGTTTTTCAATTCAAGGTAATGCTCAAGATGGGTTTTTAAAATCTGTTGTTTTGCAACATGTATTTTCTGAATTTAGGAGGAGGAAGATTCACGATCCAATCCTCTGCCTCCAAGTACCAAATTGCAATGTTGCATTGCACTTTGGGTGGAGCAAAGATTGGGTGATGTTCAAAAGTTTTGTTCCTGGGTTGAACTTTGTGTCGGGTTGTCAATCTCGAACTCAACACAACCAAAGAGGTGATTTGCTGTTTGGAAGCCTCTGCTGCTAAAATACTGCAATTCAACATAAAGAAACACTCATTTTGGCAAAGAGATTTCGCCTGCAGTGCATGATGCCAGAAAAAATGAACCCATTTTGCAATTTGTGAGCTTTCATGTCACTACTAAAAAAACCATTGTACCAGTCCACAGAGTGAAAGAAAGCATCCCCCAAACCAAAAGAAACTACAATTTTTTTTTCCCTCGGAAGTCTAATAATTTTTCCCTCACAAATCATATATTTATTGCAAGTTTCATGACAAAATTTCACAAAACCTCAGACAATGAAAAATCCAGCAGTTAAAATTTTCAGTGCTTCAAATCTAACAAAACTGTTTTTGGACTTCACAAATCAGATGCCTTTGTTCAATGTTGTTACAAAATCCTCATAGTGCACTCCATTTCAGTTAAAGAATGGGAGTTGTTTGGGCATGAAATCAGATCATGAAGATTGATTTTGGAGCCTGCATGAATCAGAAATGTTTCCAGTTTTAATTTGTTGATGAGGAGGACTTTTCTACTGTCTACAAAATCTAGGGATTCTGTAGCAGCTCAAGAAATTTCAGAGTTTGGAATCTTTTGGACTTTACAAGCATCATTTTACAATGATGCAAGAAACAAAGAGAGATGGAAATTCAATTGTTTGCACATTGCCCATTGTTTGTTTGTTTGTTTGTTTGTTTTTTTTATTTTTGGGACTTTCAAGTGACCAACATGGTTATGAAACACCCCATTAGAGTTGTACATTTTGCACATTCAAACTAGTGATTAGAATCAAAATTCATCTTAGTTGGGTGGTGTGATCTATCATCGAGTGCAGTTTTTGTCTGGATGTTAGACTTGTTAGCAAAGTTTTCTAACAAGAAGCTGAGACACCCAAAACTCAGGAAACTTTTTTTCACAAGAAGAGAGAGACCGAGAATTTTTCGGGGTTTGGAAGAAGGATATTATTAAAGCAAAATGGGGACAGGATGGAGCAAATTATCAGTTGAAGAAATCGATGTTTGTAGTGAACAAGAACCAGGTGGCAAACAGACACTGGGTATGATTGATTCTCTAACACATTTTCTTTTTTTGTGGAAAATCAATTTCCTTTGTATTTTGAGTGTGCTTATCTACTACACCTTGACTTTGAAGAATCTGAGAGTGAAGAATAAAATGGAAACCTTGGATACATTCAGGAGATGCAGACTACTTCAGTAGTGGATTCGCTGAGGTTAGTGTATCAGCAGACCAATCCACTCAAACAAGTGAAGAAGCCACAACAACCAAGGCATCATCAAGCAGCATTCACATGTTTCAAACAGTTGATGAATATGGTATTGCTGTAGGGGGTGAAATTGAGGTACAATTTCTTTTCTTGTGAGAGAGCCACAAGAAAAAACCAAAAAAAAAAGGCATTCATTTTGTCACACTATGAATTTCATTCTGCTGAAAGAATTGTTAGTATGAATGACTACAGTAGTAGTACAACAAGGGCAGCTTCAACACATGTTTGTCGAATAATTAAGTAAAATCTGAAGATTGCATGTTGAAAAAGAGAAATATTCTGCAATATTCCTACAGATTCTCTATTCTCCTTCACAGAACTTTGTTCTTTGAAAAAAGAAATTTTAGAAAAATTTCAACATTTCTACAAAATAATTTAATTAGTGTTGAAGCTGCCAAGGTACTATGGTATCCAGATACGTAGTCAAGCATCTACGCAGATTGATTGGTGCAGATCCAACACTCGTGGCACTCACAAATTCATGGCTAGTTTTTTGGGTTAGCTGGAATCAATGGGTCAATTTGTTGTGGTATAAAAGTGGCAGCTGATTAGTGTAGCAAGACAGAAGACCCGGGAAACAAAAAACACCAAAAGAAAATGGGGTTGAGAAACTAGCTAGCTCAAGGCTTTCTGCCTCCAAAAATATTCCAATAAAGTTAGTTGGATTGACAATTTTTGGGGGTGCAGTTATCAGAACTTGAAGGTGGAGGAGAGCTGGAGGAGCATGATGATGATGGGTTTGATGACCCAGTAAGCAAGCCGCATAGTTTGACAATGTTGGACCCAACATCACCACCAATTAAAGCCTTCCTTAAACTGCAAGAGATAGAGCAACTGAATAAGAGCAGAAGACGTCATCCAGAAACCGTATCCTTACGGTCTTCAAAGCCTCATCAGGTATTATCACCTATGGCAGGGGCAAAAAGTCGAGCTTTCACAGCCAACTTGGAAGAAAGCAAGTTGGGACATAAGGAACAAGTGTTGCAAGAATTTTTATTATTGCCAGGAGTGTGCTTGCAGTCATCTTCTCAACTGTCTCTACTACCACTTCCAAGGTTTGAGCTCAATCTCACTCATGAAAAGACCAGCAGCACCACCCAACAAGAGCAGAACAATGACAACAACAACCACCCATCCTCATCAACAAGGTTCCAGTTCTTGGATCCCTTTGAGCCTACCACTGATCCTAATAATAACCCCCAGCTTAATGCACTACCACCAGTAATCAAATCTTCAGCGCTGCCCGAAGGAATGAAGATTGGAAGCAGTATGGAATCAAGTTTTGGGAATTTCAGTCAACAGCCATTCACATCTGCACAGAAACTACTCTTGTTTGACCTCAACCGCAAGCGCAAGCGCAAATTAGCAGCTACCCAAAGCTTGGTTAGCCTTGTTGGTGATTACTGGGGAGCTGCTTCCACAAACGAGCTGAAGAATCCTCCTCCTCCTCCTCCTCACACATCATCTTCATTGGAAAGATTGAATCCCTGGTCTCTTTCTCTTCCTTTCACTAAATGAATTAATTTACACATTGAGATGAGAAAGAAAAGTTGCAAAACCACTTATACAAAATTGCAATACCACTCTGCACATGGGCACACATGGGGTGCACATGGGGTGCACATGGGTGGTGATATATTTGTGAAGGATTACAATTGAAAAGTGAGAGTTCTATTGATGGATTTGCCCGTCGATCTTTGCAAATGAATTAAATGGATTACAAGAAGTAAAAAGCTTGAGCTTGAGAAGGTTTGGGTGGAGAAAATGGCATTCTGAAGTTAGACTATCTATCTATGCTAAACTTAAAATTAACCCCCGTGGGGATGGAAAAGAAGTGTGATGAGAGGTAGCAAGCTGATGTTGATTTCCTTCTGGTCTTCTTTTTCCCATCGGGTAGTAAAAGCAGTGAGGAAGTTAAATTGTGGACCAAGTTGGGAATGGGCACTACTGCAGCAATGATGGACATTTACATTGAGAAAGCTATTCGGGATCATATCTCTTACAACAAGCCTGGACATATCTCCTCCTCCTCTGCTGCCTACAACAACAATTCCTCACCATACCAGGCATGTTTTTCTTTTCTTAAAATATCCTCTCCACTGGACATCATCCATTGATCCATCTCGTGTCAAGCTGCCTTTGAAATCTGTGACATTAGGAAAAAAAATTATTCATTCATTAAATATGGTAAAACAAAAACATCAAAGTTCAATCCTTTCCTACTTCCCGAACTTCATTATTTGTAGCATGCATAAACCCATTGTCATTGCATGGTTTCGGGGCTTTGTTGTTATAGGTAAAATATGACAATGGAAAGGAGGAGGACGAGGAGGACGAGGAGAAGGCATTGAGCTGGAATGAATTGGAGCCTTGTCTTGTGGACATAACAAAACACAAAGATAATTTGACTATTGTGAAGAGAAAGAGAAATGGAACAACACACAGGAAGAGAAAGGGCTCAAAGGCCATAGTCCCACAACTCAAGAAAGTGGGTGATCTTGTTTACAATACAAGAGTAAAGTCTAGAGGAAGGAGGCGACGGCGAAGGAAGAAGACATGATCCCAAAATTGAATCATTGTCCAATAAATTATTAACTTTTTTTTTTGTGTATCTTCAATGTTTTGGAACTATAAGTATTTGGGAAAGACATCTATGAATAAAGCTCTGATTGGGGTTCTTGGATGTGTCCCCGCATCAATCACTAGAAATAGCCCAAAGGAGAATTTTTTAGGTTACAACCCATGTTGGTTTTGCATGGTGTTTTCGAAATACTAGAAGGTTCTTGGTAGTAAAAGAAAATTACTAACAATGTCGGGAGGGTTTTTGAATGTTGAAAATCAAAATATTTTTGGTACCAATTTGGTATCAATATGTGGTCTATGTGAGTTTGCAAACTAGATATCGACAATTGTATGTCAATTGTAATGCATGTGCTACTCAAATACCTTGGTACCTTAGTGGCTTTTGGCACAAATTGTATTATGTTTTAAAATGCTAAAATTTTCAAAAACTATTGTTCTCAAAGAACAATTTGTTTTGGAAGCAAAATGGAGAATCTTTTGGAATATTTGAGAATAATCAAATTCCAAAATAGAATCTTCAAAATTAATTCGTTATTAAAAAAGGGATAAAGACATGATCAAAATAGGAACCATGCTATGTCCATGAAACCCATAGTTTGTTCATAAGAATTTATAACAAATGTAAGGGCACTTGTGAAAGTGCCAAGATCAAGTCCATGTTTTAGGAGAGTCCCAACCTTTTTTAGTTAACTTGTGTTTGGCTAGAAAGTCCCCACTTGCTCAACCAAAGATGCATCCCACCACTTGTATTCATTCAAAGCTTCAAACATTCCAATTCCAATAGTGATTTGCCAAAGTAGTCACATTTCATTGATGTGTTTAATCAACAAGGTAAATATCATACCCACATCTAGAGATATAGGAGACAAAGGAGGTTTGACCATGGCACTTTGAGTTGGGCATAAGTAGGTGCCATTGACCAAAATGGCATGTAAGCCATTAATTGTATTTAAGACCAAATTTAACAATTTAATGGTGAATTTTTGTGATCTGTACCTCTATGTTTATGGCAAAATTTATACATGGGACAATGTGTAAAACATGAGGATATGAAAATAAATGTTTTCATTGTATCTTTGAACTTTTGAAGATGAACCTTCGATTTGTGATAGCAAATTCACAACATAATTTTGTTTTGAGAAAACCTATCCCAAAGCCCCTTTGAAGACCATCCCTAAAGCCATTGTTTTGGTAATTCTTTCTTCGAAACTTCAATATCATCATGAGTGCATTTTATATGAAATTTTCTTTTCCATTCATTCCAATTTTCATTCCATTCAGAAATTTCATGCATCGTCTTGTCACAAGAATGATAAAAGTGCAATAAATTGCACCAGATTAGTTTTATGATCTACAAAGCTATTAGTTTACTGAAAGAGAGAACAAAAGTATTTTCGTTTGACGTCAATAGCATAAATTCAAAAAAATGTATTGTGTTATTTACCTATGGGTGATATTATTAGACTTATTTTTTTGTTGAATATTTTTCTCATTATAAATAATGAGATCATAAGTTCAAGTGTTTTTTTTACTGTTTTGAAATTCCTTGAAACATTTGCGATAATGAAACATATGTTTAAGAACATTGAGAAGGAAGGTTATAGTCGTTTCCATATTATTATTATTTTGAGAAGACTCAAATGTTCAATATTTATGGAAATTCACAAATTGGCATAAAAATCTAAAAATTGAAAAGAATTTCTAATAACAATTTTTTTTTATTATCATTGTCTAGATTGGCTTGAAATAAAAATTACATATGATGAGATTTTAACCTTGTGAACACCTAACATATTCACATATGCATACATGAATTATATATATAATTAAAATAAAATTCCATTTTGATGCGAGCCTTCTTATTGCACTTGTGGAGAAACAAAATGAGCTTCAAAGTAAGACCACTGAATCATTATTGACAAAGTTATGAATATACTAACATTGATTATTAACACAAAGTTGTTGAAAATGATCTTGGGGTATGACATGTGTGCATGTGCCTTCCATCCATTCTAGTTTTCTTTTTGTGCCCTTGTTATTCCACATTCATAGCTAGAGCCACTTCCATATTGGATGCAATTTAAAACCCACTTGCAAATGTCACAATTGCCAACTTTGGTACATGCAATCTTACACTTGTGCACTCTAATAACCACTCTATCATGATAGGGAGGGTACATAATTTAATGGGTTTCACCCAAAAAACAGAACTAAGAGATGATCATGCACCAATTATTTTTGGGAAGCAAAAACCGTAGTGCCATGGAGATGCATGACAAGCTACCTAAGCTATGTGTTCTCCATAGTAGACAAGGGCATGTACATAGCCCTTGGCAATCACCAACACGAAATTTTCAACCAACCATACCTAAAAAAGGTTTATTTTTCTTGTATTGTCTGGCAAAATTCCAAAGTAGTTAATAATCGCAAAAGGGACAACAATATGCCTTTTCTTACATTTTTGGCACTTGTTATTATTTATATTTTCTAGGGTTTCCTATGTGCCTTGTATTTGGTCAAATTCACACTGTGTTTATCGAAGCATGATTCTTCATGGTTGTGGCACCATGCTTAGGGTCATAAATGATTTTGGAAATGCTTATGTGATTTGGTCAAGCCATGAGTTTTTTTATGTTGCTTTTGGAATGACACATGATGCACCTCATTAATTGGGTTGCTTACATGTTCATGGTGTCATTAACATCATTCAACCCATAAAAAATGCCCATGCCTAAAAACCTTAATGATGGGGAACCCAAAATCTATGGTTGTTGATTAACACCATTGATCATCAATTCCCTTTATCACATATTCTTTAGTTCTCCTATTTGTCAACATCAACTCTCTACAACACCTAATTGAGATTTCACCTCCTTGGATTGCCCATCAACAAACACTAAAAAAATTTCAAAGTCTTCTTTAAATAATCTAAGTCTTGTAGGTTGTTTGAAGCAACTCACAAGTCCCAACTACATTGGGAAGCAACAAATGCATTATCAAAAAAACCCAAATTTTGTTCACCTTTACATGCATATTCACTATTCAAAGAATTGTGTAACAATCTTCTAATCCTTGATGATTTTGAAATTTGAAGTACAATACAAGAAAATATGTCACATTGGAAGGGCTTGTTAAAATTTAACACCCGTACTAAATCCTTGATATATGTTTTGCTATTACATGTTGAGAACCATGCCAAGAGAAGTATAGTATGACACAAGAAAGATGAAACCCAACCCCTAGTTCATAACATTTTGAGGACCTTCTTGGGAATACAATACTTGAGCATATGAATATTACAGGTTACTTAGAAATTTAATACCTTGTAAAGGTAAGGTAGGGTAGCTTATACTTGAGTTCATGCCTTGGTTAAAACAATCTAACTCTTGACAAAATAGATATATAGAGGCTTGATAAGATACACCATATTCCAACCTTGAGTTTGATTTCTCATTAAAGGTGTGAGCACCTCAAACAAATACTACTAGGTTATTGACTTTCACATAGCCTACATGCTTGTACTTGTGTCTTCTTCTCTTCACAATGCTTTCAAGGGGTGTGGATTAATTTTGGGGGCAAGTTATTTACTTAAATATATTAGTAGCTGAATAAAAATATAATGATTATATATATATATATATATGAGATTTGTATCTATATTTGGGTGAATGCTTTTTTTTCAGAAAAAAAGTAATTCTTGATCACAATAGCAAACCCAACATGACAAGTTGTTGGCACCCCCCAAGTCAAGCTTAGTGACACAAGGTCGATCAAGCTTTCGCTTGCACACCATTGGGTTTGAACCCATAACTCCCTTCAAAGTCTCATATTCCCCCCCATTTCTACCTTCTTCGTCTTTGTTCATGATTGTTGCTCTCCTCTAGCAAAAAGTTTGGCAGGTTTACATCATCTTCTCTTCATCACGGTGCAGAGTTGATACCCTTGTTTCAACAATCTAAAGGTCCAACAACAACAAACAAGTAAGGTAAGAAAGAGAGCATAATGGACCTTCAAGGGCTAGACTGAACCACCCCCACCAGCCTTCCATGCAGGAAGGATGGATGGTATATGAATAGGAAACATTTCCTATGTTATACTCTTGCCCCAATAGCTAACCACAATGGTTAACTATGTGTTAATCATAATGATTAGCTATGTGTTAACCATCTTACACATGCATCTACCTACCTACCATAGTAGTCACCAAATGCCTTACCAAGTTACCTACCTAAATAGTAAACCACTTACCCCAAGATGATGTGTATGCACTTCACCAAACATATCTTAACTTTTAATCGACATTTGACCTAAATAGTTCCAACCCACAAATGCATCAAAAAAATTCATGGATTATGCTAGAGTTTTAAAATTTCGACTTGGTAGAGTTGTAGAGGACTTGAAGCTAAATATTTCAATTTTTTAGAAATGAAATTTGGTACAAAAATGGAAAATCGCCATTGTTGAAAGTTTAATCCTTTTAGTTTCGGGCAGCTTTCAAGATTAAATTTTCTTTGGAGAGTTGGACCAAGATATCATACTTTCATTGGGCCCCCCAAAAAAACTAGGGTAAATAGAAGGCATCCATATGAATGATGATGTGAGGCAAAAAAAAAAAATGCAAAACAAAGTTAAGATGAAGGAGAAATGGATGGTAAAAAAAAGTTGGTCATCAGATGCAACTCTTCCACAAAATCATAGAAATTCAAGTATTTTGGGGCAAAAACAGAAATTCACAATTGTTTGGGACTTTTCCTAGCTCATGTTAAGTTTTGGGCACCTTGTATAAACTCACCCCCTCTCTCTCACGTTTCTGTGTTTTGTAACATGAGCATATGTCAAAATTTCGAGAGTTGGAGTTTATTAGATGCTGCCCAAGATTGGAAAAAAAAAAAACTGCCCTACCTAAACCCAAAACCCTAAACTGCCCAACATGGCTTGAGAAATGGAAACGAGACATTGCAAGGGCGAGAAGGATGATGCTATGACATGTCCCTTATAGTGTTATCAACTTTGAGCTTGAGATTTTAATTGTAGGTAGGAGAAACCCTAGGACAAGGGACCATTTTGGGCCACAGAGACGTGCAATAGGGTTAATGGGGGGCAATTGAAACATGCATAACTACATGCCCAAATGTGTCTGGGCAGCCTCAAGATGTGCCCAATCTTCACCAAACACACACTTAATTGGGCAGACAAGGGAAAAACAAAAAAAAACAATGGTACTTTTGTACTGCGTGCATTTAGGGTTTAGGGTTTAATGTCTTCCGCACCTCTAACACTAGTACATAGAAAGTGATTGATTTTTCGGTGGAAGGTTGTTCCGTAGTCGTAAGTCTGAAGAAAATTTATAGCATGTTGTAGTAGTAGTAGTAGTGCTTCTTCTTCTTCTTGTAGCAAACATTGCACATTATTGTGTAAGAGCGAGTGAAAGGACAAAGTTGAGTATTTGGTTGCTAGCATTTGTTGGCCTTGGCTACCAAGGCAAGGAGTTTTATTGTGTTTAGATTCATTATAGAGTATAGTAGTAGCTTAAGGGATTTTTATTGGCCCCTACTAGGTAATAATAATAATAATAATAATAATAGGTCTATTTATTTTTATATGAGGATTTTTAAAAGATCATATTTTGGCTTGTGTTGAAACTTGAGATTAGTTATAATAGAGTTATAATAATATCTTGAAGGATTTATTTTGGTTTCTTTTAGAGGATTTTTTTTTTGGAAGATTAGGTATATTTTTGCTATGGTGAAATATATTTGAGTTTATGTAATTCTTCTTTTTTGCCTTTAGATTTTTTTTTAATGTAAAAATGGCAAGGACCCAGTGTGAAACTTGAGAGATTAGTTATAGATTTATAATGTCTTGAAGGATTTTGATTTCTTTGAGAGGATTTTTTTTGTTTTTTGGAAGATTATATTTTTTGCTATGGTGAAATATTTGAGTTTCCATAATTCTTCTTTTGTCTTAAGATACTTTTTAAATGTAAAATGGCAAGGCCCTAGTATGAAACTTGAGAGATTAGTTATAGATTTATAATGTCTTGAAGAATTTTTGATTTCTTTGAGAGGATTTTTTTTTTGGGGGAAGATTAGGTATATTTTTGCTATGGTGAAATATTTGAGTTTCCATAATTCTTCTTTTGCCTTAAGGTAATTTTTAAATGTAAAATGGCCAAGGCCCCCAGTGTGACACACCCCTTGTTAATTAGTTGTGAGATTGCAATGGGTGGTAAAACCAATAATAGGGTGGGAGCTAAAACCCTAAAACCCAAGAGCCAAACAAAAGGAATTCTGGTGTCAGGTAAAGAGAGAGAGAGAGAGAGAGAGAGAGAGGGAGAGAGAAAGAGAACCTGGCATGTGAATTATTGACTGACTCTCTCAAACTGGAAACTCAAAGTTGGATACAAAAGAATGGGTAGACTGGTGGTGGGATTATCTGATCCGAAGTGAGATTTTTTATGAATGAATATCTTCTTTTTTCCTCTTGGAACTAGTGCAAAGTTCTTGCAGATTGCTGCAAGTAAAAAGAAATGATACGTTGAGCAAGGGGAGCTCAGGCAGCAATGAGGAATTCGCAAGAAGCTACAAGCGATCCTCATCCTCATACTATATACACTATACTACGGGGTGAGAGAGTTCAGTGACCAACTTTGATCCGATTTGCTGGAACTTAGTAGTAGTTGAGGCCAGCCCAGCCCAGCCCAGTTATGATCCTATAGGACCATCTGAGAAAGACTCAGAGTCCCGACACCAGAAAAGCCTAGATGCCATCTCTCCATCTCTCAATTTTTTGCAAACAATTTATATACAGTGTGCTAAATGGTAATAATAAGCCTTTCAACTCGAAGCTGATGATAAATTATTGCCAAAGTATTACCAAGCAGCCGTTATGTATGCATTAGGACATCTTTCCATTAGGTGGTTGTGATTGCAACAGCTTTCATTAAGTTTTTTCAAGAACTAGTTGTGTTCAGAGTCATCTCACAAATCTACCGTTAAAGCATTGATCAATAGCAAGAGCTGTGAGAGAGTTAATGTGTGTCAAACTGTGACTCACCATACCGTAATCACATCTGTCCTTTTTTTGCTTCTCAATGAGAATATGTGTTTCTAAAGTTCCGAACATGATTATTAATTCTATCTTTTCACCACACAGTTGCAGCTCTTCAGTGGAAAGTGACTTGTCCTTGCAGCAAGCAAGCAAGCAAGCAAGCAAGCAAGAAACAAAGGCCTTATGTCAGTGGCTTTCCACTACTACTACTACTACTACTAGTCTGTTGTGATCACAACACATTGTGTATAACTGTCGTCACAGAAGCCTTAATGGAAAGAGGACCCCTAATGGGTTGGTTGCATAGGGTTTTAATTGTATACAACAGAGGAATGGTACCTACCACATGCACATACATACTTGTAGGTCTAGCTCTTCAACAGATCCACTCTCATTAACAACAACCCAGTACAATAATTTAGCTCTCTTTGCACAGCATGAAGGCCACTGAATTTTTCTCATGCAATTCATTGACCCAGTCTTTTTTTCTTTTGTGTACATAAATGTTGTTGCAACTTGCCTTCCCTACATCTACCAACTTAGTAGATAGATACCCAAGTGGCTTACCAAGTTTCCTACCTACATACGTAGTAACCACTTACATTTGCTACCTACTTACCTATGAGTACTTAACCCCCTAAAACATAGGTAGTGACTTAGGTAGTATGAAGGGTGAAGTAGGAGGGTTTAGAGGATAGGTTACAAAGGTGGAAACTTGGTAACTCAGGTGGGGTTCATTCCACACCGGAATCATATAGCAAGGAATCATATACATTTGGGCCTATGATTATTATGCATTGTTTTTGGGGTGTGGAATCATAGCAAGGAATCGTACATATTTGGGCCTATGATTATTATACATGTTTTTGGGGTGTGGAATCATAGCAACGAATCATACACATGTGGGCCTATGATTTTTATGCATGGTTTTTGGGGTGTGTAATACACACTAGGAAGCATAACATATGCTTCCAAATGTCCATTATAACATGCCAAAAATGTGCATGATTATAGGCCCAATGTTATGTTATGTTTCCCAAAGTCCATTACATGCCCAAAACATGCATAATAATCATAGGCCCAAATTGTTAGGGCATGCCCCATATTTTTTTGGAAACTAAAGAAATTGGCCAAGGGCAGACAATGAAAAAAGAAAATGGCAGCATACCAATTATACCTTTTGTACTGCATTTTGGACCCTTAGATTATTTAACCTCTTCCTTAAAGGCCCCATCTATGAAAGGGTAACTATTAGTCTTTATTACCCTTTTAATTAGGATTCAAAGATAAATTACCATATTCTAGGGTCAAATTTCTCACTATAAAAACCATTTTTAAAAAAAAATTCATGTCTTTTTTGCATAATGAAAATATTTAAATTTTCATTCATGCAGATTTTGAATTTTCTCGCAATTTCTCATATGTTGGATGTATGTGATAGATGGTGGCATTGAATGCATGTACAGATGTTGCACATCCATGCCTATTAGTTCACACTTTTCTAGAGTAGGGATGTCCCATCTATTCCTCATTAAACACACATATAGTCCAAGTTGCCCATCAACCCAAAAGAACAAGCAATTATCACAATGTTGATGCATCTAGAGGACCAAGGATGACATCCAAATAATCACCAAGGCAATCCATTTCACCCTAAAATCATATGAAATTCCATGTGGACATTTTAGAAATTTTCACTTAACGTTTTTTTGGATTTTTTAATGACAAAATTGACCATAGGCTAAATTTTTTTTTAATTAAATTTTTAAATAATAGTTCATAAGATGGTTGCCTTTTGACATCTTGAGTTTACTTAAGGATGCGACTTGATTATGTTCCTTAGAATGGAAGTCTCGAGCTTCTCCATGAGTGGGATAACTAAGGCTAAACCCAAAACCCTAAACCCTTCCCTTGTTTGAGTTTCATCCCCTATTATTGGTGATTTGTAAAGTTCAAAAGTTAGGGGATGAAATCACAAAAATTGGGGACAAGTGATGAAAATAGAGAGGGTTAAGTAACATAATTTGACCCAAGAAAACTTTCTGAGGGCACCATTTGAGGGATTTTTTTGGGCTTTCACTACAAAGCATTCTTTTAAGGTTTGCACTGTGAATTACATGAGATGGGTTTTAGGGTTTCTTCTACATTAAATTATATAAGTGAGCTCCTCCACTTCTCATTTCTTTCTCAATTTTTTATTTTGTGAGTTCATTTTGCTTTTCTTCACTCGCTTGAACTTTTTTAACTTTCTTGTTTTTTGCTTAAAGGTATTCTTATTTTGCCATTTTTCACTTGTAGTAGCTTTTTGAGATTTCAATTAGGAGTTTTGTTAATGTTTTATACTTGTGGATTATTGATTTATTTTTTTAATGCTTAGGGTTTCTTGTTTCTTCTTACCTTTTCTAGGGTTTATCATTTTTTTTTCAAGTATTTAATTCATTTTCTTTTTATTTTTCACATGGGTTTCTTTTCTTTTCTTGATTATTTTTCTATTTTTGAAATTTCGATCTTAATTTTTTATTGCTAGGTTTTCTCAATTGTTTGTGATTTTTAAAAAAGAAATCTTTTTAAGGCTTGTTGTAGAGTCTTTTTGGAGGTTTTTCTAGGATTTCATCTTGTGTTCCATGGCTTCCTCTACGAGACAAGCCTTTTTAAACATGGGTTATTTTGATATTTTTTCATCAAATAGTGATGAAGAAATGTTTCAAAGGATATGTAAGCAACATTGGATTGTGTTTACATGTGTAGTTGCAGGTGATAAGATATTGGCACTATTCAATGCAAATGAACTAGAATTTAGTGTTGGGCAATTGGTCAATTAGGATATGAAGGTTTGAAATGTGCTTGACACATTGCAAACAATTTTAGGTTTATTCAAGATTCTAAGTTAGAGTTTGATGAGTTAGTTACATTAATGATCCCTACCATCCAAGCCCATGCAAGATTCATCGATGAAGTTCACATTATGACAATGTGACCAACTAAGTTGAACGCAAAGCAACGTTTACTACAATTCATCATGTTTTTGAAACACGACAATGTTGTCATGTACGATGCATGTGGAACTAAAACAAGAATGCAATATGTGATGATGAACTTTTTATTGCATCTTGCATTTAGGAAGCCATAAGTGACAAGATTATATGGCCTACTATTAAAAACCAAGCTACCCCTATGCAACACATCTTGAAGTTTCAAGGTTGTATCAGATTTATTGATGGGATTCCCATCGAGATTTGTAAGCACAACCTTGATCATAGGTCGTGGTTCAATGGGTGCAAGAAAATGTATTCCATGTATAACACGATGGTTCTTGACCACCATGGACTATTCATTTATGTGGACAGTCTACCAACTTTACTAGATTGTTTTTGGAAATTTGCCAAATTGAAATGTAAATGGAAATTTCCACCAAAAATCATTGTCAAACATTATAGAAGGCTGAATATCGTGATATTTGTCCAAAATAGACCCTAACTAGGGTTTTCAAGTCTAAGTCACAAAATTGCCAAAAACTTCCAAGCTTGTTGGATTTATTTTTTAATTTGGAGAACTACGATGTAGGTGGAAATTTCCACTTGAAATAATTGCCAAACATTATAGAAGGCTGAAAATCATGATATTTTCCAAAATAGACCCCAAATAAGATTTTCAAGTCCAAATCACAAAACTATCAAAAACTATGAAACTAGTCAGATTTGTTTTTCAAATTTAGCAAGCTAAAATGCAAATGGGATTTTTCACCTTCAATCATACCCAAAGATGATTTGAAATTGAAATATGTCATTATATTAGTACAAACTGTAAGTTTACCAAAAAAAATGGCCTAGGGTCAAATCAAATTTTAAAAATGTAAATTCAATCACAAACTAGTTCAAGTCATATTTGAATTAAGGTTGAAAAACCCTAAATATATTGTAAAGAGGTGTCGTAGGGTTTGCAAATTAAGGTTGACATGAATCAATTAAGGTTTACAAAAGTGGTCCAAGGTATAAGGTTGTCAATTAGGGTTTATAGAAGTGACCTATGGTTTACATAATTGCATTAAGGTTTATGGTTTTCAATCAAGGTTTATAAACCCTAAATACAATTTACATAAATGAATTAAGATTTTTCATGTTGCATTATACATGGGCATACCTTAATTTAAGGTTTTTTGAGGTTTAATGACCAAGTTACTTTAATTAGGGTGATCAAACTTGAACATTGAAAAAATTCCCAAATGGAAAACCTAAAATGAATATCCAACAAAATGCAAGTATATTAAAAAGTTTAAAACCTTAATTAGGGTAATCAGATGTCAAATCTGAGAAAAATAATTGAGCCGATTCTAAAATGAACATTGCAAGTAAACTAAAAAGTTTACATACCCTAATTAGGGTAATCAGGTGTGAAAATTGAAAAAAAAGTGTAAACTAGAATTGAAATGAAAGATATAAATATGTTGAATAATTTTTAGAACCCAATTAAGGTAATTATATGTCAAATTTTGTAAAAACAACCTAAACCAAAATTGAAATGAAGTTTGTAGAAATACCCTAGTTTTGCAAAGTTACCTCACCTTCACACTATAATGCAAATTCACAATAATGTAGTACGATTCTAAAACCATGGCCACAATTGATTTTTGTTGAAAAACCTCCAAAGCCTTTCATGTTCTCTTGGTTCATGGCATTGTAACTTTTACAAACATTCATGCAAACTTGGTTTGTTGCATTCCATCATGCAAACAATTCAACTAGACAAAAATTTAAAAATTGACTACAAGCTCTCGCATTTTGTTGGTTCATCACACACCTTAGGCAAATACTCAATTGGGGAAAAAAAATCGTGTGGGCATTTCAAAAAAAAAATGAGAACAAATTAATTTTATCACCAATTTTGATGGAAAATTTAATTTGGGCCCTAGTTATTTTCTTTTGTTAAAATCTTGCCTTTAGTTATTAGTTTTGTTCCCTAACTTGCAAAAAGTGTGTGTTTTCACCCCCTAACACATAGACTTTACAAATAACTTTAGTGATAAGGAGTATTCACAATCATGGTACCCAAAAGGACAATCTAACAAAAAAAAATTCACAAAGGACTATTTTGAATTTTTATTACATTTATTATTTCATGGTTATAGTGGATTCGTATATGACCATAACTAGAATAATGTCATGTTAATCTAATATAAAAAAATTCAAAAATATATTGGATATAATCTTGTGGACGGGGAAGGGGACATTTAATGTAAAGTTTGGGATTTACATGAGTCAAACAACCATTTTTAGAGAGGGTATTAAATAATTTTCCAACCTAATTTTTATCACCCAATTGTTATCTAATTTTTCTAATATATACATATTAAAGCCACCTTATATTAATTATAATCCATTATTTCAAATGATTACATACCATGTATTATAATTAAATTGATTATTTGAATAAAATTTACCCTATTTTAAAACTAATTAACTTATAACTTTTTACCCAACAACTAATATATTGCACCCTATATTTTTACTCATCTAATTTTTTAATTTATTTTTACTAGTGTCCCCTTCAAGGATATTATATAGATGTTTGTTTAAGTCCTTTTGAATAATTTGGATCCTTCTTTTAATTGTAATTTTCATCTTAAAGGAATTAAAAGGAATGTATTAAACAATGCAATTGATTTCAATTTTCTTTCATGTATAAGTAATGTATACATCTATGTTTGGCAATGTTTATATAATGCATTTGATTCAATAATATACAATATAAGAATTTTGAAGGTTATAAAATCCATTCTAAAAAGGCAACAAGGAAAATGATTCCTTTTTTTTTACAATTTGTTTGAATTTTTGTATTCAATAGGCTTAGAATTTGTGGCCCCAAATGTCGAAAAAATGTTTTAAAAAAATTCATGTAAAAAAAATTGTTAAGTTGTACATAAAAACTTACGTACTCATTTTTACATTTTAAATTTCTTACCAAAATATTTATGCATAATTACATATGCATGTGAAAAATCACCACCACCATGCAAATTATCATACTTTGAATCATCCAATATTTTTCACTTAAATTTATTCCATTTAGATTCTATATTTAGAAGATAGCAAAAACAAAATCTTTGAATTTTGGGTCCAAAAAGGGGTACCCTAATTATGAATATGCTCATCAATGTTGTTATCATTACATACAAATAAGAAACACTTAGCACAAAACCCATTGTGTGTCTAATTTGTGGAAGATTGAATAATGTTGTTTAACATTTTGTACACAATTTCTTTGCCATGAAAGGAGTGAAATATGATATATATATATAGGAGTTCACCAAAAACAAAAACAAAAAATTCAAAAGCTAAAAATGAACTGGAATTTTTGTGTAATTAAAAAAATATAAATGGTGACAAGAAAACCCAAAAAACACTTTCTTTGCAATTTTCCAAAAGAATTAAACAAGTGAAGAAAAAATTTCCTTAAAAATAAACCCTTAGACAAGACTTTGAAATCACTTGGGTCTATAACACTTAAACATTAAAAGTAGGTTGGACCTTATGGTGAGAAATAGGTGATCTTTTAATACACCTATTGAAAATATCTGATAATTAAAAATAACTTTAAAAGCTAGAATTTGAAGCTTTAAAGTTAGGTGAGAAAAGAGAAATGATTTAATGTTTCATTTGTTTCAAATATATATTCTATCTACTTTGATATGTATCTAATTCTATTTCCTTCTTATGTAATTATTAGTTTAGTTGCAATTTCAGTGTTTTTTAATAAGTGGAATACATTTCTATATGTATTAAATTAGGTCATTTCAATTTTAATTATAATAAAAATCCAAATAAAATAATGGAAATATTATGGCATGGCCCTCATGTATGTTATTTTATTAGCTAGCACTAGATATTAAAAAAGAGCCTATTTCCAAAATCTAAATATGTGTTTGGTTTGTAGTTAGTTTGACCTATGTATTCATATAATGACTGAATACATTCATTCATACAATGGTGACATTGGTATTGTTGCACTTCTTGATGATTTGAATTGGAGATTTGCTTCCTTTTACCTTATTGTAAAAGAGAAATTGAGAGGTGGGAACTTGGCTGGATACCCAAACCTCATTCTCAAAGGATTGAAACTTTAAACAATAAGTATATCATAATATCACAATAAGGTGAGGTGCTACAATACTTTTTATAGGGAACACATTTTCAAATATGATG
>Ga0209611_10003255_pt1 | contig 28265 bp, 26 predicted proteins | sample S1TSphgellanicum_3_FD_187693 | JGI IMG/M metagenome (GOLD analysis project Ga0209611, IMG submission 187693) | Host-associated microbial communities from peat moss isolated from Minnesota, USA - S1T2_Fc - Sphagnum magellanicum MG (SPAdes) (version 2) | ecosystem: Host-associated > Plants > Peat...
CTGTCCTAGCAACTGGTCCCCGTTCACTACGGGGTTAACATGTTTTACCATGATTTCATATAGTGAATCTGTCCTAGTTCACTCAAAATCCTAGTGAAATACAAGGTGAACTTGGCCACATCTCCTAGTAGTGATAACATTTTTAATCATTCAAAATGAAACACATATGATGAAAATATAAATATTGATAAACGCGTATCCTTATTAAATTATAAATAATTGTATTATAGTCATAACCTAGTTGAATAATAGTACTTTAATAGTGGTGCACTGGTGGCCATACTAATTGTATCAATGGGAACCATAATCAAAACTAGTTTCAAATGTATCCCATAATGGGTGGTGGAAATGTGGTCACATGGCATGATCGCATGTATGTACATTTTACATTAATTATAACATAGTTGTTGCTTTAATGACACATTTATAATAGTTCTAAAGTGGTTGCCACATGTAACTACAATGCAGCTATTGAAAAATTCAAACATGGTTGACTACATATGTATGTACAATGTGTATAAATTATTGTATAAAAAACCCATTTCAGCTCATTTGCAATTATAATATAATTAATTGATTTTCTAACGTGACAATTTATTTATTAATACACCGTATTTCTAAAGTGATAGTTGCATAATAGTTATAATGCCCAAGGGATAGTTGCATAATAATTGTATATGAATTTTTTTGAATTTTAGTTGCAAGGTAATGTGGTTTTGGTAGACACAATTTCTCATAGTGATTGTCAATTTCAATGTTGGAGGTCATTTCATTTCCATGTGTTACAATTTCGAACCCATGTAACATGTAAAGGTTTAAACATTTGTTTTTCAAGTCTTTGCATGATTTGTGATCATAGGCATTTTTTAATCTTTCAGATTGGTAAATTTTGAACACTCAACATGGCAACCAATAAAAATCAAAAGATGATAATCTCCATTCTCAATTGAGTGAACAAGGAAAAGAGGTTGTCTACTTAGTTCAAGATTTGTAAGCATTTTCAAAAGAGATTGAATTGCAGGCTCAAGAAATGGCTCAAGAAATGGAGACTACTCTTAAGTCATGGAGGAGACATGTTGGAAGGCCACGAAAATGATTGCAAGTAACCTTGATTTTAGAAAAGGAAATAAAAAGGAGAACATTGATGATGTAGAAAGCTCCAGATCATAAAAAGAAGGACATGAAATACTTACACAAATTGGTTTGCCCTGCATTTTTGGCCTCTACTTTTTATAGCAATGAAAAAACATTGCAATCTCACTAGTGTGCTTCAATATTTGAAGACCTTTCACAAAAAACCAGGAGAAATTAATGGTCCATATGATAAATTGAGTATAGGTTTTTTCTATGAATGGTTCACCCCAAAAGGGGAAATAAAACCACATCTAAAAAGTGCCATAAAGAAAGGGACAACTTTTATGACAACAAAGATACATTTTTCAATTCTAGAAACAAAACCAAAATTGAAAAATGAACTCATTAACATGTTGAAAAACATGCGAGTTGCCAGATAAAGACTTTCTGCACCCATAGTACAACTAATCATTCAAGGTGTATTTGAAAGCAAAACACATGAACTCCTAAAAGATTTGACAAAAAGAAGAGGATTTAAAGTGGACATGAAATTTCATGAAAACTCACCTCAATTGGTCTTATAAAATAACAACTACAACATCAAGAAAGTTGTTTTAAACATGGGAGCAAGAAGGCATGGCAATGGCACATAGGGTTGCTTACTTTGTGAAGGTGTATAACGTACTAATGTGCCTAATTGTCAACACATATCAAACTAGGGTACACCTTGTACCCACCAAAGGAGATCGGACATGGGAGATAAGAGGGGCTATACATGTTTAGGTTTTGGGAATTGAAGACAAAAGGAAAATTACTATAGTTGTTTCGTCTTCAGCAGAAGGGTCATTGTTACCTTTGCAAGTGGTGTTTCAAAGGACAACAAATCATACACTCCCACCCATGAATCATGGAAGAAAACAATGTTCTTTGATCGGTTTCCATCTTACCTATAGTTCCAATTTGGAAACCACTCAAGCATTTGTTGAACACATCTTCATACCCTACAAGAAGGATCAAGTGGAGAAGCTTGCCTTACTAAAGACCAAAATATCGTATGGTTGATTGATTGCTCGTTAGTCCACAAAAGTAAAAAAATTCTAGATTGGATGAAGTTGAAATTCCCGAGTGTGTGTGTCATGTTCATCCCAACAAATTGCACAAGTTTATTTTAGCATGCTCTTGTTATCCTCCAACGCCCGTTCAAACATGCATTCAATAAGGAATTTCATTCATGGATATGTTCAATATTCAAAAGCGAACTTGAAAGAGGTGAAAATGTTAAAATTGACTTTCGGATGATAATTTTGAAACCAAACATTTGTGCATGACTTTTTTAGGCATGGATTCATGTCAAGAACATGAGCAAAATGATTTCTAAAGGCTGGGAAAAAACATGGCTATTAAGGAGTGTCAACATGGAGTTCTAGTTCCAAGCTATGGAAGTAAACACTACTACACCTCTATTTTCAATCACCTTCAATTCAGAACCTAAACATCAAGAAAATGAAGATGATCATGACCTTGATCCAGAATATTCCACTATTGAAATCATGCAAAATTGTTTAAATGTTTAGATTATGGACCTACTTATGAATGAATGTTGCAATGGTATGCTCTATGTCTCTTGTACATAGGATTTACATTTGTTGGTGTGAATTAGTCATCATGTTCCTATCATGAAACAATTCGACTTTTGACCCATTGGAAAGTCTCACAATGTTTCCTTTTAATGATTAATAGCTTGTTATTGTCTTTAATTCATATCTTTCCTATGGGCACAAATCTTCAAGCAACCATTAGGAAGCTATGAAAAAAAACTAACAAACTGAATGATATGTTAAATATTCATCTCTTCTTGTCATCTTGAGCTTCGACTGCCCATGTTTCCTAATAAGAGGTAGAAGATGATGAGTCAACACCCATTATTCAAGTTGAAACCATAGTGTTATTGTTTGTGTGCATACATATAATGGTGAGTTCAAAAGACCAATTGAGTGATTTGAAAGTAGGGAAGAAAAGGCCACAAGGATATGATTATACTTGAACAGAAAGTCCATGTTGTTGATAGCTCTAGTCCTTTCCATCTTTTTGAATTCAACAACATGTGATCCATGGTTTATGAAATTGCAGAGGAAACAAAAATCAAGCCTTGCACTTGAAAAAGACAACAACAACCAAGTAGAGAATGTGCAACTCAAGATATTAAACCTTGGTGTGCTGCTTTTGCTCTTGTTAAGGCACCCATGTTTGTGATGTTGTAGACATTCCCCTTGTAGTTGTAGCATGACATGAAGAAAATTCATCCTTGTGAAAGAGATTTTGAAAAAAAAAATTCATAAGAAAACACAAACCCCATTGATGTTGTTAAGAGTTGGAGTAAAACACACAAAACCACACCATATGTATCACTTCTTGTGACAAGTTTAAATATCCACGCAACTTATATCTGACTTAACAATGTTCCCACTAGAGGTTATTTATTCACATGATACTAACTTTTCAGAAACAATTTGGAACTCTAAAACATTCCTATCACAGTAAGGGAATTTCTTGCAGTAAATTTTTTAGGCCCATATATCACCCCTAGATAAACTAAGACAATTGGCACCCCTTTTGTAGCAGCCTCTTAAACAACATTGTTTGCTAAGAACTTTGATTCTTCATATGAAGAACAAAACTTTCTTAGATGGACATGCACCCAACTTTCCCCCTCAAACTTCATTACAAAAAAAAGATTTTAGCTTCTAAACATTAAAACTTGCGAGCTTGGTTGGAGTTTGTGTAACACTGAATTGATTGTGTTCAGCTACCTTAAACTAGATTTAGTTTCATAACAATAAGCAAAAACAAGGAGATGGTTGATGGGAAAAGTAATCTCCCTTTTTACAAAGGAAGCCCACATATGGAGATAATGATAGGGAGATGGTCATCGAAAGAAGCTTTTTCTCTCTTTTTGCAACACAAACGCAACTATTGCAATAGGCTACCTTCCTATTTTCGACATTACATAGATTTAATTTTATTAAATTCGACACTTGGTTATCTTTTTGTTTTTCAGCATTAGATGAATTTAAATTTTACTAAATTTTGACACATAGTAAAAATTGATTTCAACATTTTTGAATATTTTAATATTGAAATAATTAATGTCAAACATTAGTTGTAGGTATGGTTTATAAGATATTGAAGATTCAAAAATCAAGTAAGAATTTGATTATGACCATGAAGTCACTTGTAAACAATCAACTCATAATGTACCTACCTATTTGTTACGTTCCATATTGAACCAAATTTTAAATGATGTTAATAATAGGAACATTTCATTAGATTAGTTAATTTAAGAACATAATCTCTTAGTGCAAATTCATAAGAATTAACAATCCTATGTTGTTGAAATTGGATCTTTACAATGAATTGATCGCAACATTCGAAGGAGTGAAGAAAAATGTGTTCGTCACATGTAGTTTCTAATAATTTGGTTTCAAAAGCTTTGGTTTGGTTTTTACACAACAGTGAAAGGGATGAAAAAAACGCTAATGAAATATCATTACTTTAAACCAAAAGCACATGACTAATGCACATTATACATTTTTCCACGATTACCTTAAATATGAATCTTATTTTTGCAAGCTAAAATAATGTTAGTAAGCACAACTTTCTTGAACTTCAACAAAAGAGAAAAAGAAGAATGCAAAGAAGCCTTATTTGCCAATGCTTAAAAGTGGCTTTGAGACCTTCAAAAAGAATAACATAGTAAAATATGTCCTATTTGCACTGTAATATCAAATCCCATGTGTGACATCCACTTGTCCTCATATGAGAACTTAGGGTTTAAGGTGAACAATAACCTAAATGCCTATTTTCATTGAAATTCCAAATCCATTTGCTTTACAATTTTTTTAAAAACAAAATCAATATTAGACAACAAAAGGACTAACTTGGTAGGCATGTACATCACATTATCTAAATTTTCTTTGGAAAAAATAATAAATAAAACAAAATGGATGATTACATGCATTTAATGATTGAATTAAACAAATGAAATTAATTATTCCATTAAGGGGTTTTAACTAATGTTGTATTGGTATTGATTTTTTAACATACCATAATGGTATAAATATATATTTCATATGAATTGGTAAAGTATAAATATGATATGATTTTTTTTTAAGGTTTTATATGGGTATGGTATTGATAAATATTTTTTGGGCATTCATAGGTCATATGAACAATGGTATGGTATCAGGATTCATCTTCATATTTGGTCTCATATTATTCATGTAAATTCATAAATAACATTAACCATAAATTTGTAATGTTTTAAGCAAAAATGTAGTTCATGCAAGCCTCCAAATCACAACGCTAGACTTAAATCAAATTCAGAACAACAAGCTTAATTAGATCTGAAAATATATCAATGTAGCTCAATATCTTCCAAGTGTTTCAAGGAATTTTTTTTAAAAAAAAGAAGTAAAATTATGGTTCTAATTTAGAACAATAAAACATTTAAACAAGTTCCAAAATGTATCAATGCAACTCAATAGCTTCAAAGTCTTTTAAGGCAACTAAAAAAAAGTAGCTTGGAAATAGAATTATTGCTCCAATTCAAAACATTACATCTTAAACAAGTCCCAAAATCTACTAATGCAACTCAAATGAACACAAAATGTTTCAATGAAACTTTAAAAAATAACATGGAAGTAAAATTATGGCTCCAATTCAAAACAATAGAGCCTAAACAGGTCCCAAATGTATCAATGTAACTTAAATGAACAACCTAGTAATACAAAGTTTCATCTCATGTAATCCTTTTAGTCAAGAACATTTGAAACAAAAAAAAAAACAACTATAATTCACAATTCATAACACATGAAATCTTATAATCAACAATTCATAGCACCTAAACTCATGTAATCCCAAAACATATCCTAACAACTAAAAAGAACAAATGAAATCAATTGGAATTGAATTCATTTCAAATAAAATGTGTGATGTACTTTACTCCTCTTACAAAAATCCCTTTATTCATCCTTATATTCATCTACAAATTCGGCTTCTATATAGTAAAATGAACAATACTAGATGTTACAATTGAATAATTATTTGAGGCCAAAATATAATCATCCTTGGCATCATTTGGCCAATTCTTGTAAATCATCACAAGAACATGTAGTTTAGTGATTCCAAATAACAATGCCATAAGCTTTTGAATAGTCTTACAACTAAGAAAATTTTCTTAATTTCAATTTGGGAGCTAGTTATTCAAACAATTTGTTTAGCCAAAAAGGTGATGGTCGAGAATCTATCGGCATGGTCTTTCCACCATGTCAAAGGTTTAAAAAACTCCTCTTCTCAAACAATAACATGATGAAATATTGACAACTCACACACAAACAAAGTTTCATTAGCCTCTTTAGTTGATGTCGAAGCATCAAAGAAATAATTTATAGAAAATCTATAATTTTTGTGGTTTGTTGCCACCAATAGGATTCAAGAATTTGTTGACCTTCATGAATAATGGAATCATGACCTTGTCATATTTGATGACAACATTCTTGGTTGTTTCACTGCTTAAATGTTCCATGATGCATTGTTATAATTTTATGAAAAGGGTCAAACATGAAGGCAAACATGTTATATGCCTTGTCATTTTGAAATTCACATGCAAAAAAGAGAAATGGTTGTAATACATTCACATCCTTTACTACCATGTGCACATACAAAAATTTCCCACACTAAATCAAATTCCTTGGACTATAGAGGGGCAAAAATATCCTTGGGTGGTACCACTAGGAACCACCTTGCCAAAATCATAGGAAAGTTGAACTCAATTTAAGAAATCAAATTCCATCTACTTATATATTGGTTTATTTGATTGGATTAGGTGAACTATGTTTTTCCCACCTATGTCCACATTCATGAAAAATAATGAACACCCAAAAACCTATAATATGCATTAACATTTTGATTCCTAAACCATTCATGACCCATTCTTAACTCAATTCTTGACTTTCTTTTTTCAAGTGTCCTCACATTTACACATTAGATTTTTTTTTTTGTTTATTTAGTACATGCACAAAGGAATGATCCAAACTAGTTATTAAAATTTTTAAAAGTGAAAATAGTTATCATTTGTGTTCTCGACATCAATGGCCTTTTAGGACTTCATGCTTTGACTTCAAAAATTCATAACTAAATAAAAATTGATCCAATTAGTTATTTAGAAAATACATCAAGTAGTTGGCAATTGAAGTATTTTAAAAAATTAACATAAAAAAAAATTCCCCAAAAATAGATTCCTTTTGTGTTCCTAATAAAAATAAATCCTTCGTGTTACATTCTTGAAACTTTTTCCATATGCATTCATTTTCCACATCAAAACACATTTTTTTGTAAATTTAATTAGAGTTTTGAATTCCACATGACTTGGATAACCTTTTGATAAATAATTTGGATTGAAAAGCTTTCTTTATGTGAATCCTATGTTTTCCTATAGTTGGATGGGTTTCATAAATTTCAAGTGTGACATTCCTAGTGGTACCACCCGAAGATAAATTTGCCTAAAGGTAGTTGAATCATTGTTTAGTGATTAAAATCTCCTTATAATTAAATGTTAATCACAAAGGCAACATGCAATGCATTAGAAATAATCCAATAACCCTTGATTGATTCAAAACACATTATTCAACAATTAGTTTTAGGGTTTCTATGATAGCATGTGTTATAGCCCAAATTAAACTACATGGAACCCTAGCTTGCAAATGGAAAGATTACATGCAAAAATAGATGTTGATAGCATTAGCATATTCAAGATTTTCTTAGAAGAGGATAATTCTATGCATGTTTTGTCCCATTTTTGTCTACTTTTAATAGATTTATTAGTTGAAAACAGTATTCTATAGGGTTGAGTGCACATCTTTTAATAACACCTCTTTCATGCCAACACAAAATTTAATGTCAATTGTTGTGTATTGCCATGCTTTTGACATCACATGGCCAAATCAAAAATTTACAAAAGGCTTTACAAGTTGCAAAGGGGCATATTTAACTATCGAAAACAAAGTTGAAGCCAAAGTGTTAAGGTTAAAGCTTTCATCTTTGACATAGGTTATGACCTTATTTATTAATTGAAGTTTTGCTAGTAAAGGTATTATGATTTTTGATAGGGTTGCCCCAATTGTGTTTGGTGTTTCAAATAGTCCCATTGTGACATGTTGTGGCACCCAACCTCATCAAGAAAATTGACCACCATGGCAAATGTATCAAACCTTGACCTCAACATGCATAAATTGAAAGTTATAATGGTAGTTGCACAACTACCTAATGCCATTAGTATGTTGGTTTCCAAAGTGAAAACATGGTAAAAAGAACTAGGGGTGCCATGCTAAAAATCCTTTTTCGAAGATTGCAAATGATGTGCATCATTTTTGTGTTGGTTTATAACTTTAAATTTTGTATTTTGAATACACAATTTAATAGTACATGTGAGATATAAATACATTTTGACTATAAATTGATTTTATATCATGTATATTATGCATTCATGCCCCTTAACATAAATATGAACAACTTTTATTAAAGCCACAATTTCAAAATTCATAATTTTGAGGGTCAAATTTTTTTTTGAACAAAGTGTGCTTAAATGGTTTATAAAACAAAATGTCAAGAGTTCAAGTCCATTTGCCTTTATTATACTCAATGTTAAAATTCTTTTCAATTTTTAGAAGGAATGGTGCACATTTGGTTGAAAAACAAGACGTTTGAAAAAATTAGGGACTATCCATTTTTGAGGTTGGAGTGCTTTGAACATGCAAAAACATTTTTCATTTGTGTCAAACTTTGAGCATGTAAACTTTGTTATTAATGAAACATGTTTTAATAAAATTTATGACAATCCAAATCATGATGTTTCCCTTGTGATTTTTCAAACATACAAAAATGCAATTTTAAGGAGCGTCCATTCACTTGGGTGGCTTTTCTAATTATTTTTTACCCTCCATGGTTTTTGCAAGGATGGTTAGGATGTTTTTGCATGGGGATATGAAGTTTGGAATCCTTACACATCACTTATTAATGAAACCAAGGTGATTTCACAATGAACAAAACCTCATACCCTTTTGCAATGATGGAAACCAAACCTTGATGAATTGTAGTTAAAGAGGTTCATCTTTTTTATAACTCCCATGAGGTTCAAAACATTGTATGATAAATCAACAGTTGCACCTTTTGTTGTTTCTTTGTTTTTTTTTCCCCACCCTTACCAACCCCACTTTTAGTAGATTTTTTTCCTACCTTCACCAACCCCACCTTTAGTAGATTCTAATTCAATTTTATATTCTACAAAATCATTTTGATGTTTGTTCAACAAGTGTTTCTTCATTAATGTGCATCTGTGGTTAGGATTGTATTACACATGGTCTTTTTGGGATTTTGTTATGGATTGGGAGTTTTGCATCGATTCAACTTGGGGAAAGGAACTTATGTCACAAATGAAGCATTTCATAATTTTCATTGCTTACAAGTTACTTATAAAAACCAAGTTGTTTAAGATAAATAATGCCTAAATAATGTTGGAATGATGCCATGACACCTAAAAATGTTGGGTTTGCACAAGATATGCATATCGAACCTTCCACACAACTAATTTTTTTGCTACTTGCATTTCATTTCAATTTCCAATAAACTTATCTTACATTCATTGCACCATCAATTTGACATAATGTAAGTGGTTTTTTTTTGTTTAGCTTTGAGTCCTATGTCACTTGCTCTGCCCCAATGATGAAAGCTTGCCAATTGTCAATAAAATAAACACCCAAAAAAGGGGGAGAAAAAGGTATAAGAAGGAAGGAACCAAGTCCTAGCAAAAAGAAGAAACCACCAACGAGGGTGGACCATGTTAAGAACAAATCAAGTACCCAAACCCCCTTATTGCGAAGAGCATGTTAGATAAGAAAAGGGGTAGAACACTTGGAAAAACATTTAACTTAGAAGCATCTTCACCTATAATAAGAACATGTTTCAAGATGAAGGCCGCTTGTGTTCATTGCCATGCCATTGACACCCTTTGCTTATAAAATGAACACAAAATCAAAAGAAGAAGGTGTTTAAAGCCCTTCACATTCCATGCCATGTTGGCACATCAATGAAAAAAACTCTTGTTGATGCAAACACACAAAGACTTCTATGGTTAGAAGGGAAACATGTCTATTGGGTATGGATTGTGATAAAGGCCAATTTAGCCTAGAAAAGTTTTCACATGTAATAATAGGGTCTCACTTATCCCCAATGGAATCTTCAAATTTAAAAATGACATTTCACCTATTTCTATCATTGGAACTTGCAAAAAAAATCAACACCCAACATTGTTACAAGCAACTAGTAATTTATTTGTACCCACTAAATATCATGGCTCCTACAAATGAGGGTTGTCAGAAAAAATCACAACATAAAAATGAACTACCAAACTAAGAAGAGAATGAGCACATAGTAAGACATTTTTTCTCTTTTTGTTGTTTTTTAGATTTCAAAGTAAGAACACAAGGGTCTATCAATAGTCACAATCCTTTGTTGTTCACATTGCACATTGCACGCAATGTTCCTCTACAACATTTACAACATTACCACCACGAAGAAAAACTCAGGAGATGTTCAAGCATATCTAACAATGGATAACCCATAACATACTTGCATATTCACAAGAAGTTCACACCCAAGGAGATTGTTGTAATGTTGCACATTTGATCAATGAAGGAGCTACAAAGTGTTGAAGCGTGAACTTGCACCTAATGTGAGTCTCATATTTGTGCCTACGTCCATTCTCACTTCGCAGCCTAAGTAATGGTATCAAGCGCAGGCTCGCAAAACTAACACCCAGAGTGGTCTGGTATGAAAGCTCTAAACTCTAAAACCCTATCCACCCTGGTATGAGAATCACCTGGGTATCTGGAAGAATTGATACCCTACCTGGTATGTTCTTCAACACCAGATATATACCCGTACGGTGTACCCAGGTTCCATCCTATGTATCGGTAGAGCACTGGTTTGCACTTTGAACCTGTGATGGCTGTGGAGGACCTATTTTAGGGTTAGGGTTTAGGATTAACAACGCGACGGCTCCTTTGTATCGTTCTTTTTCTCTCTGTCTTTCCGGTATCTTCAATTGGATCGATCGTTGCGGTTTTGTCTAGGGAGCTCACGTCCTACGTGCTGTTCTGCCCATCATGGTACGTCTCTCTTCTCTCCCTCGTTACTTGCTACATCTGGTAGTATTTCTCTAATTCGTGTTTTCCTTTGACGACAAGGAGGTCGTTTTTCCCCTTTTTCCGTGTCTTTCTTGTTCACTTTCACTCCCTTGGTTGGTACTTTGTGCATGTGTTCCTTGTATGCCTCTATTTTGCTTCGTCACCGAAGCAGATTTATTTTTTCTCCAATGCATTTTGACATGTTTTACCCTGAGTATCTCATTGTATCTCATTCCGCTGCATTCTGCAACCACTACGACTTTGCCGTTTTGTGGTTGCGGATAGGGCTGGGTTCTGTGTTCAGTGCTGATGAGGGGATGGGGTGTGTACTTGGTTTGGTTGGGTGATGCAGGCACCGAAGAAGGAGAAAGCAGCGCCTGCGTCGAAACCCGCCAAGAGTAGTGGTGGTGGTGGCAAACAGAAGAAAAAGGTTTGTGTTGTTGCTGGGCCTTCATTGGTGGCGATGCATTCCCTAAGCTGGTGTTGAAATGTCCTAGAATGGCGTGATTAGAAACTCTCACGGTTGTGTTCAACAGACTGGTGACGGATAGTTCGTCTTTAGGACAAGGCAACCAACTTGATGGTATGACGAGAGGAAACAAACAGCTTTATTGCTCTACTGGACGACCTATCTCTGTGAAGTAGCGAATGACTACAGGGATTATACCTTTGCCTTCCATTTGTTGAGTCTTGAGTGTGTCAGGTTTGCCTGTTTTTACAGGGAGGACAATTTATTGCTAAAGAGTAATTTATGTTTGTGGTTGGTGCTGACATTTGCAGAAATGGAGCAAAGGTAAACAAAAGGAGAAGGTCAACAATATGGTGCTCTTTGATCAAGCTACCTATGACAAGCTCCTTGTTGAAGTACCTAAGTACAAGCTAATCACCCCTTCGGTTTTGTCTGACCGCCTCCGGGTAAGTTCCTCTCATAAGATGCTGATATATTGGATTATGTCGGTACTGCAAAGTCGTTTATGTTCCTGCATCAGTGAGTAGAAAAACATTGTATAAAATGAACTTATTGTGGACCAAATGCTTTCTCTTGTAGCATAGATCCCTTTTTCTATTCTAGGTGGTGTTGTAATTTGTGTTGAGTTGTAAACACTGTGTCTCTGCAAACAAGACATTGAGAAGTGGTAAATGGGGTGTTCCTTATGTATATGTGTTGTACTTTGTTTGGTTACTTGCCAAGAAATTGTTTTAAAGAATAGAAAAACGGCTCTGTTGTCTGCGACTTAAAAGAATAGCTAATCTACTTTCTTTAAATGCCATTGCTTCACACTTCATCTATTTGGTGCAAGCAATTGGCTATGTCCTGACCAAGAGGTCACAGCTTTATTACATAGGCTTAGTTATTACAGGCCTTTCATTACATTTACTGTCCAAGAACTCAAATTTGGGCAATCCAAGTGCAGGCTTTTAATCTCAAACTATGGGAGTGCACATTTCAAATATGTTTCTGCCTTTAGTCACAACTACAGCCTCCTCCCTTGTTGCACAGTTCATGTCCCTTTCTGATCTTTTTGTGTCAACTGCTTGTCTTTTGCATGCAGATAAATGGTTCATTGGCACGGAGGGCCATCAAGGAGCTGATGGCAAAAGGCACAATCAGGTTGGTTGCTGCTCATGCTAACCAGCAGATTTACACCAGGGCCACTAACACTTAGCTGAATGGGATGAGGTTATTCCATGTGGGAACATGAAGCCTAGGGACAGGGATTATCATTACCGCTACAGTTGTGGGTATACTTGGCAATGTTATTCCAGAGTTCCATGGAAATACTACTATGTGGCTGCATTATAAGCTGTCCACCATTGAGAAGGTGTTGTATTGTTGACATTTGATGGGATAACCTTATACCATAATGTTCTCATTGTTTTTCATGGAAGCAATATGAGATACTGCATCCTATGTTTTGGGTATTACGATTGTTGCATGTGTGCAGTGTTTATAGTCACACTAGCTATTGAATAACCAGGGTAATGATCTTCTATTGATGTGTAAAATGTGTTCATGAAGTCAACCCAGCAGTATTGAAATGGCTCAGTGATATGAGGAATTGTTCTTTGAGTTTCCTGAAAAATTCAGTTTTGCTGTGCGACTGGCTGACCAACTTTGGAGTTCCAATCTAACCTGCTCTGCCTTTTCAACTCATGTGGCAAGAGCTGTGAATTATGTGCAATGAAATATGGGTTGATGGTTTAGTGAAGTTTCATCCTTCATCATTCCTTCAATTCACTCACATTCATGCAGTTCAGATGTTATCCTATCTGCCTCAAATTGACCATAGGTATACATCCCTACCATGCCTTTGTACAATGGAGTATAGAGCTTTTGATGAAGGGATGTTGGATGACTTTCAAAATTAAAATGAATTTCAGTAATTCGTGATTCCCTTTTAGATAAATCTTGGAACATTGAATTGTTCCTAAAAACAATTCTCTGGTGGCATATTTTGGTTGTTTCCTTTAAAACATTCTTACACCATAAAACTTTGTTCACAATACAAGCAATACGGTGAGTGGAGTATGATCAAGACCTGAACCTTTTGAACTTTTTTAAGTTGAAATTCCACCTCCAAGATGTGAGTTCATACAGAGCCTGCTATATTTGAGGCAATTAGACTTTTGCATAACCTGGTATTGGCAATAATAGTTTTTGGACAAGACACTCATAGTGTAGGATTTTGTCATGATTGCAGGTCTTTGCTGCTGAATTTCTTGTATAGGAGAAGGGTCGGTCTTGAGGCCATTCTACATTTCCAGGTGCTGGGAATGAGGGTGGGAGCCTGAGTTACCAGGCACTGAGAAACACAGAGTAGCCATAAGATTGACCCTTTCTCCTTTGGGAACAGGGGTTTTTTTTATGAAAGGGCATAAATAGAAGCAATAATTCTCTATAATAATTTTCTGAATTTCTATGAAGATGAAATGAAACCCAATGTATAGTTTTATTATGTTTGCATTTTTTTGAGGATTTGGTATCAAAATTAGCAACAAATTTTACTAAAGAAATATGGTTTAATGATTCATTTTGTGTTTTATGTTTTTAAATTAATGATTTACAATGGATGTGTGTTGAATTTGGAGATCATTTGTTTAATAATTTTTTTGGTAATAAAATAAATGTTTTTTTTTTTTCACAAGTATTTATGAATTGAAATGATCTTGTTGATTGATATAATGAGATGGATAAAGATATATGCATGCTAAATTGAGATTTGTTGTGCATTTAAAAATGCATTTCCTAGTTTTTAAAATCATTCAGATGTTTCAATTTTCTCACGTTTACATTTGTACAATATGATTTGCATTTCTTGTGTGGCATATTTATTTATTTTTATTAAATAAGAAGTGCAATAAGCTATTGTTGCATATGGATTTAAGATGATTTTGCATTTGTATTTGTTTTTCACAAAGGTTTTGCATGTATATTAAAAGCATTTGTTTGTATATCATTTGGTTTACATTTCAAAAACAATGTTGGTTTTTGTATTGTACATTGTAAAGCAAGAAAATAAGTCTGTTCATTTAAATGTAAATCTAATAAAAACTGATCAAATGAAATTTCTAAACCTAATATCATATCAACAAGTTTTTTTTAAATTTGAAAAGCTATTTCATGAAGATTTGAACTATTATTTTTTTCATTTAAAAGTTATAATATTTTTGTACATTTCATTGGTGGTTTTGGATATTGGAATTGACAAATTGGTTGTTTTTTTTTCGACATGTTTGTTTGTGTTGATGTATTTGACAATTACAAATTTTCATTTTGAAAATAGTTTGATCAATTGTTAAATATTTATCAACAAAATTTTCAAATTCTTCATTTGTAAAAATTCCAAATCTAGAAACATTTTTAGACCATAACAATCCATGATCATGGCATAAAGTTGTGGATTGGAATTTTTTTATTAAAAAAAAAACACTTATTTCATCAAATAAAAAATTATTACTTAAAAAAAGTTTTCGAAAGCTATTCATCCTATGTTTGTAATAATGAACATAAATGATAGGGTCATTTTAAACAAGATCTTTCATGTTTGGTAAATTTTAGTTTTTTGGTTTAAGATTTTGAACATGTTCAATATGTAATCTTGTAATGTTTTTACAAAAATAGGCCAATTATTTACATCTGTTGTAAATGTTACAAAAAAAAGGTGGAGGTCCAAGTTGTCTAATCACTGTAAGAACATCTTTTTGAAGCCAATTAAAAAAATATGGATGTTTTACTAGAACTTAATTCTTTATAACCTAAATCCGATATTTTGTCTAGATTTACATTTTTTGAAACAACACTAGTTGTGAAGATTTGACCAAATAATTTTGATTTTCATATATGAATCCATGTAGAAAACAACATAAAATGTATTCAAATTTTGATTATTTTGAAAACCATATTCATTATATAATATGGAATTTTTTTTTATTGCATTTGTCAATTCATCTTATACTATCTTTTGATATGAACATGTAAAAAATGGTCTTGGATTTCCATGGAACAACATTGGGAAATTGTATGTTTCAAAATATGGATCAAAAAATAATCAAAGAGGTAAAAATCTTATCTTGGAAGAATTGTTAAAGTTTTTGAATCATTATCAATGATTTGTTCATGATTGAATATGTTTTGTACTAATGTTTCTCTAGAGTTTTCATCAATAATTTTTTTGAATTTGTTTAAATTATGGATATCAAAAGTTCATCCAAAAATATCATTTTTAGAATCATTATTTCCCCTTGCATTTGTAAGTTCTGTTAAACTTTGACAATTTGGTTTTATTGCAACATTTGCAACTACATACAAAGGCATTTTATAAAGTTTTCTTAATGCTTTTATGATTATGTTAGGTCGAACATAACCAAACATTTATATAGTTTTGTACTTTTATTTACTTTTTAAGAAAACAAATATTGAATAATTTTCATATGGCATGTGAAGTAAAATAGTTTGAATAATATTCAAATTTGTTGGGACATTGACAATACTTCCATGTATTCCATATTGCCATGTCCTTGTAATTAAAATATTTATGCTAATCCTAAACGTGGTGCAACAAAACATTCTTTAATTTTATTTAACATTAAAAGAAATTTCATATACGGTTTATTAGTTATAATATGATTTCATAAAGTTAAATCAAAAGGTTTTCCAATGTCAAATTTTCTTTTACAAGATTTACATATTAATACATCTTTTAAAAAAAATTCCATTCTTGAATTCATCAAGGAATTTTTCAATATATGGTTTTGATACAATAAAAATTGGATATTTAAAATGTAACCTTTGACAACAACAACATACATGTTTAGCAATATCTTTGATATTTTCTTCATATTTAAAAATATTTTTATGAAAATATTTATTTTTCCATTCATAGATGGAAAAAAAGAAACATTATTTGTTTCTTTTTTGACCACGAGAATAACATTAGTTGCCATAAAAGTTGAGGACCTACTTGAAACAACTAGGCATGGAGATATGTGGGATAAAAAAAGTTGATTTTGACTTTGATAAAGGTGATTCTTGGTTTGAATATAAAGATACTAAGTGTGCGTTAGTGCACCACCCAGTTCGAAAGATATTACCAAGGGAGGCTAAGAATGTTAACTTCATGAACATGGTTCAAGTGATTCAATTCATAGTTCTAATTTGATGAGGAAGATACCCCATGCAAACCAACAACTTTGGAGTCCACTAGAAACGATCTTATTGACATGTTGGATACTCATGTTGGTGAAGCTTTGGAAGAGCCGAAGGCAATCTCAAACCAAGGTTCAGGTTCACAACTTCAAGAAGACCAAGATAAGGATAACATGAAAAAGGTAAAAAAACCAAAGGTCCTTTCTATCTAACTTTTGCTTGCTTCACTAGAAAAACCATAAGACTTGAAATTGTTGTCCTATCAATGTAACAACTATAGTTTTATGATAAAAAATCATCTCAAACCCAGAACACATAGATGCATATATATATGGTTTATATTGCCCATTGGTATGTTGGACTTTAAAACTATACTTCATCACACATGCATCAAGCTTCAACACAAAAATTACTCGATCACAACATTGAATTGATTGTCCAACCTTCAAAGTTAGACCCACATGGATATATATATATCATCCTAATGAACCAAATGTAAAAGATTAAATTTGTAAATTGACCTTGTAGAATTTTATTATAATTTTGGTTAAGTCCAAATGCCATATGAGCTTAGGCACATTTTTTTCCTAAAAGCTAGAAAAATGGACAAGTGGACATATTTGTTTATTTAAACTCAATTGTGATATATAACATATTTTGAAAAGTAATTTTTCTTTTAATGAACATCCAACAACAAAAACTACAAAGTTAGTTGCAAAATGTGTATAATTTACTTAAGGGGCTACTTAAATAAACAAGTGTTTATACCTAATTGATCTCTTCATTTTAGTTTAAGCTCACATGTATATATATTTACAACAATAAACCTGACAATGCATAGTGCAACTTGGAGAGAAAATTTGGACAAGGTCTTCAAAATCACAATACAAGTCACCAACTATACTGCACAAGGAATTCCATACCAACTCACTCCAAAATTACAGATGCTTTGAAAATTATAATTTTCAAATTATAGTCATGATAAACTACAATTGACCAACCAACAAGAACACAAATCACAACATTGAAACAATGTGTAAATATGTACTTACAAGGACTATGCATAAAAGAAGTCATTTAGTATCATTTGATTATAAAAGGTACTTTCAAATAAAAGCAATCTTCATCACAATGAGAATCATCTACAACATTCAAAAGCTAAAAGCCATGTATTTAAGTGTAAAAGAACATCAAAGAAAACATGAACATTACAACAAGTTAAAAAATCTACAATGTACATGCAAGGGCTACAAGTAGACATGTGTAAAATCATTCATTTTCCTCATTTTGGATTACATATTGTATCTCAAGAAAAACAACCTTGGAAAGTTGGAATATAGGTTTTCCCCCTTTATGTCTTTGAAAACTTTGCACCATCTTGAATTTCATTACCTTAATCAAATGGGAAAAGATATAGGCTTCACCTTTGTCACATTGGACATAACAGTATAGGCTATTTCCTTGTTGGTTGAAATATCTACCAATGACAACTTGACTCTCAAGTCCATTCACGATAAAAGGAGTCGAAATAGTTGTCAAATGTAATGTGATACTGTACCATGTAAATTTTGAAAGACAAGTTTGTGTATTTTATTTATTCTATTTTTATTTTTATTTTTTTGCAATTATATATTTTTGCTAATGATCTTGATCTTCCACAAATTTAAAGTCATTTCATTAAGTTTTGATGGTCCTTTCATGCACATAAAACATTTAAAATGCAATCGTCAAATAATGCTATTAAATTTGAACGTCTTTTTTGTTTATCAAATGTGCACCATTCATTCCCAAAATTTGAAAGGAGATTCATATTGATGATTTAAAGTGCAAAAGGAGTTGAGAGTAATAAAAAACATATTTGTTACAAATATCTACACATTTGGTTCAAATGTGCTTTTGGCCCTTTAAATTACAAAATTTGATGATATGTTTTTAACAAAAGTTGTTCATTTTTATATGATGAAGGGCATGAATCATTTTTTTGGAGGAAAAAATATTGATTAAATAGTTTATTTCATTGATTTCTATCATCTTGTCTTGAAAAATGCATAAATTATGTTCAATTTTCAACTTTAGTATGTTTAAAAAATGATTTTATGTGATAAACTTCTTCCAAATAATGTAAAGTTCAATTCAATATATAATTTTGGGATGTGTAGTTTATCTTGGAGATGTAATCATTTTTTATATTCAAAGGATAATCATTTGTTCTACACATTTTATTTTTTGTACTTGAAATTCATTAATGTATATAAGTAGATAACATTGCCAAAAGTTGGGTGAATTTTTTTTTATATTTCAAAGTGAATGGTGTAGAATGTGATTAAACCCAATCATTACAAAAGATTGAGTCCCTGGTGCCCTTGGCTCCTTTTACTGTGAATGCATCCTCCCATGTGGAAATTCTTGACCAAAAGCATCCACATGCATATTTTTGGTCACCATATGTAACCTTTACACACACATTAAAACCTAAAAGCCAACATTGTCTTTTGTGTTACCTTAGGCTATAACAACAAAACAATCCTTGACTTCCAAGCAAGTAGCCAATGACTCCCCATCATTAAAGACTTCGCATGTGCATTAGTTGTTTTTGTATTTCACCTAGAATCAATAGGCAAACAATGTTCCAATGTCATTAGGTCAAAAGTTGTAGCATGGATTTCATTATCACAAGGTCCATCTCCACCATCCAAACAAAACTTACAGAAGCAAGACAACTCACAAAAATGTAGCAAGGTTTTGTTTAGATGACAAACACTCCGAATGGAGTGTTTTGATTTACTACCTTCAATTGTTCGTGTTTCATAACCATGAATATGGTTGATAATTCCCATTTTCATGGAAGGAACATTTTACCTCCCGTTGAGCTCCAGAGTAAGCAAGTATGGGTAAGGCCCATACTTGCTTGAAGAAATGTAACAACATCAAAAGCATTTTATAGCTTCGTGCCACCAACCATTTTCACCTTTTCATTTTGAAGAGCATTTTTACTAAAGTTCCAACACCATCCCATTGGCCCTTGCCATGACCTGTTCTAGCCCATAACACACTTTTGAGGAAGTCTAATGGGAATAGGGATTAACACCATCCATTGCAAGACCAAGCCTCAAACGTCTTGGTTCAATATTGAATTCAAGCCATTTTTTCTTTATGTGTTCCCAAGTTTTAAACTTTATAGGTCCTTGCCACACACCATCATTTCTACAATTCTTTTTATGCTAATCCATCAAAACCACCTTGCATTTTGTTTTGAACAATTGTTAAATCCTTGGTATGATGGGCATATATATTTCATCACCTACATTTTAATTTGGACATGACCAAAATTAGCAAGTTTTTTAAAAACAAAGGCTTGTTTTTCTTAGAGTGGATCATCCACCAATAACATGTCAAGTAATAAATCACAATTAAAAGGTAAAATGCCTTATGAAGCACCACAAATCTAATTATCAAATCTTGGCAATATTGGGTGTCACACATAATTGGGCACACATCCAAGTCCTTGTGTTCATCTTTCAACAAAATGCAATCATTTTTGTAAACATGGATGAATTCTGATGGAAGTCTAATTATTTTGAATAGTTTCTTCACCTCTTGGTGGGATGTTAGAAGAGAATCGGGCTCTGGCAAAGTTTTCCTTTCAATACCTTGCATGTATCATGTTCTCTCACATTTATTATTTATGTACATCATGTGTATGGATTAAATGTAATTGCAAACATTGGCTTAGGTCTTGGGTTTAAGGTTTGAAGACATAGTTAATTTAGGTTTAGGGTCTAGGTTTCAAAATGGCATGAATTTGAAAGGGGCACAAACCTAATAAGTGTAGTAATGTTAATGTCATTCCAACCATGGGTTGTTTGTAGATTCAACAATAACGACATTGTAGATAATGTTCCAATTTTACTCCCTGCATAAAGCTCCAATATAACCAACTTCTCAATTTCATTCTCAACTTGATGTTCCTCATATTGCATATGTGTTGGTGATTTAAGTGATCAAAATGAATAATCATAAATTTCAGCACATTAATTTTGGTCATCCTCATCATCGATTGAAGGACTTTCTTTTGGAGGGGGTGAATCTAATGAAGTTTTAGGTTACCAACAACACAAAACAAGGAATTATCATAGTTAAGACCAAAGGGCAAACTTATCCTCAGGTACCACTAAGAACGTCACACCCCAAATTTTTGAGACCCATCCAACTCTAAGACAACATAGGACTACATAAAAAAAACTTTTCACTCCAAATTATTTATCAAAAGGTTACCCAAAGTCATATAAAATTTAAAACTCTAATAAAAATGTGTTTTGACATGAAAAATGAATGCATAAAGAAAAAGTTTCAAGAATGTAACATGAGGGATTTTTTTGATTAGGAACACAAAAGGAATCTATTTATTGGGAATTTTTCTTGGATGTTAATTTTTATACTTCAAATGCCAATCTAGTTGATGTCTTTTATAGATTATTGATTAAATCAATTTTCATTTAGTTATGAATTTTTAAGTCAAAGCATGAAGTCTTAAAGGGCCATTGATGTCAAGAACACAAGTGATAACTAAATTTTCACCTTTTGTTATTTTAATGATTAATTTGAATCATTATCTTATGAATGTAATAAATAAACAAGAAAAAATATTTATTGTGTAAGTGTAAGGACATTTTTAAAAAATAAGAAAAAAATAGGTTAGGAATGGGTCAAAAATGGTTCAGGAATCAAAATGTTAATGCGTATTATAAGTTTTAGGGTGTTCATTATTTCTAAGCATGTGCATAGGTGGGGAAAACATAGCCCACCTAGTCCAATCAAATAAATCAATGTATAAGTAGATGGAATTTTATTTTAAAAATTGGGTCCAACTTTCTTATGATTTTGGCAAGGTGGTTTTTAGTGGTACCACCCAAAGATATTTTTGCCCCAAACACACCATAATTGTTCAAAATTGTGTGACAAAAACTAAGAATAGGATAAGCAAAGACACATTTTCGCCAATGGAACATCATTCTGATCCCTTGTTTCATAATTTGTGATTTTCTTCAAAAAAATCAGGCTATTATAATTCTTATGAAGTTCTTTGAAATGACTACAAGAACACAATATGGTTAGCATTTGATGTAAATCCCATGTCAAACACTAACTAGCAATAGACTTGAAGATTGTAAATCACTGAAAGAAGTCATAAAATAAATGAGTTAATGGCAAGAGGATTCATACAATTTCAAAAAACTACACATATTTTTGGATCTGGGTTCAAACAGTTTTACTGGCTTGAAGGTGTAAGCCTTTGCATTGCTACAAAAACATAAGTTCAAATTATACAATGTACTTTTATTGTTTTCTCCTGTTTGGCAATGGTGGTGAATCATTGGATGACTATGAATTCATGATTGATTATTCTACGTTTTGAGCACCAAAATACATATTTAATTCAAAAAACATTACTCCATGATTGTGCTTCAAAATCCATGGAAACAATTGCTATTGAATTAACATCTAATCATAATTCTTGAGACCTAAGTTTATTTTTGTTAAAGTGATATCAATATACAATATGAAATGTTTAAAAAGTTTTTCCAAGCCAATGTGATAGTGAGATTAAAGACCCAACACATATCTTGATGAAATTGTATGATGGGCCATGTTGGGTTCAAGTAATTGTGTTCGGTGAGGTGCACGTGAAGAATTTAAGGCAAGCCAAAAAAATTGAAAGGGCAGAAAAAACATGCACAATGCCTTGTACCCAATCCATAACAAAATGGTTTTCATGATTTGCACAAATGGGCACACGTGGTTTTACATTATGGGAATGTGGATTTTGAACAATGGTTAGGTCAAGACATGCCCATTATGCCTTGTAAGGGGACTAAAAAGAAGTAGAGAAGGCCACATGAAAGCCATTACATCTCCATTCAATTAGTTGAGAAATTTTTAGAATGTCAAAATTCATTCATGTTTGTGTTGTCATGTGTGCCCTCAAGTTGCTCAAGAATAAGAACATATCAACTTATATATTCAACAAGTGAATTTTCACCCTTGCTAATTAATACCCATACCCTAAACCCTAGCACGTAATCAACCAAATCCAAATCACACGATACTTGGGGAGTACTGTCAAATGGGTCTTCTCAAGCAAGTGTGAAAATCTAAAACCATTTAAAATCAACCTAGATTTGAAATCATAAACCCTAAGGTTGAAACCCTAAACCCTAATGCATAGCGTCATCCATTAAAGTTTTCTCACACTTGCATACAGACCATGAAAATTCCCCATCATTCTTGGTTCACTTGAAACTTTTTTTCCCAAAACTCTACTTATTCATAATTCAAATGAAATATTTATTTATTCATAGCTAAAATGAAATTTCCTGATGAAGAATAAGCCATTCAACACTTTCATTGGTACAATTGCCTCTTAGTTTGCATCAAAATAAAAGATGGTTTTCCACTAAACTTTGCACAAACTTGTTCGTAATGCAATATTCAGCCTATGCCTTATCTCTTAGTGATTTTACTATAAACATCAAATCACATACCCATATCATTTAACATAAGGAAGGTCTACATTCATAAGTTTATTGTTGCCAAAACCTTGTGAGTATATAACCTAGTTTAAGTAATGAAAAAAGAATTGGAGAGTAAGTGGGTTGAACAAGTGAAGGGTGTAGGAGATAAAAGGGATGTTGTGAATTTGGGAAGGTGGCAAAATATAGGCCAATTACTTTCATGTAGGTTCAATGTAGTAGTGGAACTTATCTTGATACAAATGGTTTGTTCCATAGTTCACAGTTTCATATACAAATTTCTAAAGATATGTAAAACTCTTTTGAAAACTCAGCAACTAGCATTTTAACATAACAAGAGCAATAGCAACATAGAGATAGAATTAAGATTCAAAATTTCACCTATTCAATGCAGAGACATTTGCCCTTTGAACAATCAACAATTCAACCACTTGCACAATTCTAACATTTGTGGGTCACAATTTTGTTAGAGGCTTACAACTTTGATGTTTGTCTAAAGTGGTCATGTAGGTCCTAATCTCAACAAAAAGTGTGAATAAGAAATTTTTGGTTTCTTTGAACCAATTAACATTCGAGTCTTAATGCAAGAAAATATTACCACATCACATGCTCATCTTCTATATTGCTACAAATGAAAGAGTATAAAAAAAAACAAAAGAACAAGTAAGAAAACAAAAGAATTGTTGTATAATTTGCAAGTTTGTTAATTTATTAAGCAATGGCAAATTGAAAGTTATAATGATAGTTGCACAACTACTTAATGTTAATAGAATGTTGGTCTCCAAAGTGAAAATATGGTAAAAGGAAATAGGGGTGCCATGCTGAAAGTCCTTTTCTGAAGATTGCACAAGATGCACATCATGTTGGTGTTGGTTTATAACTTTAAATGTTGTATTTTGGATACCCAATTTAACATTACATGTTAGATATAAATACATTTGGGTGTAGTCATGGTAACATGTACCATAACAAATGTAACTAATGCTTGATGTTCCATGTTAAAATGTAATTTAATTTCATGTTGAAATTGTAGGATTTACTTATATGATAACATTCATAATATATCACGGGAATTTGTGAATAAATTTGAAATTAATCAAATGAATACAAAATATGAAAAAAAAAAACATTGTAACCAATGCTTTTAATCAATAAAAAAAGATATTTGATATATATATATTTTTTCTAAATGACATATTTTGACAAATTTTTAATGCAAGGCTTATCAAAGTACTATAAAAAAATTTATCAAGATTTTAAAAAAAAAATCGAAATTTTTTTCAAAAATATTCCAAGAATATTCTAAGAATATTTCCAAAAGTAGGCACAAAAAACAGTCCAAAAGTAAATGGGTGTGGTTCATATTATTTTGTTTGCACCCATTTTGATTACAAATTGATTTTATATCACGTGTATTATGCATTCATGCACTTTATCACATAAATATGAACAATTTTTATTAAAACCATAGTTTCAAAATTCATATTTTTAAGGTCAAAAACATTTTTGAACCAAATGTGTTCAAATGGGTTATAAAAGAAAATTTCATCGGTTCAAATCCTTTTGCCTTTCTAATTATCAACTTTCAAAAGGAATGGTGCACATTTGGTAAAAAAAAAAAATGTTTGAAAAAAAAAAGGGACTATCCATTTTTTAGGTTTGAGTGCTTTGAACATGAAAAACCAGTTTTTTATTTGTGTCAAGCTTTGAACATGTAAACTTTGCAATTAATGGAAAATGTTTAAAAAAAATTATGACAATCCAAATAATTATGCTTCCCTTGTGATTTTTCAAACATACAAAAATGCAATTTGAAGGAGTGTCCATTCATTTGGATGGCTCCTTCGATTATTTTTTATCCTCCATGGTTTTTGCAACGATGGTTAGGATGTTTTTGAGTGGGGAGATGAAATTTCAAATCCTTACACATCACTTATTAACAAACCCAAGGTGATTTCACAATGGACAAGGCTTCATACCCTTTTGCAATGATGAAGACCAAACATTGATGAATTGTAGTTACAAAGGTTCATGTTTTTTTGAACTCCCATGATGTTAGGAACATTGTATGATAAGTCGATGGTTACACTTTTTGCTGTTTGTTGTTTTTTTTTCTCTACCTTCGCCAACCCCACCTTTAATAGATTCTAATTCAATTTTATACTCTACAAAATCATTTTGATGTTTGTTCAACAAATGTTTTTTCATGAATGTGCATATATGGTTAGGATTGTATTGCACATGGCCTTTTCAAGATTTTGTTGTGGTTTGGGAGTTTTGCATTAGTTCAACTTAGGAAAAGGAACTTGTGTGACAAATGATGCATTTCATCAATTTTATTGCTTGCAAGTTAAATATAGGAACCAAGTTGTTTAAAACAAAGAGTGCTGAAATAATGTTGGAATCATGCCATGGCACTTAGAAATGTTGGGTTTGCACAAGATATGCATATTGAACCTTCCACACAACTAATTTTTTTGCTATTTGCATTTCATTTCCAATAAATTTATCCTACATTGGTTGCACCTTTAACATAATGTAAGTGATTTTTTTGGGTTTATTTATGAGTCCTATGTCACTTATTTTGCCCCCAATGATGAAATCTTGCCAATTGTCAATAAAACAAAGCACCCAGAAAAGTGGGAAAAAAATATATAAGAAGGAAAGACCCAAGTCTTAGCAAAAAGAAGAAATCACCAATGAAGGTGGATCAGTACAAGCACAAAAACAAATCAAGTACCCAAACCCCCCCAATTGCAAGGAGCATATCAAATAAGGATAGGGGAAGTACATTTGGAAAAACATTTAACTTATAAAAATCTTCAGTCACAATAAGAACATGCTTCAAAATAAAGGTCGCTTGCATTTGTTGTAATGCCACTAATACCTTTTGTTTATAAAATGAACACTAAATTGAAAAAAATGCCCTTCACATTCCATGCCATGTTGGCACATCAATGAAGAAAACTGTGAACTTATTGATGTAAACACCCAAAAACTTGTATCACTAGAAGAAGAAACAAGTTTGATGGGAATGGATTGTGATAAAGGCCAATTTAACCTAAAAAAACCCTCACCTATAGTAATAGGGTCTCACCTACCCCCAATCGAATCTTCAAATTTAAAGAACAACATTCCACCTATTTTTATCATTGGGACTTGCAACAAAATCAACACCCAACATTGTTACAAATAGCTAGTAGTTTAGTTGTACCCATTAAATATCATGGCTCCTACAATGAGGGTTGTCAAAAAAAATCACAAGATAAAAACAAACCACCAAACTAAGAGGAGAATGAGCACATAATAAGACATTTTTTCTTGCATATTCACAAGAAGTTCACGCCCAAGGAGATTGTTGTAATGTTGCACATTTGATCATTGAAGGAGCCACAAAAGTGTTGAAGTGTGAACTTGCACCTAATGCAAATCTCATATTCATGTCTAGCTCCATTCTCACTTTGCAGCCTAAGTAATGGTATCAAGCGCAGCTTGCAAAACTCAAGACCCAGACTGGTCTGGTATAAACTCTCGAAACTCTAAAACCCTACCCACTCTGGTATCAGAATCACCTGGGTATGTGGAAGAATTGATACCCTGACTGGTATGTTCTTCAACACCAGATATATACCCGTACGACGTACCCAAGTTCCAACCTATGTATCGGTAGAACACTGGTTCGCACTTTGAACCTCTGATGGCTGTGGAGGACCTATTTTAGGGCTAGGGTTTAGGGTTAAGAACGCGACGGCTCCTTTGTATACTTCTTTTTCTCTCTGTCCTTCGGGGATCTTCAATTGGATTGACTGTTGCGGTTTTGTCTTCGGAGCTCACCTCCTACCTGCTGTTCTGCCCATCATGGTATGTCTCTCGACTCTCCCTCGTTATTTGCTACATGTGTATTATTTCTCCAATTCGTGTTTTCCCTTTGACGACAGGGAGGTCGTTTTTTTCCGTTTTCCGTGTGTTCTTGTTCGCTATCACTCGCCCTTGATTGGTACTTTGTGCATGTGTTCCTTGTATGCCTCTATTTTTCTTCGTCACCGAAGCAGGTTTACTTTTTCTCCAAACATGTTTTCTCCCTGAGTATCTCAGTGTATCTCATTCCGCTGCATGCTGCAATCACTACGCCTGTGCCGATTTGTGGCCGTGGATAGGGCTGGGTTTTGTGTTCAGCGCTGATGAGGAGATGGGTTGTGTACTTGGTTTGGTTGGATGATGCAGGCACCAAAGAAGGAGAAGGCAACGCCTGCCTCGAAACCCGCCAAGAGTAGCGGTGGTGGTGGCAAACAGAAGAAAAAGGTTTGTGTTTTTGCTGGGCCTTCTCTGGAGGCGATGCGTTTTCAAAGTCGGTGTATTTCCTAGAATGACGTGATTAGAAACTTTCACGGTTGTGTTTAGCCGACCGGTGACGGATAGATCATCTTTAGGACAAGGAAACCAACCTGATTGTATGACGAGAGGAAACAGACAGCTTTATAACTCCACTGGATGACCTATCTCTGTGAAGTAGCGAATGGCTACAGAGATTATAACTTCGCCTTCCATTCATTCAGTCTTGAGTGTGTCAGGTTTGCGTGTTTTTACAGGGAGGACAATTTTTCGCTAAAGAGTAATTTATGTTTGTGGTTGTGGCTGACATTTGCAGAAATGGAGCAAAGGTAAACAAAAGGAGAAGGTCAACAATATGGTGCTCTTTGATCAAGCCACCTATGACAAGCTCCTTGTCGAAGTACCGAAGTACAAGCTGATCACCCCTTCAGTTTTGTCTGA
>Ga0209611_10003256_pt1 | contig 28264 bp, 29 predicted proteins | sample S1TSphgellanicum_3_FD_187693 | JGI IMG/M metagenome (GOLD analysis project Ga0209611, IMG submission 187693) | Host-associated microbial communities from peat moss isolated from Minnesota, USA - S1T2_Fc - Sphagnum magellanicum MG (SPAdes) (version 2) | ecosystem: Host-associated > Plants > Peat...
GACTACCCATTTTGGGATCAACATTCTCAAATTGCAATTTGAAACAATTTCCCCTTTGTTATTTTGACTATGATCATGTGGGGTTTTCTTGGTATTACACACAAAGTCAAATTGGAATTGCAATTGATCATTGTGTTATATTATGGACACATGCAAGGTGAACTTAAGTCCTCTTTGAATATCATGACTTCTTTTAGATTATTGCAACTTTTCAAAAATCATTGATGCTTGTCATTGAGGGGACATTAGGCAAAAATTATTTTTTTGCAATGTTTGAAAATGTTAAATTTTTTGCCATATTCTCATAATGGGTTCCCCACTACCATTTGGGTGAAGGCTTGCTTGGGTGGTACCACTAAAAACGACCCACCCCAAAATCATAGGAATGTTGGCTTCATTTTAATTAATGAAAGGACAAATTTCAAAAACAATTCCCAATGTTTTTATAATTGGTTCTTAAAAACTATCACCTTTGATTCCCTAAGCCCTAGATGTCGATAGTTAAAATCAATGCAAGATGTTTTTTATTTTTACTTCGCTTTGTGGACCTTGTTTTTCAATTTCAAACTTGCTTTGAAATTGCTGCAGATTTTGTAAATGACGTTTTATTTCTCTTGTGCATCTAACTTGCAACAAGATTTAGTGTACATGGGGTTGCACACTGAAATATTTTCCATCCATATCACCACTTCACCAAACAAACAACTATTGTCAAATAAGCCTTCTCCTCGCACCAACCGAGGGTCCATGGACACTTTGTGTCTTTGTTTATTTGTATGCCTGTGACACCCTCAACCATAGGCATTACCCAAATTGGGCCCTTATTCCAATAATGCCCATGGCCTTGGGTGTTACCCTACTACACTTTCATGACAGTCTAAACCAACCCAAAAAAAAATCCAGCAATAGCAAACTGAAGGTAAATGAACAAGGGGTGTGTCACACAGTGGCCTTGCCATTTACATTAAAAAGTATCTTAAGGCAAAAGAAGAATTATGAAAAATCAAATGTTTCACCATGCAAATTCTCCAAAAAAATTCTCTAAAAGAAACCAAAATCCTTCAAGGTGTTATAACTCTATAACTAATCTCAAGTTTCAACACAAGCCAAAATATTGTCTTTCAAAAATCCTCATATAAAAATAGACCTATTACCTAAGGGCCAAAATCCCTTAAGCTACTATACTCTATACTATATAATAAATCTAAACACAATATCCTTGCCAACAAAAACACATAAACGACCAGACGTAATAATTAGCCTGGTAAAATTTCCTAAAGACAAAAATAAAAAATTTAAATTTTTTTAGGAGTGATCTTCTTGCACTCGCTGGGCGAAAAATTTGGATAGATCTGACATGCCAAAGACGAAGCCGTGCACTGTCGGTTCATTTGTGGAATTGCTGAAAGCTCATTACGCGCCAGTAGTACAGCAAGCAAGCAAGCAACAGGGTTACTGAGCAGTAGCAGAGGAGTTGCTGCTGTTGCAGTGCACAACTTCCAACAAAAAGTCGGTGTGGGGTTTAGGGTTTTTGTCATCAACCTAACAGTTAAGTTACAAGGTTGCATGTGGTTCTTTTAACTCTGGTCAAAACCTGTGGGTTTAGGGTCAAAACCTTATGGTAATTGTGAGTGGTGATTTTGAAAACTACTTGTTGTTTTTACTTCAGTTATTTATTTAGGTTTTCAATTTTTATTTTCTTTTACGTACCATCAAATTGGTGAGCATCCCAATAAAGATTCAGTATCAATGGAAATCAAGTCAATGTTAAATCTGTGATCCAAACTTCAGACTCCCGGCAACAAATTGCCGCAAGTTCTTTTTTAAATCAGTGGAAATGAGCGGAATTTTCTCCCAATAAATGTTTTTCCCCAGATTTTGACGATTTTTCCTTGCCACAGATAATATTCTTTTCTCTTTCCTTTTTTTGTTGCCAAGTTGTGAAATTTTTTCCAGCAAAAAAAAATTGATTGTGTGCCATATTTTTGGGAACTTCTTGTCGTTTTACCGCTGTTATTTAGGGTAATTGTGAGGGTTAGTTTTGAAAGCCTTTTGTTTTGCCTCTATTGTTTAGGATAGTCGGGAGTGGTACTTTTGGCTCATTGTGAAGGCTGGTCTGGGGGTCCTTGGGTGAACCGGCACCTACACTGGTACCATAGTAAAAATGCCTTTCCTTTTCGGGCAGCCTCTAAACATTATAGATAGGTGCCCATTAGAAACAATCAGGGTCTTTGAGTCCAAATTTAACATTTGCCAGAAATATAAACCTTAAGAGGTCTCAGTCAAGAAAGTGAAGGTACAACTGTAGGGGCTGGTTCACCCTGGCTGGTCAGGGGGCCAGTTTGGAAGGCCACTGGCTTGTACGTTTGTTTACTGGTGTCAAATAGTACTCACAGAAGGAATTTCTTACCTATTCTGGTTAAGTTATAAGCCCATTACACCCCAGGGCCTAGGCCTTAAATAAGCAAGGGATCCTTATTGCAAACAGTACAAAAGTAATGTGTGCTTTCTTTTTCCCTGACTGCCCATTATAGACTTTGGGCTAACAGAACCCAAAGTCTATAATGAACATCATCCATTTTTATAAGAAAACAATGGATCCGGCCAAGGGCAGATAAAGAGAAAAAGAATCAGAACCCTTTTCGTAAGGACCCTTTGCTTATTTAAGATCTTGGGCTCCTAAGTGTGGATCACCCTGGTGCAAGTGCAAATTGGTATACTGGGTTTGCTGGCTGGCTTGTCATGAAGCTTAGAAGCTTCAGGTATATTGTGGGGGGTTATGTTAGAGACTTTTAGGATCAGCAATGGGTATAAACTCAATGTGTGGAAATCCACAGTCAAAATGTTGCGTTTAATTGGAAAACTATCAAAAGGACCTTTGGAAACCATATGTGTCGTGATGCGAGGCAAAGGGGTCTCACGTTCCAATTACCTTATTGCTTCACCCCAGTTTCCCTATTGCCACAGATTGTTGTTCCCTATTCTTGCAGTTGTGTGGTTCTTTACTTTTATAAAGAACCTTTGGTTTAAAAAATAAATTAGAACAGTTCACAGTTCCATGCATAAATGGAACCTGAGAGTAAGGTTTTGGGTCCAGTTCTTCAATAAAAAATAAAAAATCCAATTCTCATTCTAGTTTTGGTTATGAAAATTAGACCCAATTGTAGGTAACCCATCTCTGGAGCAACAGTTAACTGCAAGTTAACCTCATGTTAACCCCTGATTCTAATTTTTTTCTCCCAAAAATATCAGTTCCTCTTAAAATAAATTCTGATTCCCAAAATCAGAGCTGACAGTTCTAACACACCAAATCAGGTAAGCACTAATGTGGGACGGGTATTTGTTTAAAAAATAATAATAATCAAGTTTGGGTATTTAAAATAAAAAATTCAAAGAACCATGTTAAAGAATAGAAATCTTTAAACTAGTTAGTATCATAGGCATCGTAATAATTAATACTTACTAATAGTAGACTTATTGTCTTTTATTGAAGGAGTGAAGCTAATGGGATTAAATAGTTCATGTTAATAAGTGGTTGAAAATAATCTACTTAATCATATAGAAGATTTTTCGGAAGAGATTAGGATAAAGGTTCTACTTTCATAGGGTCAATATGAACCTTGTGTGATTTTGTGAAGAAGAAGAATTAAAAGACTTGGAGAACATCTATGTGATTCGAGGGAAAATGTTAGTGCATGAGTGGTGAGTTGTGAGCAATGAGCATTGAACCAAATATCCCAAATCAAAAATAATAATTTAAGGTCGTACAAGGATGAATGGTGGATGAATGATGGATGAAACATTAATGAAAAATATCTTGGGTTTCTTTCCATTTTGGTCCTCTTAGGAAAGTTTTTTTTAATGATAAAAGATGATGTTCCTAATACATAGAACATCAAAAAATTTCAAAAAAAGGTAAGCAAAAAAAATACATGCTGGAAATCCATAACATTCAACAAAGTTGAAATCAAAAATATGGACATAGGAAAGCAAAGGATGAAATTCATTTTTTCAAGAAAATAAAATGGTATCGTCAAACACCACCTAGTGGATGAACCATCACCATCTACTTATGCCTATTGGTCCTCTTCCATATGGATTCCATCACATGATTCAAATGCCTGTAAGTAAAAAAAAAAACCCTTAGCAACATGCAAAAATCTCTTTTGTTTTCTAGAAGATATGGTATTGATAGGAGTCATTTGAAAATCCAGTTCAATTGATTGCATAGCCTCCTTCTCAACACATGGTGGGAGGTATGGAGAAGGTGGTGGGCTCCTTGGTATGTTGTAAATGATGGATCTCAACCTTGGGCTACATCCAACAAAGAACATTTCAAAAATCATAAAAAGATAAGAATGGAAGAATATTACAAACGCAATATTGAATTGTAGAATGTAGAGGCTTCCATTTACATACTACGACATTGATGGAAGTGGAAACTTGCAAATTTTTGCAAAAGGTGGATCATCAGTCATCATCTCCATCACCAAGATCATGCATTTCTACAGGTATGGGTTGCTTGGACTTTTGTAATGCAGATAGATGTTGTTGCCAATTCCACATCACCTTCCAGACCAAAAACATGGCGCCCAAACTCCATAACAACGAGGAGAGTAGAACCTTTCTAAAAAACAAAAACAAAAAAAAAAAAAACAAATTTGAGAAGATACAATGATATGCTACATGTATGTGGTTATGAACTAAGGTCAAGAGTCATACATGTGCCCACAATAAGGTCAAGAACACATGAGTTAGGTGGTGAACAATTCTCTAAAATGACTTGCATGATAATGGGATTATGATTTCATTCTTGTCGCCATGCTTGAGATGAGGATTGCTTTGGAAGCATATCATCCTTGAGGTTATCGTAGAGCACATCAATTTCGTATGGGTCTACAAGCAAATCAATTTACTTGTTTATATTGAAAAACTTGAACTTTGATGCTTGCTTGGCATAGACAAAAACATTGAACACTAAGCTCTACAAAAGTCAAATAACATATTAGATTTGAATATCACTTGAACAAAAAGAAGCAAAATGAAAACATGTTATGATCACTTGGAGGCTAAAAATTTCTCACTTTTCTAGCTTGTCGAACATCAAGAGTGGGTGAAGGGATTTCATATATGTTTTCCATGATGTTGAACATATAATGGGACCAAAGTTCCAAAATCGTCTTCTTTTGAAATAAGGTCCAGAGGAATTCTTATATGGGGTGGCAATTGTCCAGTATCCTACAAAAATGTAACAAAAAAAACCATAATTGAATAATCACACCGTACGTATTGCAAATGTGAGGGAAAAACTAGACCACATATAATTTTGCAAGTGATGAAATATGAACCAAAAATAAGATGGAAAGCCAAAAGAAACAAATCAAATCAAGTTTCACTTACGAAATTAAATAATGTCCCAAAAATAATATTCTAAGAAAGTTATGAAAAATAAACCGAATCTAATTTCACAAGTAAAACTATTAGATGTGCGAAACTACATAATATAGTTTTGCAAGTTTCATGAACGAAATCACCATATTTACAAAACTATTATATCAAGTTTTGTTTACAAAATCACTATGGGATTTAGTTTTGCAAGCAAAACATTAGGTCCATGGAACTTCCGGATTTGGTTTCATAAGTGAAACATTAAGTCCACTGAACTTCCAAAACTAGTTTTGCAAGTGAAACATTAGGTCCATGGAACTTCTGGATCTAGTTTTGCAAGCAAACAATAGGTCCACGGAACTTCTGAATATGGTTTTGCAAGTGAAACAATAGGTCCACAAGATTTCTGAATCTAGTTTCGTAAGCAAAACTACTAGCATGTCCACAAAACTTTCAAATCTAATGAAACTCATGAAACCAATTTTGCTTGCAAAACCATAGTTGAAAAAACATATTCATGGAAAGAAAGGAGAAGGAAAAAATATTTTACATACACATGGCCAAACCACTCTTTGGAAGCATCCTTGCTTTTATCCATTGTTTTGGAATTGTGAAATACAATGACTATCGGCACTTCTATTGCTTTCTTGAGGTATCCAGAGCTCCACAACAACCTAAAGTACGTCAAAAAAATGTCAAGGAAGTGAGGCAAGAAGAAGTTGGGAAGAGGGGGCTAGACATAGTGGTTTACAACCTGAATAAGGGTTAGGGCTTAGGGCTAGAAAGAGAAGGGGAAAAAGTCAATAGGTAGGGAAGTGGATGTTATTGTTACACTTGTGATAAAGTGGCTTAATGGTTAGCTTCTTCTTCTTCCCCACAAAGAGGCCATGAATTCAAACCCATCTTTAAAAAGCCTAAGGCACGTACGTTGAGGGGAAAGGGGGGCAAAGGGCAAAGCCTAAGGCCAAGGCCTTTAAAACGCCAAATTAGCCAAATCTGAATTTTTGTATCTTTTATTTTTTAATATTTATATCTGTATTTTATTTTTAATTTCCTCTTTTATCATTCTTTTTTTAAAATCATCATCTTCTATGCCTATATAATATGTATCTAATCCAAAACAAAATAAAGCCAAATCTAAATTTTGATTTTTAAACAAAAATTCTTCCATTTTGGCACTCGTCTTTAAAATTATAATTGTCCTTGTGCCTCCCTAATATGTGTACAATGTAAAGCAAAATTTAACCCAAATCTGACATCTGATTTTTTACTTCATTCATCCCTTTCAGCATTCTTGTCCTTAAAATTATAATGGTCTTCATGCCTACCTAATACCTGTACAATATAAAGCAAAATTTAACCCAATTTTGAAATCTTATTTTTTATTTCATTTTATCCATTTCAACCTTCTTGTCTTTAAAATTATAATGGTCCTTGTGCCTACCTAATATGTGTACAATATAAAACAAACGTTAACCCAAATCTGAAATCTAATTTTTCACTTCATTTCATCCATTTTGGCATTCTTATATTTAAAAGTATAATGGTCCTTGTGTCTACATAATATGTGTATAATATAAAACAAACATTAACCCAAATCTGAAATCTGATTTTTAATTCCATTTCATTGTTTTGTGTTTGGCATCTTATTTTTCAAGCCTTCATGATCTATGACTATGTAATATATGTGCAATTTATAACTAAATACAACCCACATTTGAAATCTAATTTTATATTGACTTTCCCCCCACATTTTGGCATTCTTGTCATTATGATTGTAATGGTCCATGATTATATAACATATTCACAATCCGGGAAAAAAATAAAAAATAAATTTAATGGCCAAGATTATTTCACAAATTGAAATCATCCATTAATTGCATTTCAGCACAAATTTAAACCAAAAAATACCACTTTGTAATACCTATAAAACAAACTTTTGAAATTTTGTTTTATATTTTTGCAAAAATTCCAACAATCCATTTGAAATGGATTTTTTTAATGGGTGAATATATAGGATTTTTAATTCATTCATTAATAGGAAAGATATTTAGACATTGTCATAAGGATGGCATAAATTTTTGGTGGCATTTTGGTGTTAATACTCACACATACATTGTTGGAATAAGGTTTTGAATCATTAATTTGCTAAAACTAATAAAATATGATAGCCTCTTAAATGAGATCTAGAGCTCTTGCTTCCTTTCACATAATGTGTAAATAACGAATCTTATTTGTTTGTCCATTAATAAAATATCTCTTCTAAATTTTGACATTTTTCCCTTACTAAACATGGCCACAATCCCAACATCTTGGATGTTTATTCTAGAATCCATTTTTTGGCATTTTTTTCAACAATCAAAGTTCTGAAACTCATAATTTTAAGTCTTCGACAACAAAATGGTTTCTTGGAACACCATTTTATAATTTTAAAATTCATTGATTCAAAAAAAGTTGTTAATTAATGATGTTAAACAAAGGGTTTCAATTTATGACTTTTTTTTCCATCACCCAATTTTGGTGGTGTGTTATACATATCTAGTAGGTGCATTCATGTGTGGGTGGTTAAGGGTTTTGCATATTTCTTTTGTGCATGGATAAGTGTTTTGAAAATTTCTTTTGAGTGTGGGGATCAATGTTGCGTAGATTTCTTTTGTGTGTGCATATTAGTGTTGTGTAGATTTTTTTATGTGTGCAAATCAGTGTTCACATTTTATTTTGTTTTTGTTGGCCAATATTTCTTCCATCAATCTCACATTTTCACAATTTCTTCTATTCCATGCTTTACATTAAACACCATGGATGTTGAAATCTTCACTAAAAATAGGATAGTTCCATTGGTCTTATGTTGAAAGATGCAATAGTTGTTGTCCATGACTTAACCCTTTCAACCAACTTCAAACTTCAAATTCACTCCATTCTCCTTAAAAAAATAGTTTTGTATTCTAGGGGGGAAGTAACACAAGCCATTTTGGAAAAGCCCATTGAAAATTTAATAAAAAGAGAATGGCACCTTTCACTAAGAAGGTACCAAGTTCTTGGAGAAGAAAGGGATAAGTCTTAACCCCAATTGGACACATCAAAATTTGCCAATGTCAAAATAGAACCAATGATCCTTGAGCTGAGTGATTCTGCAAATGGAGATGTATAAGAGGTTTCAAATTTCAGTTTGACATTATTAGTGTCACATCAAACTCCTTCACAGATGTTAAACATTAAAATTCAAGGGATTTCAAATGTTGTATGTTTAAATCATTGGCATTTGCAAATGTTTTTAAAAGCGAATTGCAACATTTTAATTATGATGTCATTTCTAAGATGATAATGTAATATCTACCTTCCAAGCTTGATGGAAATGTCATGTTCAAGTTGTCACTAGCAAAACATTTTAGTGGCTTTGCAAGTTTAATGCAAGGCATGGATAAGAAACATGGCATTTAGCCCTGGTGTAAAGTAAATACTACAAACATCAAGAATGGTGATGGTTTGACATTTAGACGGTCATCATGTGTTGGCCATGTGTCTTGCCAAAACTTGCAATGTGATTATTATGTTAGGAACAATGTTTGCAATGAAACTGACTGGGAGGGAGTTGCAAAAAATCCATTGGAAGAAGGAGGACAACATGCTACCAATATGACCTTTATTTGCAAACATTATAAGTTTGCACCAATTTGCATTGTAAGGTTTTTATCTTTTATCCTCTTTGAATACTACAATTGATAGTGGGTGGTGATGTGAAACATGGATTTTAGGCCACACTTAACCACATTAAAAACTTATTATCGATATTTTCTTAATAGTCCCTTGTGAAAGCTCACTTGCAATCTAGGGGGAAAAAAATGAAGAAGGGAAAATTTGATATGAAATGTGTACATGCAAAAAATGAAGTTTAATATGCTACCACATGAAATGTGTGTTTGTCATCGACCATTTATAATCTGGTGTTATGATTAAAAATACAAAAGAAGTTTATACAATTTGCTTCCATGTTTATTGTGAGTAGATTCTTATATCACACATGGCAACATCTTTAGTTAAATCAATTGTAATTTTCTCAACTTTAAAACTAAAACAAATAAATCCAATTTGAAGCTGATTAATAATGGGATCCATTTGATTCTAGAAAAATATTCTAGACTTAAAGGAGATACCATAGCTTTCCAAGTAAGAAAGGGTTACAAAACTTTATGGAAATTTTCCTTCACTAAATGATTGTTGTTGGTTATTTTATAAAGCCAGAGAATGCAAATGACCCTAGTTAAATTTGTTTGTTTGTTTTTTTAAAAAAAATCATAGATCATGAAGGTTTGGAAAAAAATGATGCCAAACAAAAACAAATGAAATGAAGTAAAAAATCAAATTTCAGATTTGGGTTAAAATTTGCTTTACATTATACACATATTAGGGAAACACAAGGACCATTATAATTTTAAAGACAAGAATGCCAAAATGGAAGAATTTTTGTTTAAAAATCAGATTTTAGATTTGATTTATATATATTTTTAGATTCCACATATATTGTATATGCATGGACCATTATGATTTTTTTATAAAAATAATGCCAAAATGGGCAAAATAAATAAACAAATTTTAAAAGTCAGATTTCATATTTGTCCTATATTTTGTTTTAGATTGCATATATATTATATAGGCATAGAAGATTATGATTTTGGAAACAAGAATGTTAAAAAAAGAAATTTAAAAAAAATTAAAAAATCAAATTTGGCCAATTTGGCCTTTTAAAGGCCTTGGCTTTAGGCTTTGCCCTTTGCCCCCCTTTCCCCCCAACTTGCATGCCTTAAGCTTTTCTTAAGATGGGTTTGAATTCACAACCACTTTGGTGGGAAGAGGAAAAGGCTAGCCACTAAACCACTTTATCACAAGTGTAACAATCACGTCCACTTTATTAACATTTTGGGATCAATAGATTAAATATGGATGAATGTGGATGAAAATACTTGATGAATGTAAATGAATGTAATGGATGATGAAAGATGAAATAATACCAAACCATGAGCCTATGTTTATCTCATGGTTCATGATTTAGTTGCATTTGGGATTTGAGACCTTGTGTGTTGAAGGGAAATATAAAAATCTTTTGAGAGAAAAATGTGTATTGTAACACTAGGGAAGAAATAGTAGTGAAGAAATGTATTTGTGTTTTGCACGTGATTTTTTAATGGAAAGATGGTTGAGGAATTTCTACTTGTGTGTGTGCCTTTATCTTATTAGGAGGTATAGAAAGTAATGTAATTTAAGATCATGCAAGGTGTGAGCCACGGATTATAATTCAACAAGTTGTTAAATATTAGTTCCATAAATTTCCTTAGTAATAATGATTAGAATCCTTATAAACTTCCAAATAATAATTATTAATAGTCAAATTAGCTTTTGGATATTTCCAAGTGTAAAAAACCTTCTTATTTAAATTGTTGTAACAAGTAATTAATTCTAAAACCTAGTAAACCTTCCAGAATGCATTGTCCTTTTTTTGTTGTAGAAAGGCGGAAAGGGATGTAGAATTAGATGTGGTTTTATTGATATATCGAGAATACAAGCCCATCATTAATTTTAACATTTTGCCATGAAAATATTGAATTAGTTTTGTAGAATAATATTCAGGCATTAATGATGTAGTTGTAAGATTTGTAGAATGTAGTCCTAAGACATCTTTATTCAACCTTCATTTATATCAAGTTCCTAAATAGAACTAAGATCGAATTTAGATACTACCATTTCCACCTATGTAGCCTCAAGTAAACTATGACTTAGTAAATAACTTAAATGAGAAAAATCACAACTGTAACAACTTTAGAATATGACGAATGGTGCAAGTTAGGTATTTGGCTTGATGTTCCATGGAAAGGGGGTTGATTGGGCTTCATAACCAACGATAATGCCCATCATTAGGAATTCAAATTTGACAATGAAAACGAACATCATCATCTTCACACTAACATTTTTCGAACCTTTCTGGTGCGATTCCACGACCAAGAAAAAAATTTAAGTAGATTGTTAAGGCATGTGGGTTAAGAGATAATCAACGATCCCATGTTGAATTATTGACTCGGATGCACACCACTTTTTTGGACAGTTCTTCTTCGCATGATCATTCATGTTAAACAATGTTTCTTCAAGTTCTTCCCCTTTTACTAACATAACTGGAGGATTCGAAAACATAACAACATCACCTGCCATGATCGAATCTTCACCTTCATCAATAAAAACCAAAAGGGTAGCCGAAATAATTTAGTATTTGCATTCAAAGGAGGTTGATCCCTTTATTTAAGAAATTAAGGTCGGCATAATGTGTAACGATGATGATAGAACTATATGAAAACCCTAACATCCCAATTCCAATGGATTCATGAGGCCCTAATTTCAACGGTGGATTTAAAAAATAGATGGGAATTCTTGTAATGGAAATTTTATTTTCAATTTATTATGTACTACACAATTAATTAGTACATGGTAAGGATTAACTAGGGGGTAATAAATTACGTAAATGGTATACAAGAATGTTATTAATGTTATTGAATTGATTTTGTCAAATGGGAAGTCAAGGATGTTTACTTATTACTATTGGAAAATTACCCTAAAAAATCAATTACTTGAAAAAATTAGGATGAAGAAGTAGGATGTTAAAGTCAAATGGATAGAATTAACAATGATTGAATTCAAAGAACCCATCAAGATATCTGAGGTAGGATAAAAGATGAATCCTTTAATTCCATTGGTCATGAGGATTTTCATCATATTTTGATTGGAGGATGGAAATCTCTTAGTGTTTCATTGGGCACAAGAATTCACATCCTAAATTCCATTGGAGGGTCAAATCATTTTCGATTCCCATTGGTTCATGAAGGATATGAAAGCCATTAATTGGAGGGAAAGAATTCCACAACTTCCATTGGACAAAAATAACAAGCTCAAGGAAGGGTCATGGGAAGTTTTGGGTGGGGGGGGGAGAGTATCTATCTTGTTTTTTTTGGAAGAAGAGGATAATGAGTGTATGAGAAGAAAACTAATTTATTATGTGTGAAAAAATGTCATTCATGGAAGCAAATGGTGTGGAAACAAAAGAGCATGGAAGAAAGTTATGTATAGCAAGTAGTCATAGGTGGAGTTCATCGAATAACTTCCATGGACAAGCCTCTAGACTCTTTATTAAAATAGTTGTTCCTTTTAGATCCACCATTGGATTTGTCTCAAATTTCAAAAAAATTTAATTTAGGAGGTGTAAAATGTTTTCTCAAAATTTCAACATCATTGGGGTTGTTACAAGGGAGTTACACTTGTTAAAAGTAGAGGGGGTCCAAATTGTTTTTTCGTCAAACATGGTTAAAATAACTTTTAGATTTGAAACATAACTTTTGATTTTAGAAAGAAAAACTTATAAGATTTTGAATCATTTGTTGCTTTTGAGATTAACTTTTTAACAACCCTATGCATGTTATATTTGAAAATTGTATGAAGATATAATGAGGAGTGGAACAAAGGAGGGTCGACTATCAAATGTGAACATTGATTAAACATCAACATAATGTTTCCTCACATTTTATCATGGTAAGTCTTGATTCTTCCAAAATATCTTGATATCCTCTAAGTGGACACAACACATTAAATTTATTTAATGAATTTCATTACATTTTATTCAATCACTTTAACTTGTTAGAATACATCTACATAATAGTTCCATCTTTGAATGAGTTTTGTGAGTTGCATATCTTCATGTGGAAGGGTGTCCAAGAATTCTTCACACAAGGGTGTTGTTGCCCCTTTCCATGGTATTTATATGTTTCTTTTACACTAGAGAACAAGGGGGCATACCCAAGGGGTGGTCTTTGGGTCAGTAAGCTATTAGCTACCACATGAAGGTAACAACTAGTATGTGTTGTTAGGAAGAGTGGAAACATTTGAAAGAAGTGGTTTACAAACTAGGATGGATTGCTACAAGTGGTAAGTAGTGACCAAAAATGAGTGTAACTTATTATAGATAGTAAGTAATGCTAGGGGGCGTTCTAAGGGGTTATAGACATTATACATAGTAACTAAAGGTTTGCATGCACTATTAAGATGATATAGTAGTTATGGATAGCTTATAGACCCACTAGGGCAACGTCAAGGGGATTTGAAGGTATTGCAAAATCTTGGAAAGTAACTACTATCTAAATATGTTCTTTTCCCATGTCCTTTATTTCTCCCCTTACCCCTTGGATTAGCCTATAGATAGGGTGATAGGTTTATTCTTAACTAACAAACCCTACCTTTTTCCTTTGTTCTTTATGTGATGACTTACTCATGAAATGAATAGTTGTAGTAAAACAAACAAGTGAAGGTAGTTTATTCTTTGAGTAATAAATTGTTGACCATGTTCCCTTGGTTTTACCCCTTAAAGGAAGGAAATGATTAAGGATTGCAATTTCACCCCTTTACATTTGGCAACCAACCTTGGGATCGTATTTGAAATATTTTGTAAAGGATGAAACTAGTGATTAATAATATTTACTTTGGGCTAATGAATAATTTTAAATTTGAATAGTTGGGGCATTAGTGAGAATAATTTCAGAATTTGTTTCTTGAAAGTAGACAAGGGGGGGCTCATTGTTGGCAGGAAGAGTAGCATAGTCCTAAAAAAAAGGACAATTTGTAGGATAAGATTTAGAAGGTGTTTGAGATAAGGGTATCTAAGGGAAATTACGGATTGGAGCAAGGAGTGGAAGGTATTACTACCCAGGAGAGGTAGAAAAGGAACCTAGGACTCAATGCCCAACCAAACATCATAAGATAGAACATTAAATCAACATTTTTTAGTCTTACCACAGAAGTTCAATAATAGGGAAGGTAACTATTGTTAGACAATCAATAAAAGAATAACTTTATCATACTTTCAAGAAGAAACTAAAGTCATGAGCCATGGAATAACAAGATAATATAATAAGAAAATGGAACAAAATTTAAAAGAGGAATTGGAAGCATTGCGTGTTGGTTATCTAGAGAGACAACAAAGGAGGTGTTGCCATCTTGGACGGTAGTTGTGGGCATTTCCATTCCTAATGTCAAGATGAAAAGACCTTTGGAGGACCAAGAGGTAAATTCACGTATTAATATCACTCACGCTGGAAGGATGTTGGGTAAAAGGTGGAAAGTTCTTACAAAGAAGAAAATGGAAATAATTTTTTTCAAGTTGGAAAATAAACAAAAAATGATGAGGCAAGGTAAGGTGGATTCTACCTTCATGAGGACTTGTTACCTAACTAGCAGAGCAAAAACAAACCAAGACTATAAGATTTCAAGATGAAGATACAAAAGAAAAGACGATATATGCACCATGAGGTAGTTGTGGAAGGTTGTATAAGTGGGTTCTAGAGGGCAACCCGTAATTTACACTTCACGAAACCACCTATTGCAATGACTACCATGGGAGTCCCATCTGTAGCTGCCTTTGAAACGGAGGTAATAGAATTAGAATTGGAGTATGAAAGGAAACAAGCCATGAAGAGGCTTGAAAACTTAGATGACCATTTAAGGGCATGAGTTCAGAAATGGTGGACTTGCCTTCCCTAAGACCATTAGATGAAAGTATAGTTGTTGCTTACCCTTGCGAGAAAAGACCCAATAATTCTCACATGTCCCAACCTTCTCAGTTTATGGGTAATGCCTATAATGAAAAGGGGATAATTACTACCACCCAAAAGTAAAGGGGGAGTATATGGACAAAGGCTCACCATCATGGTACAAATTGTGCGGGGAGGTAGGGCATTGAACAATAGGATGTCATTACCATCCTTTGATTTTGGATGATAGAGGGGTACCCAACTAGAAAAATTAAACTAGTGATTCTAAAAAAGACATGGACATGAGTTATACTTGAGTGAGGAAGAAAAAAGATAAGAGGACGATAGAGGTGCCCATTTTGGAAGACCAAATGAAACAACCCAAACCCAAGAAGGAACCTCATGAGTTAATTCCTCCAACATTCCAAATGCCATGGGTTGGTTTACCTTCCACCATTGGAGGTCCAAGATGGGGACCCTAGATGTATGGAATGGGGTCAACCATGTGCCCTAGAATGCCAGACTTTCAGGTACCATTATTTCAAGCTACTGCCTACCTTCAAAAATCAAACATGAGGTGACAACAACAAAGAAGGCAAACTTCAGCAAAGCTAGCAAAGTTGGACCAAGTGATAAACAAAAGGGGGAATTGCGACAATCCATTTCCCATGGGACCAACTGGGGGGTACTTTCAAAAATGCATTCCATAAAACACTTTCTTGTAGGGGGTAAGGGAAGAGATCCACCTAAGGATTCCTCCAACTCTTCATTAGATTCAAACAAGGGAAAGGATGGTAAGAATGGCCAACCTCCACTCCCACCAATAATTTTAGGATGGGGAGGGATGGCACCAAACTTGAACCCCTACTTTCCATGGTACCCATCCATACCACTAATGATGGTAATAGCTAGAAATTCTAATGGGGGTAGGAAGCTCTTAAACTAACTCAAATATACCAAGAATTCAAACCCAAATGCACATGTATGTGTGTTCAAACAAGTAATAAAAGTCAATGGTGTCACCTTGAAGGTACAAAAATTGCTTACTTCCAATAGATGTTGCATGACACATCATCGGCTTGGGGGGACAATTTTTTGAATCACCTAGAATGTACCTTTAGTGAGTTTGTTCAAACTTTCTATAGATGGTACCATAAGGTGCAAATGCATGAGCAAGTTTACATGAACTTGCAAACTAAACAAAATTTGAATGAAAGGGTAAAGGAATATTATGAGCAAATCCTTACTCTAACGAATTCCTTTTAACACTCAACAAATGACCGAACACTAAATGCATTTTTTAGGGCCGATCTATTGCCTTACCTTCGAGTGGCTATTACTGATATGGAACGGGGTACATTAATGCAGCATTTGGAGTCCAAAATGATTTGTGAGGAGAGTCCAATTGACACTGACAGTAATCGGGTGATTATAAATGTGACCCAATGATGAAAGGGGAAAAGAAGAAGGTGGAGAAACCCACAACCAATTCAACAAACTAGGGGACAAGGAAATGCCAATATTGCAAAAAATCCAACCATTAAGAAAAGAAGTGGTTTTGGAAGGGAAGGAACCCCAAGATTGGCAAGAAGAAGAAAAGTTCAAATAGTTAATGGTAGAGCATGTCCAAAAGTTACAAAACTAGGAAAAATTACAAGAATTACAACAAAAGGTAACTATTGTCCCAAACCCATATTGGTCCATGGAATGGGCAAGGTTACCATCTACTATGGAGCATCCTAAGGTACTACCCATATAATTACATCAAAAGTCAAAGAGGAAATAGGACAATAGATATTAGAGAACAAAATTATTATCACCATTAGTTAGTTGTTGAAATTAACACATGATTGAGCACTTATTTAACTACTACTACTAAACAATTTGCCCAAGGCGAAGGTAATATTTGTAAGCCTATCGTCACTATTGTTACAACAATTATGGACCATTAGATGGCAATAATCATGGTGTAAGTTGGAAAAAACATGATAGACAATGTCCTTTTGATGGAGGGTCAAGGGAAAATGCCATAATTGATGAACTAAGGTGGAAGCTAAGGTTATTGCCACCGTAGCTAGCTCTTTTCAACCTATGAATGATTGATTTTTCATCTAGTAAACCATTGGGTATAATACCCAATATTGATATCAAAATTTAGGGGGTACCATACCTAGTTACCTTCATGGTCATGAACAACAAGGTGGTAGACCCAATGTTATTAAGGTGCCCACGGCTACAAGACACCAAATTAATTCATGATTAGGGAACCAACATGGTTACCATTTATGGTAATGACACTATTAAGACAATTTTTATCTCGAAATATTTGAATGGCACATCATGAAACCCTAGATGATAGTTAGTTACAACTTCATTGAGGAAATAACAAATGAGGAAGAGGAGACTTTACTAGCATCTAAATTGAATTTATTTTCCTTTGGAATAATTACGTTACCTGATCAAAAGGTATAAGGGCCATAGATCCAGTTCACGCATGAACTAAGGACAATAGTGGAGGATGAAGCACTAGCCCTAAAGAAAGTGAAGATCCTTCGAATTGTGGAATGGAATTTGTCCCAAGATATTCATATTAGAAAATTTAATATGGGGATACTAAAGGACCTAAAAAACCTCGAGTTGAATGTTAATATGAAGGGGACGATAGCTACAACAACAAATAAATTATTGTGAAAATTTATAGATGTGTTTGCCTGGAATTACAAGGAATTCATGTTATTCCACCTCACATTACAAAGCACAAAATTGAGCTTGATACCATGATCCTTCCTGCACACCAAAGGCTCTATTGTATGAACTTTAACTATGTGATGGTCATTAAACAAAATATTGACAAATTTTTGGTAGCCAGATTCATTGAGTTAATGGAGCAAGCCACTTGGCTATCATTGATTGTGGTAGTCTTGAAAAAAATGGCAAATTAAAAATTTGCATTGATTTTCAAAAGTTAAATGCCACCACCAAAAAAGACACGTACATGTTAACTTCACATATGAAGTTTTGGACAAAGTAACAGGGCATGAAGCCTATTCATTTTTGAATGGGTTTTATGGCTACCATCAAATCCAAAGTACACATGAGGACCATTACAAAATGACATTCATTAGAAATTGGGGAGCATTTGTATGGGTGGTCATGCCATTTGGGTTCAAGAATGCACCACCTACATACCAAAGAGCAATGAGCAAAGCCTTCAAAGACTACTTAGATGATTTCATAAAGCTTTTTTGGGATGGTCATGATCTTTAGTGATTTGGATACTACGAAGATGTTTTGAGAAATGTCAAGAGTATAGGATAAGCCTCAACTCAGATAAATGTGCATTCATGATGTTTTTGAGGATGATTGTAGGGTTTATTCTGTCCAAGAATGGAGCTATCAAATCCAAAGAAGGTAGAATGATTACCTAAGGACCTTCATGACATCCAAATCTTCAATGGCTTGGCCCAATTCTATCAATCCTTTGTGAAATTTTTTGCATTCATTATGGCCCTAATCACAAAGCTCATGTGGAAATCAGAAGAGTTCATTTGGACTTGAAAATGTCAAAAGGTATGGGAAACAATCAAGTGTAAGTATGTGGAGGCTCTAATTTTAATTACACCAAATTGGGAGAAAGAGTTCCATGTACACATGGACACATATAACTCGGAGGTAGGGGCAATGTGGTAAATACAAAATCTTCAATTCTACATTTTGGTTCAAAATCTAGATTGAAATGCAATAAAATTAATAGTAACAAAATATGTTCATTCAAATCTACTTCAAACTAGTTTCAAAATTAAAATCTAGTAATGAAAGTATGATTTTAAACATCAAAATAACAAATTTTGACTATGAAAACAAAGCTTTCTAAAAATCAAAGTATAGTTCTCTCATACTCCATTAAAGCTCCATTTTTTACAATGATACAATGGTACTCCTCTCTTTCTCTTTTCCTAAGATATTCCTAAAAAAAGAGTCTTATGCTCTATTCAAATTCAAATGGTGATAAACATTATGTAATATAACCAATAATTCTTAAAATAATAATTAGGCGAATAGAAATATATTAACTAATAATTACCATAAATAACTACTCCTTTAACATTACCCCACTTGTACTCTAAATTAAGTCCCGGAATTCTAAATAAAAAATGTGTTGAGAAAGTTAAATATGTTACTATTTGTGATTTTGTGATTCAAAAATCTAATTTGTCTGTTCAACAATTTGCTTTGTCTATACTACAGTTTGCTTTACTTATACTTCGTATTGAGCATTGTTTGATTCTCTATTGAATATAGAATGTATTGTTACTCTTCTGATGCCTTTGTTGACAATTGTACAATTGTTTATTGATAGGTTGCTTTCTGCTCTTGTGCTTACAATTATATTCTCATTTGCAACTATTTTTGTAACTATAAATTTGATGTGATATGATTTTGACCCTATTGTTGTAGCTCTAATATAATTTGTAACTATTGATTTAACTACAAATATGATGTAACCTGAGTCTTATCATGTTGTTACAACTCTGACACAAACTCAATCTAACTTTACTGATCCTCTTGATTTATATGTTCCTCAAGTTGTATCTATTTCCTATTTCTATGGCTACAGATGCATACCTTTGAGAACTAACTTCACGTAGAACAAATTTTTCTTATTCTAAAGTCTGTTCAATAGCTTCCTTCTCAGGGCTATCCTTTCCTCCTCTGAGGTTTCATGTCTCCTTTGCTACTTTTGTACCTAATGGTCATGCCCCATATGTATCCCCTCTGTCTTCTTCCTCATCTAATGTTTCTGGTTTTAAAGACAAAACTAAATGTTCATATTGAAATGATGGCATAATTTTTTCCATTTGAGAAATCTTTTGTTTGTACAACCTTCCATTCCTCTCATATTTTTTGTAGACCTTCCCAATATCCTCATGAACAATTCTTGAACTACATCCCACCGTAAGTTTGCATCTTTATTCTCCATTGATAGTCCCTTGAGCTTTACCTGAAGCAAAGTATTTTACTTCTATAATTCACTATTTTTTCCAAAAACAGTATCATAATTGAAAGGTTTTTTCTTCTGACTTTCCTCTAGAAGTTTGTTTAACTTTTCATTAAAGGCCATCTACTTCTGTAAATTTTTATCCCATTGTGCATGCCTTTAGTTAGCTTGCCTTTGTATTTCATTCTTTATTTGATATCCATTACCATTATCCACTTTTAGCTCCTCCACCTCCTATTGCTTCAATAGAGTTTCCTCCATGTTCTTGTAGTCTTTTTGAAGTTTGTTATGCTCTATATTCAGAGTATCCTTCTTTACCTTTAAACCCCAATAATTGGCATCTATCTCCTTTAAAGTTGCCTACCAGGAATCCCTTTCTATTATGATGTTCCCCAAGTCCTTGCTATGCTTCTCCATGTTATTGATATTCTATTTGGTTGCCTAGAGTTCTACCAATACCTGACTATTTTCATTGTTCCTATCCTGCAACTTTGCTTTAAGCTTCTATTCCTTCTCCAAAGCTCCTTGCAAATTTTGAATAGATCTATCCTTCTATTTTATAATATGTTTGTTCTTGATTTCTAAATTAGAAAGTTTAAGCAAAATATTTGTCATGTTGCATGTTGAAACATATTAACAATTCTTATGTCCTCATCTAATTTCATTTTTATCCCTTGTACAAACCTTGGAGTTTGACCCTTGGAACTTGTACCTTATGAACCTAGACTCCTGTGTGTAGTCCATACTTCTCCGAATACATTCATGCATGCAAAAGTTTGTTTTGAAAGCAACATACCTTCATTATTATGTGGTGATGGAATAGATTGTTGTACTTCTAGTGGATCTTGGTCAAAATTCCTATATTTGTTCCTCTGCTAACTGTTGAGTTTTAAACTTTAACTCTTTATTGGGCCATTTCTGATGTTCCTACTCATTTGACCGTTGCTCTTGCTTGGGAGAAATTGGTAATCTTTGATCAAATTTAGGAGATATGGATTTATCCTTTTATCTCTAATTATGCTGCTATTACTTCTTCAACAATTTTGCTACTTGTTGACGATCAATATTGCCTCTCATTGCCATATCCTCATGTCTTTACTACCTCTTTTGCAAAATCTTTCTTTCCTCATCATCATCAGACTTAGACATCAAAATTGTTCTTTCGGTTGTTTTAGTCTTTACTTGTTTCTCCTTTTTAGGAGAGATGTGTGTAGGGTTTAGAGGTCTTTTGTTCTTAATAAACCTTCCCCTCAAATTATTTATTCTTATTTTGTCGTCTTGAGGTTGGTTTGCCTATTTCTTCTTCTCTTATGATTTTGCTCCTTCTAATGGAAACCACTTTTGAAATAAAATTTCTAGGATTATGGTAGAATGGCATACATCTTTTATTCGTTATCTTTTGGCCATTCCCTTAATCATTTTGTTTTTACATTTTTCCCATTTGATCGATTCCTTGACCAAATGAAAATACATGATTATAACCCAATTAATAGACTTTCCATGATTTACTCTAGACATCATCATAACATACTTCTTGCTAAAATACTACACCTTATCCTTTTGGTAAGTAATTAGCAAAATGGCAACAATTCTATTAGCATATTATAACCTCATCTTTTTCACAACCCACCTTTCATTAGTGTTGTAAATGTTAGGGACTCTATTTGTTATATTTGCCAATGCTACTTCAGCATTAAACGTTTCTACCCGGTCTACTTTTGTCTCTCTTGTATGGCAGGTTCTAAAAACTTCTGCCAAGACATGCTTGTCTATTATTCTTCGTTCATCCCCCAACATAACCTTGATCTGTTATGTTCATGATCCAACTTCCAATTGTTCATAAATTCAACCAGAATATTGTGGTGAGGTGTCTTCCATTCAATCTCAAACATGCCTACTAATCCAACTTTGTTTGCCAATGCTTTCTCTTCCTCTCTAAAGCTTGTCTAAAGCAAAATGTTCTTTAGATTATTATTGTAATTCTATTTTGTTGGAGTAAAAACATACCTAACCTCATCATCCTAATGAGTATGCATTTTTTTCCCACATATATTTGTAGCCATTACTTGTTGACATGTTCTTTTTGTGCGCTTCATATTGGAAATATTAACTATTTCTATAATTTGCTTTTGAATATACTCGTCTTGATATAAAAGCGATTGTTGTTGCAAATTGTCCTTTTGCTAGTCTTCCTCAAAGTTTGAAATATAAAAGGGACTGACTTGTTCACTAAGACTTGTTTGTGTTTTGGGCTTTCTAAAGTTATATCTCTTCGATGTTTCCTTACAATCTTTCTCATTTTTTCTAATTGCTTCATAAGCTCTTTCAAATTTAGATATCAGAGAGGATTTCTGAGAAGAAGAAGAAGAATAATAAATTAGAGAAGGAAAAGGTGGACCACTTTCTAGAAAACTAGACTACAAAAGCAAAATGTTTGTAAATTTTTGTTGCTCTCTCAATCTCTCTTGTTCCTTTTTCAACTTCTACAACTTCTCTCTAGACTATCTTTGTAATTTTTCCTCAAGACTTTCTTCAACATTCATTTTGGAGACAAAAAATGATTAAAACATGTTTGTAAAAAATGAAAACAACGAGTCGTTATGGTGTTTGCCACCATCTAAAACGTTATCACCTCATTCCATGAAGTGATGTTTCATTTTTTGTTTTAGGGCCACCATTTTAATGATTCGTATTTTTTTCAGATTTTTGACATTTGTTGCCTTTTGCTTAAATTCATATTAACATCAACATGGGCTATAAATAATACCTATTGACCAAATAATTCTATAGACGTGGCACTGAATAATTATGATGATATTCTTGAATCTGATGATTTAGTATAGTCTACACTATAGATGCCCTCTGGCATATGTTAATTCATCATATCAACATAATCTTGTTCTGACATTAGTGACTTATATATTCCACAATTTAGTAACTATGAAATTGTATAACCATGGTCTGAGTATTTGTTCATAACTTGCTGATTTATTAGATTTACTAGGGTTTCTTTTTATACTAGTATCTAATGAGTCCCAATGGATTGTGTTTCTTTCTGATCTTCCAAATTTTCATCAGATGTTTTTTCCATGGACTGTAAAAACTTTTGATCCTCTGAACTTTGAATCCCTTTCAATGTTTGATCCACATATGTGTATGGTTTCAACTTATTAACATTGACCAATATTGGGTTTGGTTCAAAATTGTTAATAGGAACAAGAAAAACAATATTATTGGGTAAGCAATATTGTACCCTGAATGGACCAAACGATCTTTTCTTGAATTTTCCCATATGTGTTTTTTTGCCTTTAGGAAACCATAAGAAATAATTTCCAAATTTGAACTTCCTTTTAGTATTTTTCTATTGACTCCATAGAAATATGATCCACTAGTTGGCTCCCACATTGTTTTAAGCTTCCAATTTGTTTTCATGTAACTTTTCCAGTTTTATATTTCTGGTTATTAGCACTTTAGTTGGTTCTGCATCTCTGTGGTCCCCATTAATAGCTAGTATAACATATTATATTGGCATTAAAGGATGCAAACCATAGACTAACTAGTAGGGTGTATAATGTGTTGCCACCTTATAAGCAATCTTATATGAAAACAAAATTGTAAACAAATGTTCATCCCAATTTGTTCTTTTTCATTAACCAACTTGGTCAATAGTCTACCAATTACTTTGTTAGTAGATTTTGCTTATCCATTTCCCTATGGATAATATGTAGTAAAACTAACATGCGTCAACAGAAATTATTTTGTCATATGTTTTATTGTGTCATTGATGAAATGTATTCCCTAATTTGTAACTATGGTCAATGGATTTGGTTGGAATATACTCATACAAAAATCTCGTTGTAACTATTGTAATATTGGTTCTAAGTGCCTTTGCCTTTACCCACTTGGTTACATAATCTATAGCTACCAAAATGTATTCGTTTCTTATTTCTTCTTACTGGTTTGATTGGACTTATAAAATTTATACCCCATTTCATATGGGGTTCTTCTAGAAGTGTTGTTACCAATTTGGCCAAACTTTTTGTTTTGAATCCTCCAATTTTCTCACAACAATCATAGCTTTTGCAAAAGTCATGAGTATCTTTGAATAAAATTGGTCGCCAATATCCTACATCCAGAATTTTCTTTGCAATAATATTTGTAACAAAATGTCTTCCAACCACTCCTTCAAAATAATTTGTGCTTTTGAGATGGTCGAACATCTACACATTTTTTTGTTTTGTCCCATTATGTACCAAATTCCTTCTTTCAAAGGGAAAGGTTTTGCCTTTCTGGCCAACTTCTGTTTTTAAGTTAGGTTCATAGTTTTTGGCATTTGACCTATCTCTAAATAGGTTTTTACTTCTTACATCCATATAAATTCTATAGAAAACAGTGATGCATCCACAGTCTAATCTAGGACACCCAATGGTTTTGATATATTTGGCAATATGGATAAAACATTAGCAATTACATGTGTTCTACGAGGTTTGTAAACTGTTGTGAACTCATAATCCAAATGAACAATAACCATCTTGCTATCCTTCCCAACCCTTGTGGTTTGTTGACCAAGTACACATGAGCCATATGGTCTACATAAAAAATAAAAAATGTTTGAATTTATGTAAAGCATAAACCATTATTAAGGCTTCTTTTTCTATAATAATATAATTATATTCTACCTTATTAAATAGGCTAAAAACATATTTTATAGGCTAAGTCATACTTATTAGTTGGATTATGTGCCAACATTACACCTACTACAAACAATGATGTATCTGTGTGCACATGAAACTCTAACTATTAATTTGGAGGTATTAAAATCGGTGCTTCCATGTACTTTTGCTTGATTTGATCCCAAGCTTTTTGACATTTTGTGGTCCAAATAAAAGGTTTTGTTTTCCTTATCAACTTGGTGATTGGTGGCATGATAAAGGCAAAGTTCTTGATGAAACGTTTATAAAATTGAACCATACCATTAAAAACTTGAATATGCTATGGATTGGTAGGTATTAGCATGTTCACTATTGCTTGAACCTTTTTAAGGTTTGGTATTTTTCCTTGGACGCTATGAACCTTAAAATTAGTCCTAAAAATACCATAAATGCACATTTCTTTGAGTTAAGATTGATTTTATATTTTCTGCATTTTTAAAAAAAAAGGTCTGAGCTTCATCAAATGACTTTCCATATCACTATAAACTATGTAGTCATCCAAAAATATCTTCATGAACTAGTCTAAATACTCTTTAAAGGCTTTGCTAACTACTATATGGAAAGTTGGTGGCCCATTTTTGACACCAAATGGCATCACCATCTAAACAAAAGCTCCCCAATTTGCTACAAAAGTTGTTTTGTATCTATCCTTAGGGGCTATAAAAATATGATGGTATCCTGAATATCGATCTAGAAATGAGTAGGCTTCATACCCTGCTAATGTGTTCAATACCTCATCAGAAAATGGCAAAGGATAAGGATTTTTTTTGGTTGCTTTATTGAGCTTCCTAAAATCCTCACAATTTTTCAATTTGTTATTCTTTTTAGGCACTATTACTATGGGTGATAACCATGCAACCTTCTCTATTGGTTGAAAAAATCCAATTGTTAATAGTTTGTCAATGTCATGTTTGACAATTACAGCACAATTAGGGTTCAATTTGTTCCTTGCTTGATGTGCTGGTGGAATTGAAGTATCTAATTCAATTTTATGTTGAGCCAATTCCAGAAGTATGTCTTTCATATTTTTGTAAGTCCATGTAAACACATCCTTGAACTCATCAAATAACATTTCAAGCTCCCCAGTTTTCTCCTTTATCAATTGTGAATTAACCTTGATGTATTGTGGATTTGCTTATGTGTTAAGATTCAGCTTAACAAGCTATTGTTATTTAGTCAAAATCTAACTTGTTATTTAAAAACCCTATACATGCATTTTTATTGGTGTCTCATCCATTTGAATATCATCTTGGCTATGATGGTAATAGGTTTCTGGATAAACCTTGTCTTCTAATGAAACCTCTAGTGTGACACAAAAGTCTTCTAACTTCATTATTGAAGACGTTACTTCTGCAACTATTTAATATGATATCCTTTGCTCTAGATCAAATTCTTCAGTGCTTTTAATTTTTAACACTCTAACACTTAGCAATGAAACCGTTTCTTCTAAGAGTGTAATTGTGCCAATTGAAAACAATTATGGTTCTATATCAAAGATCAAATCTTCTTTTTCATTTATTAACCGTTCCATCAAGTCATAACAAACAAGTACTTGGGGGCCTTTTGGTTTCTGATTCTAATTTGTTGTTAACCAATATTGTTCTAATTGTTCCATTACCTTGAACAATAATGACATTGTTACCCCAATCATATGTAACCTTTACATCTTTGAACGAAGGTATTCATAACAACATATAATAGTTAAAATCTACCACTTTGTGTTTCAAAATAGTAAATGGATCTATATATGGGATACCATGTATGTGAATCTTCAAATTTTTGATGATTTTTAACGGTCTTGCCATATTCTGATCTGCCATTTTGAGGTGGAATAGAGCTGGTCTTGGTTTGGGTAAACCTAACTTTGTTTTGAAATTTTCTATTATAATGTTCACACTTACCCCTCCATTTATCAAAACATCTTCAATAATGTTTTTCCCAACTTATATTTGGATAACTACCATCTGGTTATCTACCTTTATAGCTGATGTGTTTAGCTCAGAATGTGTCTCAACTATTGTGGCTACACTAGGCTTTGACATTTATTTAATAACTATATTAGGTTTTTTTAACTTCAATTTTTGCCACGTATATTTTTTAAGATTTGGTGTTATTTTCAGTAATTGACCTAACCTCAAAATATAGGTAGTTTTCAGCATTTGTTTACTGATATCTTGGAATATTTGTTCCATAGACATAACTTTATTGATATGATTAAAAAACAAACTTTGTGATACAATTGGTTTTGTGGACACCTTGGATTTTGGCAATCTTGCCCAACTTGTATTCCATTTTGCTTTCTCCTTTGGAATTAGATTTTGTGGTGGGTCTTTTGCTTGCATCTCTTGTTTAATCATAACAAAAGATTGTTGGAGTTTATGTTCCTCTTCTTAATCAACATTAGACTTCTTATTAATTAGCTCACAATCTTTAAACATCTATTATTCAGTAACCTTGCTCCTAGTGATGGCCATATTCACATCCACCATATGGATTAAAGGATTTGAAACCTTGGGTTTTACAACAATTTGTTTCTTTGTTGGCTTGATTCCTTTGTTCTTAAACATATTATGCATATCACTGTATTTAAGACAATCTATGATCTTATGTCTAGTATCACCACAAATATGATAAGAATACTTGACATGGCTTTATACTTTAATCTGTTGATTAGTAACCTTAGAAACTATAGGAACATGGTCTTCCTTTCTTTTAACTCTACATCTTTCAACATTATGATTTATTTTGTTGCAACCTTAGCCTTGGGCTCACGACCAAGGCAAAGGGCTTGGAAGGGTGCGAGACAAGAAGAAGCCCCAAAGTCACATCACACACTCCCAGGAGTGTAAGAAAGTGCGAGGGAGTATGAGAGAGTGAACCTTCACACTCCCAAGACAACTCCCACTTTGGGAGATGGAGTCCCGGTGGACTTCCAAAACTTCAAAGAGCGATTGCAAAGGCCAAAACTCAATGGATTATGGCGTTCTTTATATCATTGGAAAGATCTTGGAACGTAGATGTTTAAAATGGGCTCGCATTGCTCATTTAGACATCTCAAACATAAGTTATGGCCAAAAGAAGGGTCGGGAGTCAAACTGCCAGTTTGACTCCTGACAACAAAAAGTCGGGAATCGACCAGATTTACTTGGATGAAGGGAGCGTGCGACATACCATTGGAAAGATCTCAACAAGAAATACAACTTTTATTTAGATCACATTGTGATCCGAGGTCTGCTCGCAAAGTTATGGGGCTCCAAAGTCACAAAAATCCCATTTGGCATGATTTCGGGATTCCCATTTGGGAGTCTTGGGAGAGAAAAGCCATTTGGATGTAGGTTCCGTGGCCAGCCACAGAGTATAATATAAGGGGGAAGGTGGTGGCTTCCCCCAAGTCCAAGCTATGGTGAATCTAGTGTGTCCGTGTTGCTTGTGGTTCGTCCTAACACCAAAGGTGTTCCGGCTATGCACTAACCACTTTATGTGGGTTGTATGCAAGCCCGTGTGAGTGAGTGAAGCTTATCAACTCTTCCTAGTCCCATCCCGGAGCTCCAACACACCCCTCTACCCTTCAAAGTTTTATGAGTTAAGGAGTGTGCCCCGACTCT
>Ga0209611_10003257_pt1 | contig 28261 bp, 28 predicted proteins | sample S1TSphgellanicum_3_FD_187693 | JGI IMG/M metagenome (GOLD analysis project Ga0209611, IMG submission 187693) | Host-associated microbial communities from peat moss isolated from Minnesota, USA - S1T2_Fc - Sphagnum magellanicum MG (SPAdes) (version 2) | ecosystem: Host-associated > Plants > Peat...
CAAGGAGGAGGGGGTTTTGGATCTGGAACTTGTGGTCATCAGATCAGCAGCCTGGGGACACACCCATGTGAAAAAAATCCAGAACTGTAAGGAGATTTTTAGAATTCTCTCAGTAGAGACTAGCTAGTGTAATTGAACTGAGATCATTGACAACGTGATGAGTTCTTCTTTGCATTTTTTTGGCAAGGATTGTCATCATCTCCAAATTTAGTGCCCTGCCCATTTAAGACCATGAATTCCCAGTCACAGATTGAAACCTAATTTGTAGCTCCCAATCAATGACATCAATGGGCAGATTTCGTTTGTTTGCATTGAGAGTTCGGCACCCTAAAATAGTTTTTGTGGTAGGAGTTGCTTGCTTGCTCTAGGATTTATGCATTGCCTCTGCTGCTGCCAGATAATTGCACAAAGCAAATTTGTGACTCTAACTCTATGAGCAAGTTCATCATGTAGGCAAATACTACAATAAGGACTGCCATAGTAGTCCAGGTGTATTTGTATTCAGTGCAGATCTGAATTCACAGCGAATTTGTTGTCTTGCTGATATCACCAAATTATTATTGTTTGAAAATATGCAGGTCTTGAACTCAACATGCAATTGATGTGAAAGTGTCAACTTGGCAACTGGGTCTTGAGGAGAGATAGATAGATAGCCTTTTGAATAGCAGAAAGAATAAATGAGAAGACTGATGATGATTACAAGACAGAAATCGAGCATCTCTCCTCCTGCTGCATGCAGCTGGAAAATTAGTGAATGATCGAGCAGGTTTGGGATGAAACTCCTCCTCCTCCTCCTCCTGCTGCTGCTGCTGCAAGAAGTGGATACATCAGTCATGTTGGAGAGAAGGTGGCTTAATTGATCAATTGATGAAAAATCCAGCTATTATGAGCGACAGTGTTCTGGGAATGGTAAAAGAATTGTTCATCCAGATGCGTTACATTGCAATGGGTTGATAGTATAGCCCTAGATCTGCATCCCTGGACCCTTTGTATGAGAGGGGTGATTACTACACTTGAGCAAAGAAGTGCTTCTGCTAGGAATGCAATTCTTATTCTGTGTCTTGGGTCAGTGCTTGGGAATGGAAGCGGGGAGGTATCCAGGAGCTGAGCTTGATTTTGTTGGGACCTAATGTGGTACTGCTTTGAAAATGATCTGGCTACTGGTTGAAGAAGAAAGTAAAGCCACCACCCTATTTTTTTTTTGGAGGCAAAAACCCCAATCCTGAAGCTTCTCCAGTCAATTGGGGCTCCTCATCTGCCTACAGAGAAACAGGTGGCAAATCTCTCAAGTCCATTGCAAATGAATCAATCAAGCTTCCAAGTCCAGAGAATCCGTGACCTATATATGCGCAGTGGGTTGGTTGATACCAAAATATAGCAAGATGTGTTAGATCTCAGTTACACAGAGAGAGAGAGAGAGAGAGAGAGAGAGAGAGAGAAGCTGGGTAATGGTAGACGAGGCACAGATGTCCAGAGTGGGACAAACGCAGCAGAGCAACCATGAAATGGCTTGGGCGAATCAGAGAAAAAGTTTCCAACTCATCACTCACATCACCTCCGCCAAGGCCAAACCGGTTGTTTTTGGATGAAGGCACCACCAGCTCAAGAGTCAGGTATTTGTGAGCTGCTTCCTGTCTCGAGTTTTTTTTCCTTTTTTGGTAGTATCCTTAGAGACAGACTAAATGGGTGCTCATACGATGGGGCTGCTGTTGGCCAGGGGTTTAGGGTTTAAAGTTTTACAATTGAGATCTGCATGATCTTAGGGGGGGCAAAAGCATCACTTGCCCATGTTGTGATTTTTTACCACTTCAATTGGAAGGAGTGGCTCTAACAAGAAATTGCACGTTTTGGGTTGTCAGAGAGAAGAATGAGTCCGAGCAGGACTTTAAGAGGGCATGGGATGATTTTCGAGCTGCAAATTCTGACAAGGTGAGGTTTTGTTTCCGGTGATGAATTGAGGTTCCACCACTTGATGCTTTTACTTGTTTGAGAATCTGCCTCTTATCTGTTGGTGTTCTCTCCAGCTACATGCTTTGTGAATATTACTGTTGGGTGTTCATGTAGGAGAAGGAGGAAGCCTTGGAGAAGACACTGAGTCTCTTCTGCAAGATCGCCCGACGCAATTCCAATCCTGCTGAACTTGCCCTGACGTATGTAAAGTAACCCTTCTTTGGGTGCTAGAATTTTGTGAGGATTGAAATCAAGCTTGAATCTTTCTATTCAAATCATTTGTGGCATTTGTGACATTGGAGCAGATAGATTACACGGGTTGGCTTGGCTGACTATGCTAGGAAATGGGTAATTTCTGTTTCTGTTTCAGGCTAGTGGATGTTCGTGTGTTTGGGTTTGTGGTCGCACGAGCACTGGTAACAGATATTGAAAGGTTGCGCAAGGCCAGTCCCAATGGGCAGCTACAACCAAATGACATTCTCAACTTCTTTATCGATGGACAAAAGGTATATGCATCTATATATAAGCCTGACAAAAAAATTCCCTGTCTTTCTCCTTTCTCCACTTCAACAATCTCACAGTTTTGGTAGCTACCTGTTCAGAGCTCCATGTATGTACTGCAACTGTTTTCCTTCTCAAATCACTTTGTTTCTACTGTCTCTTCTGGACATTCTATTAAAGCCTTTGCCTTCATATCCTTGTATCTGCTGGTGCAGGGAGAGTCTTCTTTTGGTGCCAATTTGCTGTTTGCACTTGAAGGTCTTGTTGCTCCGGTATGTGTTCTGCATCAAGCTCTTCTTCACCTTCTGCCAACAAAAGGGAAAACAGAAATGAAAGATGTGTGTCTGGTCATCACGCAGACAGAAAGTAGTACAGCTCTCTGCAAATGCAGCTTTTGGATGTGGATTGTGGGTGAGAGATTGTGCTAGGATACACTTGAAATTGCTTTGTTGTGTTGACCCACTATGTACTTGATTGAGCTCCTCCTCCTCCTCATCATCATCATCCTAAGGCACAGTGTAAATGAGTTGGTTCTTTGTGCAGCCTCTGGATGTGCAGCCGCTATTGGATGCAGGCCTTCTCTCATCCCTTGTGCTTGTTTTGCATCGCCTGCTTAGCTCTGCTGTTTCTGCCAGTTCTGTCACAGCCCCACTCACCACTTTGGATGGATCGAAATTGACTGATGACGTCAGAGATGAGAGTCGTCGAGCGATGGTAAATTCATCTTTTGAGCTCAGTTTAGATTGATTGTCTCTCAGAGGTTTTTTTTTTTTGTGTTTCCTTTAGTCTGAGTTCTTTTGTAATGGGTCATGGTGATAGGTGGAAGGAGGTGTAGTGCACATCATGAAGGCTTTGGCACAACACCCTGTTGCAGCACAAAGCTTAGCGGAAGATGATTCACTACAGCTGATGTTTCATATGATTGCATTGGGTGGTACGATACCCATGTTGTCACACGCTGATAGCTTCAAGAAGATAGCTGCAACAACTCCACCTCTCCACCTCGCACAGCTTCATCGACATGTCATGCAGGTCCTAGCCTCATCTGCATCAATTCATTTTGCCCAATTAAAAATGCTTTGGATTGTATGTGCACCCCTGTTTGGGAAAGTTGTCTGACACCTAACCCTAAACCCTGAACCCTTTTGCATTGGGTTACAAAGATTGATTGTTTCTCAGGCTATTGGTGGATGTTCCAGATACTAGGATTGTTGCTGACAAGTGACAATGGAAGCACTGCAAAGTATATTCAGACTCATGAACTGGTGTGTGTTCCAATCTCTCTTTTCTTGTCCCAAGTGCTTATTTTTCTGGAGCTTATCTTTTGAGTTTTTTGAGTTTCTCAAAATAGGAGGTTGATTTGTACTTGGTTGGGGAATTGGTTTTGCAGGTTGAGGTGCTCTTGACACCCGTGATGGATTTTGATGCACATACAGGCGACGCAAGCTACACAGTAGGGGTGGTCTCATTGCTCTTGAACTGCATCCAGCTCTCTTGCCGCTCAGGTATATGCTCTGATGGGTTGTGTGTTGGAATCCTTGGATGCTGAGCCTGAAGCTAAACCCTAAACCCTGTCTTGTCTGCTTCTTCAAGTCCTTTTAACTCCAAAATAGTATGGAGTCTTTGTTGAAATGAAGACTGACTTGGGTTTCCCTGTTGGTTCTTATGCGCAGAGTCTGGTGAAGTTAGTCTGAAACACAATTTCCAGACAGGTCGTGGCTACTTCTACTGTGAGCAATTGGCATTGCGAATTGTGGAATCTAGTGCAGAGTCGAAAGGGCAGGGTGGCCAAGTTTCTGGCAGAAGCAGCAGCAATCAGGAGCCTGCTGGGTGTCTGCCACCACCTTTGATCCGGTTGTTGGACATCATGGTAGATCTAGCACAAACAGGTTCACGAGCATCAGGGATAAGCTTGGCTGGGATTGGGGGGAAGGCTGGGAAACCTTCTCCAGGTGCAAAATCAGTATCTTTGAGCTCTAGGCACTTTCCTCCTCTACTTGAAGTTGCCGGATCTGGGGGTGTGGATGAGACAGAGCTAGATGGCAAAGTTCGGGATGTTGATGCTGTTCAGTTCTTCCAAGATGTGTTTCTGAAGACGGACAATGTAATGCTGCAGCTTGAGTTACTGGATCGCTTGCTTGCATTGTTTGCTGGTCATAGTGACAACTACATTCTAATCCAGGAGCTTCGCACAATGCCTCTTTTCATCCAGAACATGGGCAACTTCCCACCCATCCTGCAGGAGCGGGTATTGAAGGTGTTGGAGTACGCTGTCACTGTTGCCAATTGTGTTCCAGAGCAAGAGCTCCTCTCACTCACCTACTTACTGCAACAGCCTTTGTTGTCACCACTGAGGGTAACTGTGCTTTCATTTTTCGAGAAGCTGTTGTCATTTGACAGACACTATAAGAAGGTTTTTCGGGAAGTGGGTGTTCTTGACTTGCTGATGGATGATGTGAAGCAATGTGAGCCTCCAGCTTGTGCAGCTCTCCATTTGTTTACTCTAAACCCAATCAGGGCCAACAGTATGAGCATCTTGGAGTTGAAAAAGGACTCATGCTTGTCTCCTCCCTCCCCCCGTGAGATTCCCAGCAAGAAGGGCCCACAAGAGTTGCGGATTTTCGAGGATGAGGCAACACTTGGGCTGGCATGGAACTGTCTACTTTCTCTTTTACGGAAGAGCGAAGGAAATCAGATTCTTTTCCGAAAGAGAAATGGATTTATTGAAATCTTGCCCCTTTTGGCTTCTGCTTCTCAGCGCACAGGCGTCTTGCGTGTACTTTCTTGCCTTGTCAGTGAGGACACAAGTCAGGTACACTTTGTGCTGTGACCCATATATGTCATTGAGGGTTTTCTGTACTTCAGAGGTGACTGGGTATATCACCGGTCTTGATCCTTGGATGCGTTTGTCTTGGTGATTGGTGGCAGAAGTTCTGATCATTGATAGCACTAGTTTTCCATAACTATTCACAGAATTTTGTTTGTTTTGGATGTGGTTGTATTCTTGGTTGATGTGCTGAATGCCATTGCTGTTGTGGATTTTGTCAGGTGCACAGCGAGGAATTGGGGCTTCTGGTGAAGGTTGTGAATAGCGGGATTGTGACAGGCAGTAAAGGAAGGCAATGGCGAGTGGAGCTGGAGGCAAAAGAAGATATACTCTGGGTAATGTGGCGTGTCCTTGGAGCTAATCCAGCAACCAAGATTGTGTTTGGGGAGGCCAAGGGCTTTTCCCTCCTCCTGTCGGTCTTAGAGAGTATTCAAGCTGATGAAGAGGGTTCCAGGATGCTGCGAAGAGATGTGTTATTTGGTCTTGATGAGTCACAGGCATCTTCCACTGTCAACCCATCGTCATCATTGCACCAAAAACCTGAAACCCAGTCCCATATGGAATTGTTTACCTCCTTGATGCACGTGCTGACTGCAGCTGTGGCAGATATGCCAGTGAACCGCAACTTCTTGCATGAAAGTCTAGTGTCGCCGGCATTCAAGCGATTGCTGCTGAAGTCTGGACTTTTATGTGAGCAGCACGAAGACAAAATTGCTGAGCTTTTGTTCGATGTAGCACTTGAGAGGGTCCATTCTCCCTCTCAGAATGTTCAAGGCCTACCCGCTTTGCTTCACAAAGAGGAAGTGTCTGGAAGCTTCTTGATTCTCCAGAGTTATCAAATCCCTGGTTCGGACTCTGTGTATGTACTGGATCCAAGTCAGGGTGTGGAGAAGGAGGAGGTGTACAATGCAAGTGCCATTGAGGCTCTACTCTACTTCTTGCTGCAATTCTCTTTCAAGCTGCAGATGCGGGTGCTCATCCGTGTTGAGCGGCTTGCCCGAGGCAGTGCTCGTAACCAGGATTGCCTAACATCTGTCGGTGAGCTTTTCTCTGTGCATGAATCTTGCATTCAAAACACACCTGTGTATGTAATTTGTTTACAGTAGTGTAAAGAAGTAGACTACTATGTGCTTTTTTGTCATATGGGTGGTGGTTGGTTCAACTAAGGTCACAGTGCAATTTGTACATATTCTGGGATGGCATGGGTGTGGGTGGCAGGCTGTGTACGACTGCTGTTGGAGGCAGTGCGCAGCATGTTGCAGACGCCTTCCACCATTCTGACAACCACATTCCAGATTGTGGAATTGCTTGGATCGTACAGGTGGGAAGTTTTTCTTTGTCCTTTCTGTTCTATTTGCTGCACAGAACAGCCCATGCATGCATCATCTTGTAGCTCCCTGAATGGCGAAAGTGCTACTGGTGGTTTGGTGGACCTTGGATGATTTTGTTTGCTGATTTTTTCTATGGAAGCAAACTCTAAACCCTAAACCTGGGTGATGAACAGGCTGTCATCGTCTGAGGTGCGCACTTTGGGGAGGTACATTTGGCAGAACCGAGATGGATCCGGTGGTCAGACAGGAAAGCGGCTTCTGGAAATGGTGGAAAGGATGTGGTCTGTTGGGTATGCAGCTGAGAGCATTTCTCTTTCTTCCTTTGTGGAATTTCGAATGTCAGTTGTGGGTCATGCCTGCATGCAAGCTTCGCTGGGTGACCGAACATGGCCACCTGCAGCAGGCTACTCATTTGTGTGTTGGATACGAGTTGAGGAAATGGGGAGCCCAAATCCTGAGCCAGACGGCAACAAAAACCACCCATTGCTTGATTCCAAGCAGCACTCAAGCAAGAGAGCTGCAGCGACATGTTTGGGTCCAGTTCTTCGTATCTTTTCGGTGGGTTCTGTTGAAGAGAAAAGTGCAATCTGTACAGAGCTGGTGATGAATGAGGCAGGGGTGTTGACATTGGCAACAAGCCCGACTTCGTTTCTGTGTTTCAAAGGTGTTCATTTGGAACCAGGTGTATGGTACCATTTGGCAATTGTCCACAACAAACCAAATGCTCTTGCAGGCCTTTTCCAGTCCAGCGTTGCCTACCTCTATTTGAACGGGAGCTTACGACACACTGGAAAGCTTGGCTACTCAGCAACACCTGTTTGCAAGGAGTTGCAGGTTACCCAGTCTCCTTTTGTTCCTTGTGTTTTTGTTTTCTCTCAATTTCCCTGACTCATAACCCAAGTGGAAGCAACTACTGCAATACCCTAACCTAGAGATGTTAGGAACAGTTTCTGGAGACAGCTGACAGAGATTCCTTTGACAGTCCTAATATCAAGAGTTGGAATCATTGTCTTGTGCAGGTTACAGTGGGGACACCAGTTTCACAAGCAGATGTGTATCCACTGATGTGGCAACTTGGATCCTGTTTCTTGTTCGAGGAAGTGCTGTCACCAGCTTCCATTTTCTTCATGTTTGTGTTGGGGAGACGATACAGAGGAACATTTCAGGATATGGACATGCTGCAATTCATTACCCATGAAGCTTGCAGTGCTGCAAATCTAGCAATTCTAGAGAGTTTGGACACTGAACAGCAGCCACCCAATAGTGCCACTACCCAAAAGGGAGATGGGTTTGTTAGAGGTGGAGGCATGGGCATAGCTGCATCAGATGGTGGAAGTGGCGTTGTCTGGGACTTAGAAAAACTGGCACCTTTCTTGTTGCAACTTTCTGGGCGTCGCCTTATCTTTGCATTCAATGGGTCTTATGCAAAAGCAATGGTGCCTTCTGCAACTCTTTCAATTGTCAATTTGATTGACCTTATGTCTGCTGCAGCTTCCCCTCTCGGAGGTATGCCATAACGGTTCCCTTTACTCCTGTGATGCTAAGCAGGGTGCTTCCCTGGCAATAATTTTGACTTTTTAGAGCTTAGAACCTGAACCAGAAGATTTGTTACCACGATTGTGTGGAATTATTTCTCCAACTTCCGATTTGCATCCTTTTCTGAAATCTGGATTCTGTCAGGTCCACGACTGGCTCGCATACATGGGGATGTGCACATTTGCACACCTTGCAGCATAGCAGACAATATGAGAAAGGTGGGAGGTGTTGCAGTGGTTTTGGCTATGGTGGAAGCGGCAGATATGCCAGTGATGCTCCATCTGGCTCTCTCTTTACTCAAGTGCGTCCTACAATTCAACCCCAGAAATATGCGTGACATGCAAGCTTGCCACGGCTACCACTTGCTCGCAATCTTTCTCCATCGCCGGATGACCCTCTTTGACATCCGTGACCTTGACATTCTGTTTGACATTGCATCTTGCCAAGCTTCAGTTTCTCCGAAACCTGTTCCGTTGCAAGATGTGGCTGTGCTGACAATGACGGTTCCAAAAACAGCTTCCATCAAAGAACCCACTGTGCGGCAAATGTCTGGTGTTGTTCCAGATCTTGGGCCATCACCTAAGTTTGTCTCAAAGGACTCAGGCATTGATGCTGAATTGGATGCCATAAGCTTCCCCTCCAAATTTGATGACCAGGGTTCATCGTATGGGTCAGTTTTTGATCATGCTGAGAGTTTTGGTCATGAAGGGTCAATGGGTGCGGGGATTTCAGAGCTAGGAGGTGTCGATACCAGTGTGGAGGATGTTGACTGCATTGTTTTAACAAATGTTGAGATGGTGGAGCATGTCTTGTTGGATTGGACTCTTTGGGTGACCGCCCCGATTTCAGTACAATTAGCAATCCTTGGGTTTATTGAGAGATTGCTTGTTAGACATCGATACCACCTCCACAATATGACAGTTTTGCGGCGAATTGATCTTGTCAAGCGCTTGCTCATCATTTTGCAACGTGGGGATGTTGAGATTCTGGTCGTGGAGAAGCTGGTGAATTTGTTGGCTCTCATGTTGAAGGATGGGTTCCTGCCGGTGGAGCTGAATACAGTTGCGGATTTTGTTGTCATGACATTTGAACCCTTGGGAATGATGCGGGGGGGCAATTCAAACATGGCTCATGAACCCATGAGTACCCAGGTACAGATGGGCTCACAATGGCTTTTCCATTCAGCAACAGCCTTTTGTTTTCTGCTCTCATATTCTCTCATCTTGCTTGTGATGTCATTGTAGCTTGTGAAGAGGATGTACTGGGTGGTTTCTTCTTTCAGGTGAAAGTGAGGAACACACTGCTAGAGATGCTTATTGATTTACAAATGACAATCAAGACTGATGATGCCAAGATGGAGGAGTGGCACAGACTTGTGTCGTCAAAGCTCATCACGTTCCTCTTGGAAGAGGCAGTACACCCGACCAGCATGCGCTGGATTATGACTTTGCTTGGTACCTGCCTTTCCATGTCAACTGTTTTTGCATCCAAGTTCAAAAGCACAGGTGGACACCAGGCGTTACTCCATGTGCTCCCTAGCTTTTTCGATTCCCCAGAAGTCTACTTTGTCCTCTTCTGCCTCCTCTTCAATCAGTCTGTGTACCCTCGGCAACCTGAGGTACAGTGCCTCTACCCCAACATTGGGATCAAGGGTCAATTTCTTTTACAAAACTGCTGTGTGCTGTTTGTGAGTTGATGACAACCATGAACCAAAATCGGTGGAGCAGGGTGATGCACATCAGTGTTTTGTGGAAGCTACAAAAATGTATTCATGTGTATGTGCCATGTGTAGGTGAGATTGCTTGACTTCCACACTTTGATGCCAAGTGACGGGAAAGTGGTGGAGATCTGTTTCCCAGAGCTGCTAGAGACAGTGATAGCAATGTCAAAGGCGACATTTGACCACCTGAGCAAAAGATCACTAGCAATTCAACAGTCAGGGAATTTCTCTGAGTTCACAGCGACCTTGGCAAGGAGTTTCTCTGACACCACAGAGGATTCCGGCGAGCCACTCCAGGTTGACTCTTTGTTTCCATATCATGTTTTATGTGGTGGTTAGCAGCTCCCTTTTTTAGTTGCAGTCTTAGTCTGTTGGTTATATGTTATTACGAGTTTATCATGGACTGAAGGGAGAGAGAGAGAGAGAGTTGGAACTGCAGGGAGATGCGCTCCTGCATAAGACCTATGCAGCTCGGCTTATGGGTGGTGAGGCAGCAGCACCTGCACTGGTCACATCTCTGTTACGCTTCATGGTGGACCTGGCCAAAATGTGCCACCCTTTTTCTGTTGCATGTCGTCGCTCTGAGCTCCTCGAATCCTTGGTGGAGCTCTACTTTGCTTGTGCGAGGTAAATGAAGCATGGCTTCAAAATCAGCGGGTTTTTTTTTCCTCTTGGTTTTGTGGAAGCTCAAGCTATTCTTTACAAACTTTTTTTAATTTTCTGACAGATTTTTGCTTCATTGAGAAGCCAAAGATCTCTCCGGCAAAGTCCTTGCTTTGAAACTTATGCATTTCCCAATGGGATGTTGACAAGGACATAGGGTCTTATTATTTTAGTCCTGTGTTACTAACATTTTGAGCAATGTTGTGGGTGTTATGGGTTTAGGGTTTAGAAACCCTAAGCTTTAAACCATAATCTGTAAACCCTGGACTAATTGGGTTTCTTACAACTCTTACAGATCTGCAGGAGCTGTACAAGCAGTCCAAGGTGCTGTAAGTGCTCTGACTCAAACACGAAATTCACAACAAGGAGGAGATGTCCCAATCTTCCCTGAAGACAATCTAATGGAGCAGTTGGCAGAAGCGGCGGCAGCCACAGTCTCTCCAAAGACCAATGGACTCAATGGGCATGAACTGAAGATGAGGAAGGAGTATTCTGGAGAGATAATCACGAATGTGTTCCCTGATAATGACTCTAACGAGAATTATAATGACCTGTATTCTGATATACCTATTTATGCACCTGGCAGTACCACCAAAGGTGATGAAGGGCTGTCTGTTAGGCCTTCATCATCTTCACTTGGAGGTATTCTCTACTCCTGCATTGTAACTACAGAAGCATGAAAAGCTGAGCCTGTAAATAGTACATATGTGATGATTTTTGAGTTCAAACGCAGCAATGCACTTGTATTGGTTTTGTGGGCAGGTACAGATTCGTCTTTTAGGTGGGCACAAGGAGGTTCTCCAACAGCGTCAGACTTGTCCAACTCTATGCTAGCAGCAGCGCCAAAGGCCTTGCCACACGTGGGTTCACCTGTAAGGTCTTGGCTAGGGGGACCTCGACTGCGAACAACACTGTCTCTTAGTGTTCCAGGCAGTGATGGGGACTTAAGTTCTCGCCCCAGGTCTGATTCAGTGTTCTCTACCACACCCGTCACCCCACGGAGTGATGTTGATTCTACCTTCAGTGAATTTGGATTTGACACCACTTTGGGGCGTTCGACGCCAACTGAAAGTTCGTTTGCAACTGTGACACCAAAGCTTTTGTTACAATTGGAGTCAATGGGATCAGGAAGTGGCCCATGTGCTGCTGGTGCAGCTGCTGTGCTTGACTTGATAGCTGAGGTATTGGCAGAAACGTTGACAGAGCAACCAAAAGGCACGAGCATTGTGGAGGCTGCACTGGAGGCTGTTCCACTGTATGTGGGAGTGGATGCCATGCTCGTGTTCCAAGGTCTTTGTCTTGGCCGCATGATCAACTTTCTAGAGCGCAGGCTGCTGCGCGATGAGGAAGAGCATCCAAAGAAGCTCGATAAAACCAGGTAAGCCATAAGAAGGTCTAAGGAGTCTCTCTCCTCTTGTGTTGCAAGCAGGTGATTTCCCATTGTGCCATTTCCTTTTGTGTTTACTGAATCTTTCTACATCCTCATAAGAAAATGGTGGGGCAACAGGTGGGCACCAAACCTTGAGACTTTGAGCTGGTTGCTAGTTGACCGGGTGTTCATAGGAGCATTTGCTGAGCCTGGTGGACCCCTCAAGGTGCTTGAGTTTCTTCTTGCAATGCTGCAACTGGCGAATTCAGATGGGCGTGTGGAAGATGCAACACCGGCAGGGAAAGGTCTACGAATTTCGCTTGTTCGGGGAGCAACTCGTCAAGTGGAGGCCTATGTGCAAGTCCTCCTGAAGAATACAAACCGCATGCTCATGTTCTGTTTCCTGGCACCGGCAGACATGAGAGGCCTCCTTGCAGACAATGCATTTTCTTCTTTCCGTCGCAGCTCTGATAGTTTCAACCAGAGCACAGACAGCATGGAATTGGGCAGCTCTGGAGATGTCGGACTCCCTTTGCAGGAGCTTGACAAGGGCACCGTATTGCAACTAGTTCTTGCAAACAGAAAGCTGATCTTTTGTGCAAGCAACATTGATTCGGAGCTGTTATGTGCCTTTTGTGTCAATGTTACACCCATGGTGTGGGATTCTGAACCAACCGTTCGATCCTTGGCAGTTGAAGTCTGGAAGGTGCTTGTGTTGCACCGTAGCCCCACCCTTGAAGATGTGCTTGTTCAGAAAGGGACCCAGGTGAGGTTTTGTGTGCACATTTTTTCTGCTCATCCTTCAACCCTAAACCGTAATCCTTAAGGTGTTTGATCTGCTAGTTTGATGTGTCACTTTTGAGGTGTAAGATGAGCTTGGTTTGTGGGTCACTCTTGAGGCCTGTCAACTTGTTCAAGCTTTCTGTAGCAACCCATAAGGTGAATGTCAGAGGATTTAACCATATGTGACCACACGTGTGCAGGGAGCTGATGAAATTGATCTGCTGCATGGGGGATTCAACCTGCTACTAACAGCAGGAGGTGCAAAGGACTTCTATGAGTGGATTGAGGAGTCATGGGAAACAGTGCGAAAGGTGCTGGACCAACGGGCCAGAATAGTTTGGAAAGAGTTTGTAGCTGGTGCATTGCGATTCCCAGGGGTGCGCATCAAGCCTCTGGAGGCAAGGCGGAAGAAGGAAATGACACGGCGGTTAAGGGAGGTGACTAAGTTTGATGCCCGGCACCGTGAGCAAGTGGTTGAGAGGCATGCTGCTCGTGATAGCGTACGGGAATCCATTGGTGCTGAGCTTCGTGTCTTACGCCAAGACAAGTACGGATGGATTCTACATGCTGAGAGCAGATGGGTGGACCACATTCAGCAGTTGGTTCATGAGCGAGGAATTTGGCCTATGGTTGCGGCACCTGTTGATGGTGACCCGGATTGGCAGTTGTGTGCAACAGAGGGACCTTATCGTATGCGCAAGAAACTTGAGCGTCGGAAGATAAATCAGGAAGATATAGGCCGCACCCGCATTCAGGTAAGGTGTACTCTATTTACCTGCTCTGGTTTGAAGATCCTTGTGGATACACAAGGCTTCAGGCTAGAAGCTGGAGTAATGGGTGCTTGCTGTCTTTGATCCTTGTTGTTGGTCTGGGTAGTTCTAATATGGGGAATTTACATTGCATTTTTCTGCTTCTCTATCAGGGTGACCAGTTGCTGGAGCTATCAGAGGGTAGAAGAGAAAGTCTGGAGACTGAGGGAACTCCGTCGTCATTGAACATGGATAATGACCTTTTCCATCTATATTCTGTCGGGTCCGACAGTCAGAGGCATTTGGGGTATGCCTGCAAGGAGTTTCTTGCAGACTTTGAGAATGAAGCTGAACAATCCAAAGCTGAGGAAATAGAAGAGGATGGAGACTCCTCATCAGCACGTGTGCAGTGGAGTGATGACCAACCTAGTAGTAGTAGTAACAACACTGCTGCTGACCACCCTCCTCCAGCAGTTGCAAAAGCAACTGCCAGTGTTGTGTCAGTTGGACTTGAAGCTGAAGAAACTACAGAAGGCCCAAGCAACAACAACTCACCAAGGATCCCGGTACCCCCACTGGCAGTGCAGGAGAAAAATCCACAAATTGCCACTGAAACCACCCAACTTCTTGACATGGACGTTCAAGAGGATGGGGAATATCTAATACGCCCTTACTTGGAACCTGGAGAGAAGCTCAAGTTCCGCTACAATTGTGAGCGTGTGGTGGGTTTAGATAAAAGGGCTGGCATTTTTCTCATAGGAGAGCAGGCCCTGTATGTGATTGAAAACTACTCTGTTGATGAAGAAGCAGGATGTATCAAGGAGAAGGGGGATGAGGGCGAGGTCTCAGTCATTGACCGGGCATTAGGTGTCCAGCTTGACTCTGCAAGCAGTTTAGCTGAAGCTGGGAGACAACCATCTGCAAAATGGTCAGAGACGGTTGCAGCAGTTGCAGCTGGGGGTCGTGCATGGGCATATAGCAGTGGTGCATGGGGAAAAGAAAAGGTGAGTTGTAAACAATGCTAGATTTTGTAATAGTGGTGTAATTGTTTGTGTGAGCCAGTTGATGATTTGGGCAAGTTTGATTGACGATAGTGGGTGGTGTTGCACATGGCAGGTGAGAACAGGGCAACATATGCCGCATGCATGGAGAATGTGGAAGCTTGAAAGTGTGCATGAGCTCTTGAAGCGGCGCTACCAGCTGCGACCTGTGGCGATTGAACTCTTCAGCATGGATGGCTGCAATGACCTTCTTGTCTTCCACAAGAGTGAGCGGGATGAAGTGTTTAAGAACCTTATTGCAATGAACCTTCCTCGCAGCAGCACGTAATGTCCTCCCCCTCAGTAGTCTTGTAAATTTTCTTTTCTCTGTTGGTTGCTTGTTCCCTCATCTCTCTGAAATTTTGCTCGCCTTCAGGATTGCATGTTCTTAAACCCTAAACTCAAAGCCCTAAACCAATCCATGTATAGGATCTCCCAGGATTGGAACTGCATCAAATGTGAGAGTTGAATTTGTTTTGGTTATTGGGTTGGCTGGATCTCTCTCTACTCTGTGCGGTTACAGCACCCAGTTGTATAGATTTTGTCTGAAGACCAAATTGAGCTTGCTGGACTTACAGTGAGCCATGATGCAACAGGTTGGATATGACAATATCGGGTGTATCAAATCAGGATGGCATTGAGGGTGGTCGTCTTTTCAAGATGATGGCCAAATCCTTCAGCAAAAGGTAATGACTAATGACTTATGACAAAATTTCCAGACCTGATTTCCATCTCTTTATTGATGCCCAGGTGATGATGGGTTGGACACTTTTGTGAGCGACTCTCTCATTACATCAAGACTGCCACTTGTTGTCATGTTACCATCAAAGTTTGTTGTGAGAGATTTCTTAGCAACCTTATAGATACAACTCTCAAACATCCTTGTATTCCCATGTGGTTTCTTGAGTGCTAGCTGACATCAAGACCGAGTCTTACTCGCTGCTTCTGGAAATGCAGCAACAGAGACCCAAGATGCAGATGTTCATATATTGTTTGCTTTAAATTTTGAGCAGATATTGTGCACTAATTTAGATCCCCTGTCAAGATCTGATGAAGTCAGTTTGGAGATCAAATTCTGGGACCCATTTGATCACACAACCGTCAGGATTCAACTACTGTCCACTGTTTTCCCAGGCACAGATATTTTCCTTGCTGTATGTGTGATAATTGGCTTTCTTCTTCTGGATGTAGGTGGCAAAACAACGAAATCAGCAACTTCCAGTACTTGATGCACCTCAATACACTAGCTGGGCGTGGTTACAATGACCTTACACAGTACCCAGTATTTCCTTGGATCCTGACTGACTATGAGAGCAAAGAGCTGGATCTAACAAACCCTGCCGTTTTCCGTTGCCTTGAAAAACCTATGGGTGCCCTTCATCCCAACCGAGAAGATGAATTTAAGAAAAGGTAGAAGTGTCTCATGTTTTTTCTGTCAATGGACATCGCAAAAAAAATTTCTTTCTGATTTCCAGATTTTCCAAAGATTCTTTGTTCATATTTATTGCATTTTGCTGATTTGCTTGGAGAAAAGTTACTGAATGTAATATGTGCTGTTCAGATATCGGAACTGGGATGACCCAGAGATCCCAAGATTTCACTATGGATCGCACTACTCAAGTGCAGGCACAGTGTTATTCTACCTTATCCGAATGCCACCATTCAGCTGGAACAACAAGCAGTTGCAAGGGGGCCAGTTTGATCATGCTGACCGCCTGTTCAACAGCCTCCACGAGACTTGGCTCAGTGCTAGTCAGGGGAATACTGCTGATGTCAAGGAGCTTATTCCTGAGTTTTTCTACTTACCCGAATTTCTTGAGAACCGGTTTCACTTTGATTTTGGCATCACCCAGTGTGGAGAGAAGGTATATAGTGTTGTCTGTCAGTCAGTTCATCTTTCAAAACTGGTCAGGGAAAAAATCTAACTAGTTGGCTGTGGTACATTGTAATGGGCAACTAAATAGGTTTTGAACTTCCTTGTTTCTAAACAAATTTAGGTGGGACTCTTTTGGACATGACAGGTGGATCATGTTGTCCTGCCGCCTTGGGCCAAGGGTAGTGCACGAGAATTTGTGCGTAAGCACCGTGAAGCCTTGGAGAGTCAGTATGTATCAGAAAATCTGCATCACTGGATTGACCTCATCTTTGGGTATAAGCAACGAGGCAAGGTATGACTTACTGTTTATCTTGTTACCCTGCCCCCTTCTCCTTCTTCTTCTTCATCTTCTTCTTTTGATATGTAGCTTTGTCAACTCCAAATCATGCAATACTATTTCCACTAAAGATTTGGATTGAATTTGCTGTTGCTGTCAGTGTTGTTTTGTTTTTGGAACATAGGTATGTGTTTACTAAGAGTAACAGGAAATGGACTGTTGAAAGGGAGTTGTGAGAAAAAATTGTGTTTGTGTTGGGTGGTGTTGCAACAACAGGCAGCAGTGGATGCGACCAATGTGTTCTATCATTTGACATATGAGGGCGCAGTGGACATTGATACTGTGCCAGACCCTGCGATGAAAGCAGCTATATTGGCCCAGATCAATCACTTTGGACAAACACCCTGTCAACTGTTCCTCAAGCCACATCCCAAGCGAAAGTGGGTCCAAAAACTGCCTCTAACGCCTGTTCTCCGACATCCCCACTTGCTGACTCCTCAGGTTTTTCTTCTGCACCTTGCCTAGGAAAAAAAAATAGTCAGAAAATAATAGAGCACTTTGTCGTTTCCATGTTGATCCCAATAGATAGCCTCATCGGCAAAATGAAAATTATGTTTCAGACAAGGCTGAGTGGTTGCACATCACAACATCTGCATCACAATAGCTGTGCATTAATAGAGAGAGCAACAGTTTTCTTTCCTGTCTAAGTCGTTCCTATTACGGTTGTTAAATCACAGGAGATTCGAACAGTGGGATCAAAAGTGTCCCAATTGGTTATGTTCCAAGACAAGCTATGTATTGCGGGTGCCAACCGGGTTCTTCGGCCACCTGTATATGACAAGTATGTTGCCTGGGGCTTCCCGGATCAGAGCCTCCGATTTGCCTCCTATGATCAGGACAAGCTTCTTGCAACGCATGAGAACCTTCATGACGATGGGCCAGTGCGATGCGCAGGATTCAGCAGAGATGGCCGCATCCTGGTGACTGGTAAGCGGCTGTGTGTGTTTGTATTGTAGCTAGCTGTCTAGCATGTTCTTTGTTCTTGGAAGCATCACAATGGGTGCTTCCAAATGCATTGGCTTTTGCCTTCAAATGTGGATGCACAATGTCTTTCAGGATTTTGCAGGCACAGAAATTATCATTGTTTTTCTGGGTGACACAGGTGGGGAAGATGGAGTTGTAGCAATATGGCGGCTACAAAAGGACAGTCTTCGGTTGCATCTGCAAAAAGTGCTGTGTGCGCACACACAAGCTGTGACATGCTTAGCTGTATCTCAAGCGTATAGCCTAGTGGTCAGTGCTTCCAATGACCAGAGTGTTATATTTTGGGATCTGAGGAGCCTGGAATTTGTTCGCCAGCTTCCAGAGCTTCATACACCAGCAACAGCTGTCCATGTCAATGACATGACAGGAGAGATTGTTACTGCCGCAGGCACGACACTGATAGTGTGGAGCATTAATGGGGACTGTTTAGCAGCTGTAAATACCTCCCAACTCACCTCAGATACCATACTCTCCATCACAAGCCCCCATGTCTCTGACTGGATGGAGTTTAGCTGGTATATAACTGGTCACCAGAACGGTTCAATCCGGCTTTGGCAGATGGATTTTGACTCCCATTCACTGCCACGTGTTGTAAAGGCTCAATCAAGAGTGCTCGATTCATTTTCTACACCTGACCACCGATTGGGTGCAAGAATATCACATACTCGAAGTGTTATTGCTCCCTCGACTGTTGTAGACTTTAGGAGGTCAGGGTCTGGTGCTTTCTTTGGAAAGGGAGACACAAGTTCTTCTTGTATTACAGGTGGCACACCTGAATACCAGCTCATATTGCGAAAGGTGTTGAAGTGGCACAAAGAATCTGTAACTGCATTGCATCTTAGTAATGATTTGAAGCAGCTGTGCAGTGGTGACAGTGGGGGTCATGTTGTCTCATGGACCTTATCAGATGACGCCTTCAAAAACCCTCTTCTGCAAGCAAGTGAGGTACAACTTGATTCTCCTTTCCCAGGAGGTACAACAATCTTGCTCATTTTGAAAGGATCATCTATTTTTCATGAAATTCTATAACTGTATATATGTGTGGATGCTAAGTTGTTGCGGTTCGTGATTGAGTGGTTGCAGTTTGATGAATGCACATCTTGCCAAAATCAGATTGTTGATGCCCAGAAGCCGTATCACTGTGTGAACTGCGGTCAAATTTTGTGTGTGGACTGCTCCAGCCACCACCTTGTATTGGAGAAACTTGGGTACTTCTCCCCTGTCTGCGTATGTTCCTACTGTTACCAGTTCGGGAAGACAGCCAACTCATCTGTTTTTCAGGATGCAGCAGCCACAGAGAGCAGAAGCAACCCGCTGGTGACAGAGTCCAATTACTCCAACAAGTTTGCAAATCTGGACAGGGCTGACAGTAGTACATTTTAGAGCAGGAATTTATTCAGCAGCAGCTGCAGGGAAGCCAGGGTAACACACAAAAACCCACATCCCTAGTGCACGACACCCAACAGCCTTTTTCCCCACTGTTTTTTTCTTTACAGAAAATTCTCATTCACATGTCAAGAAAACACATGTAGAAATTTGTAAGACGTAGGATTATAATGGGGCTCTATTGGGTTTAGATGAGGATTGCGATGCAGGTTTCTTGTATCCCGCTTTGCTCTTATGGTAGCTTCAGTATTCAAAAGTACAGCTTCTTTTTCCAACAATCTTCAGTCTGGTTAAGCTGGTTTATTATTGCAATTTTTTTGATGAGGAGTTGACATTGCCATATCTGAGTAGTGTTTTGTCATGCATTGATGCTCTCTTATGTGCACGTGTGCTTAGTTAGTGTTGGATAAGAGCTGTCCATGAAAATTTACGTATTCTTGATCAGAGTTATAAAGTCTTCAAGCTCTAATTGGCTTTTGTTCTTCCAATCCTGTCAGTTGGTTTTGTCAAGTCCTTCTGTTTCCAATTGCTAAAGAGTGCGCCACTTGCAAAGCGTAGGATGACTTTATGATCTGAGGTCTAGAACGTTCTTACAAATGTGCCATTCACAATTTCATTAGCGACGGTTCTCCAGTGTCTTGGCAGCTTGCAATTGTCATGCTGGTCTTTCAGAAAGCTTTTGATTCTTTTACAGGAATGGGTAGCCCATCCAGACACACACTTGTTGGACACAGGAAAGCTGAACCGCTATAATCACCTAAAAGGGTGCGGCAATGGTGGTGCTCATCAACAATGGGGTCTAGGGTTTAGGTTAGAGTGAGTGAGATTTGCTCATGAAATTGCAATTAAATTTCTGAAGCACCAACAATTAGAAAGCAATTGTTGGTGTTCAGAAAATCAACGGCAATGGGGACACCATGGATCCAAACCAAAACCCCTAGAGTGAAGCCCTAGGGTTGGGGCATTCCCATTCAAGGGGCCTAGGATGCGGTGTTGAAGTTTGCCTCACATTTTGGGAATTACCCCACCCATCATATGATTATTTGGATTATCATATATTTATGTGTGTGAGGATTAAAATTTTTTATGAATTTTTAAAACCTTTCATAAAAAATTGAAACAAACATAACAACACCTGATGATATTTGTGTGTGTGTGTGTGTGTGTGTGTGTGAGGATTGATATTATATTTTTTAGTTGTAATCAACAATAGATGTACACACCTCAATATGCTACCTTACAACACATGAGGCAAACATTACCATAAAACTTGACACTCGGAGGAAATTTGTAATGTATGTGGATGGCACATTATATCCATGAATTTCCCTCCTAGAAATTGGGAGGGATATTATGCCTACTTCTCAAGCGTGGGAAGGAAATTAAGCTCACTTATAGGTGTAAGAAGCCGCCCACTATTTGAGGAGTGAGCACGAGAACCCTCCCATTCTTACCCCTCGTGATCTACATAGGTTTGGTTCATGATAAATTTTGCCTCGCACTTTACAATAGGTAAAGCCCTAGGGTGGGGGACATTCCCAAAATGCACGAGACTAGGCTACCGCCTCATCCTAGGCCCCCGCCTCATCCTAGGCCCCTTATTTTGAGGATGCCCCCGCCCTAGGGCTTTACCATAAACAAAGGTCATGAGGCATAGGAGGGAAGGTTGTGTTCTTACACCTTACTCCTTCCTTACAAGTGGGAGGGATCTTTAAACCTAAAAGTCATAAATGCCTCAATAAATGGATAAATATACATCAAGGGAGGCATTTATACACCATGTGTTGGCCAATCCTTGTGGCTACCCCAACCATATAGTACTCAATTGAGTACAAGTTTTACAAGAGGAGCAAAAAAAAAATGCATTTTTATACCCTTGAAATGTATACTTACTTCATCCAAAATTTGATTTTACATGCAACTTTACACTAGCATTAGAGATGATCACAAGAGTGATTCTTATAGCGAGCATATATATATATATATATTCCCATCACTTGTGTAAAGGGAGATTCAAATATCTCACTTGACACAAAATAGATAGCTCTCAATCTTTCAAATATTTTTTTATATTTCAATTTCATGAACATGAACGCGTTTTAAAAATTTCACTTCAATAATATTGAAGAACCACATATTTAATATGTATTTAAATAAATTTTTTTTACTTGAAATAAAATCTCTATCTTATCTCAAACTCTTAAAAGTTTTTCTTTACACGAGTTATATCGTAGAAAAAAACACCATATAATAAAATTATCCATAAAATAATCCTCACTTTGATCCTCACTCTAGTCACTCATCCTCCGATTTAATTTTCCATACTAAAATTGTAACAGTTTCCAAAAACTACATACATACATACATACATACACCACTCCAAAGCTAATGAAAAGCTCCTTGAGCCATGGGAAAATCAGGAGCAAAATCCATCTAAGTGTAATTAATTAATTAATTATACATGTATGTAAGGACTAGTATATGTATGTATAAAGTCCCAAATCGTACGTATGTACGTAGTCGAGGACATACGGTTCTAGTATTTGTTCATCGTAGATGCCCGTACAGTCGCGTACGTCGCGGAACTTGTCGCGGACGTCGCGGAGCTCGTGGCGGACGTCGAGGACGCTCTGCGCGCGCGGAGCTCCTGGTCGTGGAGGCGGAACTCGGGACGTCGAGGACGGTGCGCGCGCGCGTAACTGGGCGAAGTCAAGAACTGGCGGCAGTGTTCAAGAAGAAGCGCTCGTGACGATCAGCGCCAGTGATGGGATGATACAAGTAGGCGTTTTTCAGATACTCGAGCCACGTGAAGGGACGATAGATTTGCGGCCATTCGGGCGTGATGAGCTCGGGGGGTGTAGCAACGGTTGCGTTCAGCGGAGGGTTGAGGAAGCAAGCCAGAGAAAGACGCTGGGAGCTACTGTTCACCACTGCACGATGCAGCACGCTCTTGTACATGGTGTTGCTCAGAACCTTGCATGTCCAGGACACAAACAAACAAGACCAGAAATCAATATCACAGAGAAAATTGCAGAAGCAACAAAAAGAAAAAGAAAAAACCTTCAATCCATGGAAACCCATTGTCGCAAAAGAAAAAACAGTTGTTCCGGAGAGAAAGAGAGAGATCCGCTCGAGAGCCAGAGAGAGGATGCAGCTGAGATCATGAGTCTAGAGATGACAAGCCTTCCTTGTACCTGGAAGAGGTCACCAATGTTGACGACGAAGCAGTCGGGGCGGGGCTTCACAAGGATCCATTTGCCATCAATCTGCACCTGGAGGCCGTCGACGCTGTCCTGGTGAAGGATCGTCAACAGATGGGGGTCGGTGTGAGCTCGCAGACCGATGGCAAGAGAAGGCTCTGGGCAAGGAGGGTAGAAGTTGAAGCGCATGGAGGTCATCCTCTCCTTCTCCAGGTACTGGTTGAAATGGCCAGCTTCTAGTCCCAAGCCCTCGGTGAGAAGCTCCAGCAAGCGACGAGCTAGACCCTCCACCGCTGCCATGTACTCTTCAACTGCTGAACTGCACACAAGACACAGCAGCCAAGACCCAGAAAAAACAAAAACCCACAAGCAAGAAGGGAATATCAGAGTTCCAGCAGCAGCTCGAACGATTTTGTCGGGCAAGATAGATCTCGGAGTTTTTTTTCCTGCAAGATCGTGATCCCTAGTGATGGGGTTTTCAGAGATGCAGCGGCAGCACGTGCAGTTGGTAGTATACCTGAATTGGTTGGGATCACTCTCGGCGAAGAGCTTGGCAGCCATGTCGTGGATGTTGGAAGTGGGATGCAACTGCATGTGGAAGCTCTCGGCCCAGTGCATGACCTTCTGGTTGACCCAGGTGTTGGCACCGTAGCCGAAGGAAGCACCAGGCGGACGATGCACGCGCTCCTTGACATCGAGCGGAAGCTGGAACATCCGGTGTGCCTCGGCCTCGCATCTCTGGATCAATGCTTGATCGACTCCATGGTTGAGTACCTGGAAAAAACCCCATCTCTGGCATGCCTTGGCCATCGCCTTCACAAGCTCCTGCCGACGACGTTGCTGCAGGATCTTGTCACCCGCGAGCTGATCATTGTCCTCCGACCGCGTCTCCTCCAGCTCTGAATTCTCTAGCAGCACTGCCAGATCCAACACGGGCACCTCCAGCTCCGGATGCTCAGAAACCTCCCACGTCGAGTCAAGCTCGCTCATGGAGCAGCGATGGCTTTTGTCGACCTCGATGAACATTGCCGGTAGCTGCTTCGACTCCGAGTGCAGCTTCAGCGCTTGAGACAGCAGCCCCGTGCTGCCGCCACCACCGGAGTTTTCGACATTACTGCCACTACAACTGAGCGTCGCGGTGCCGCTGGTCATCATGTCTGCAGCAGCAGTTGTCCCAGTAGTACCGCCAGCGTCCTCCACTCTAAGCGGTGAATCTGCCATAGTCGACGGATCCCCGGCCATATTCTGGTTGCAGAATCCAGCGACCGCGTCGATCCTAGCTGCTGCTGCACTTCCAGTAGTACAACTACGATCAGCAGCAATACAGCTCTCTTGAAGAAAGAAGATCAAGCTTTCAGATCATAAGAGCTTTGGAGCTGCTGCTGTTGCTGCACAGTCTGGGGCTGATCACAAGAAGATCCCAATTGCTGCAACATCATTCAATTCTAGCTTCAAGGATCGCAATAGAACAACAACAAGTTCATACGCTTCTTCAATCCCATGAGAACAAATCCACAACTTGTGAAATCAACAAGCTCTTCTTCTTGGCTGCTGCAAGAATAGTTAGAAGTTTTCCCAGTTACTTAAATATCTAGAGATCATATATGCAGCAGCAAGCAACTCTGCAGTTACAGTAATGTAGAAAAGAATTTACCAAGTAGATTAGTGCAGCAGAAGCAGCTGAGTCTTGCAGACTTGATGATGATATATAGTAAGGGGAGATTGGGATCACCTGCTGCAGCAAAACTCTCCTCTAGTAAACTAGACACAAAGTGCATTTGTCATAAGGAATCCTGCAAGCCAGTGGGTTGGTTGCTGCTGCAAAATTAGTTGAAGCTGTTGTTGCAACTTTCAAGTCACTCCTCCCCGAGTTCAAGTTCATGTGCTGAGAGCTTCTTTGCAAAGGGAATGGAATGAAATTTCTCCAAGCAACTGGAATTGGAAGCTAAAGATTCAAGTTCCAGGCCTTGTAAGGAATGAGTGTTAGCAAATGGGTTAGGAATTCATACAACTTTGACCAGTTTTTATGCTGCAAAAAATTAGGGGAAGGGAAGGTGGGGGAAAAAGACACTATACTGTAGCATTTTGGCATCTGACTCCCACCCCAATTTTTATTTATCAATTTATTTATTTTCTCTCTCTCTCTCTCTCTCTTTCTCTCTCTGTCTGTGTCTGTCAAGCTTGAGAAGAAATGGGAACTTCTTGTAGTTTGAATGCTGCAAAAAGGGGGAAGTGGAAAAGACACTCTACCTAGTGCATTTTGGCATCTGACCAAGTTTTTTTTTTTTCCCCCCTTTTTGTCTAAGCTTGTGAAGGAAGCAATCAAGCAGGCAAGAAAGAAAGAAAGATTGTTGTTTTAGGTGGACTGTGTGTCCCCTTGTTTTCAAACAAAAGACGACATGGGGACACTGAGTAGGAGGTTCCCCTACAGTAAAAGGGGGTTTAGAGTGTGCTAGAGTTTGTAAAGTAAGTGAAAGAAGGAAAAAGGCAAGGGAGGAAATAGTATTGTGAGCTGAATAATAATAATAAGCCTACTACTACTACTACTACCATTGCTATTCTAGACCCACCACTGAATTGGCGGCCCTTTTTTGTCTAAGTAGAGTATTCCCATTCCCCAACACCAATCAAACAGTCAAGAGTTCTTCTTCTTCTTCTTCATCAGAAGCAATCCCAACCCTTTTCCCCTGCTGACTATCTCTGTGTCAGACTGAAAAAATAGATCATATATAGTACTTTTAACACTAAATAATTCCCACCAGGAGTTGGATAGCTAGCTAGCTGGGGGTTTTCCTTGCCATCCCATCCCATCCAATTCCATTCCTTTTGGTGGACAGAGCTCCTTTGGTGACTTCTTCCATTCCTTTGCATCAGGTAGCCTAAATCTGACACTAAGATATTAACAAACTGTTGCAGGCCCTAAACTAGTCAGTACTTAGCAAGTCAGAGGAGTGGAGAATATGGTGTTTGCCCAAAACCCTAGGAGAAAAGGCCAGTGCTTACTACTGGCAGAAAGCAGACTTTAGAGTACTGGGTAGCTAATTGGCTGCCACCATCACCCACACATTATGAGGATTTTTTAGTTTTTTTAAAAACTTGAAATCACCATATTTAGACAAAATTATGTTGTGGCATGTAACCAAAAATAGAGCACAATTCCTAAACATTTTTAAAAAATTCCTCTCTGACATGTACCCAAGTTTGGCTTAAGTCCTGTGCACAATCACCAACCCAGTTGGGGGGAAGAAAAAAACCCCACTGATTGTAACCAATGCTTTGGAGCACAATTTACACATTGTAACCAATGTTGAATTTTTTTATGAAAAAAGAAAACGAAAAAAAAAGAAGAAGACAGGCTGACCCAATCCCAGCTTGCTTGTCTAGACTCCTGAGTAATAGCTGTAGCCGGCGGTGATGCACGGAGCCTGTGAAGTAACTGCTTTTTCAGCTTCCAGTGGTGCAAGTAGCTGGTATAAAAAGCTGCATGGTACTGAATCTGAGCTGCCCAGTTGAGCTAGCCTTTTCACCATCTTGCAGAGAGGCTGCTGCTTCTTAATTATAGAAAATTCCCAGCTACTGCAGACTCCAGAGATGCTCTTCCACCAAGCAAGCAAGCATGTCCTAAATAAAACACCAGGTGCAGCAGCAGCAGCAGCAGCAGCTATTGTGTGAGCTTTGTAGAAATATCATTCTTGACTGCAAGAATTAGCTGATGGTACCAAGCAAGCAGCTGTGATTCTATCAGGAATCTGTATAAGATAGTTTTTACTGTAACAATATTATCCCTCATCATCGATCATCAGCAGCTCTCTGAACTGATGATACTGATGATCATCAATCAGTTAGTTCTCAATGCTGGCTTTAAGTGGGGCCTACTACATACAACCCATCTCAGCTCTGCCTGATGTGTCTGATTGTCTGATCTCTTGCCTCCTGGGATTTTTAGATTGTTCTTTGACTCCATATCCTATATCCCTAACTAGGTGATTGACTGCCTGACTCTTTTGAGCCTTGGGTGAACTAGCAACTACACTAGTACTATGGTAAAGACCGATGTTTGGTGGATGGTTCAAAGGAAAAACAAAGGAAAAGATTCAACTTGAAGTTGCCTACAACATGACCAAGCTAGAATTTTTTTAAAAAAAGATGGATTTTGACATGTCTATTTGAGCAATTGAATGGTTGCACCTCCCTCCATGCACTTGGGACATTTTTTCTATGGTGATGTTTAATGGTTAGGAATATTTGCACTCACATCCCCTAAGTTATAGTGGTTCTGATATCATGTCCTATTTCCAAGTGCAGCACAAGGATCCTTTCTAATTTCTTTCAAGTATTTTAAGTAAAACTAATCCAAATATTTTGGAAAATAAAATAATGCCCCCCCCCAAAAAAAAAAATCTTCACTTTTTAACTCTTTTTTGGATTTATTTGGAATTAGATATGAATTGTTAAAAGTCAATGAAAGAAGGTACAAACCTAAGGCAAAGATGCCCAACACCTACTCTGGTACCTAAGGGAAGCATGTGACAAAGCATACTTATATTTTGGGGAGGGAAGTACATTTAGGCTTGTATGTTGGGGGAGTGTCCCCATGTTCCAAAAATATTGGTGATGGGCCAATCAAATGGCTCCTTCTGAAGGGGGGAAAAAATAACAATAAACTAAATTGTAGGTGCACCCACTCCCCCCCCTCACAATAACTAATTAAAAAACATGAGCCGTTGTATTCTTAATGAAACCAAGTCTTGTCATAACAAAATCATGCAAGTCATTTACATTGACACCCAGCTTCATTAAGTGGTACCCAATTTGCTCACTTTATGGGTATGCTCTAATTGGGGATGAAACAGGCATTACAAGGTCAAACTAAGGCCCAAAGACAGGATGAATTTAAGAATAACTCTAGGCTGCTTTTCCCAAGTTCTTCCAGTGCCCTATATAGTTACTAAAGTCCCATTATCTGTTGCTGGGTGCTTCTCCATTTGCTACAACATCCTCTCAGGTTTATTGTCTTGGCTTGGTCATTTAGGTTTAATGCACAATTTATAACAAGATCAAGGAAATATGAAATTGTTAACTCCCGAGCTTGACATGCTTCAAAAGCATGTTGGCCATTGAAAAACAACAATATAGCTACTTTGAGCATTCTCACTGGGGAAATATTATTCTAACCAAGATGTAATAGATTGAAAAAATGAAAAGATTTTCTATGAGTGCAATTTTGAGTCTATCATGACCTTAGTATAATCAGAAATTCATTTGAGGGTTTGGGAAAAAATTATTCAATTTGCTTTTGTTTTACACATTTTCCTACATGAAGACCTATGTTGTATGAGTCGTTGAGGGAGTTATTTTTGTTGCTAAAGGTCAAAGACACCTCACTAAAGCACTAGTCAACTAATAGTGGTTGGAAAATTACAAAGACCATGCACAATTGTGGTCCTCTCCAACACAATGTATGTCATTTCAAAGGCTAAATATGAAGTTAACTAGAGGCTAACTATGTTGTTGTTATTGGAGATGAGGTGACCATTGTCAATGTTCAATTGTGGATTAGTATCCATGTATGTGGGATGAAAAATTGGAAACATGTTTCAATTTTGTTAACACTCGAAAGGGTTGAAGCAGCTGCAACCTTAAACAACATCAAGGGTGTTATTTTGGATGCCATGGGGGGATATGGGGGCCTTCTAGATGAAGCCATGGCCTCCAAATGGATTTGCCTTAAATGTGATAGTGATTCAATGTTTCAAGGCATTTGGTTTGGGGGGATTACACAAACAAGGGAACAAATTGCCCTTTACCTTATTGGTGTGCATTGTGTGGCATATTGAACCAACCTAATTGTCTTGGTTTTGAGCAAGTTGTCCTTGGTTATGCGCATTGAAAATATGTTATAATCCTTGTATGTCTTTTTCACATAGTCCAAATAAGACACTCAAATTTGTCAACCTACCAAAATGTTGGGAACAAAGGGTTTGAAGTTTTTGTGCAATGTTAAAACTT
>Ga0209611_10003258_pt1 | contig 28255 bp, 21 predicted proteins | sample S1TSphgellanicum_3_FD_187693 | JGI IMG/M metagenome (GOLD analysis project Ga0209611, IMG submission 187693) | Host-associated microbial communities from peat moss isolated from Minnesota, USA - S1T2_Fc - Sphagnum magellanicum MG (SPAdes) (version 2) | ecosystem: Host-associated > Plants > Peat...
AGCTTCATAACCTACTAACAAAGCAAAAAAGCAAAAAGAAGGTGCTCCTAGAAACATAATCAAGGGTTGCCTGACCAAAATTTGCCGTCCTTCCCATCCAAACCTCAACTCTAATTCTAAAGCAAATTCTAATGCCTATTTTACTAGCTATCCCATTGTGGCATGACATGGTATCGAAGTGGAAGTGTGTGCACGCTTATGAGCCAAGAAGCTAAGTTACCTTTCAGGTATAGCTTCATCTCACATTGAGTTCAAAGAAGATTTAGAAACTCATGGGGAAGGGAAGACATACAGTTCTGCAATGAGAAGGAATAAAATTTGAATGAGACTTCCAGGACCAGGAGAGCTCAACTTTTGCAAAAACTCAACCATGGTTTGAAACTCAGGTGTCAGTACTGCAAAGTCTGTTCTACTTGTAGAGGGCCACCAGCTGTCGGAATGTTCACAACAAGGCCAAAATTTAAGAAAGCTTAACTGGGTTTAGGGCAGGCAGGGCGGGGGGGAATACAGTGACAGAACAAACAAAACTGAGACAATGTGGCAGGTGCGAATGTGAGCCCTCTTGTCAATCACCTACTGAGGTCACCCATGTCAGCCCCAATTACTTCAAAGAAAACTTACTTAATTTTGAACCAAAGTGGCACATTTAGTTCGACATCAAATACCAACTCAAATACAGAATGTGAGAAAGTTGAGATGGCCCACTTAGGCTGATACACTAATAAGATTGTGGAAGCTTGTAGGGTTAGAATTGTAATTAGGGTTAAGTAGGGTGATTAGGTGAATCTTAAGACTGCTGTCCACATGATGCTTATTCTTGACTTTATGTTAGTTTTGCAACATATTAAGAGTAATCAACATTTCCATGTATTATTGTAAGTGTGGGCCTCACTACTTGTAAACTACTCACAGGTTTCTTCTCTCTCAATGTATAATATGATCCAGATCCACGAGGGTGTAACAAAAGATGCAATCAGAGCTTGCAAGGATGCCCACCAATAATGTTAGAAAGCTGGGCTCAGATAGCCACTCGTGTTGCTCCTGTGGGTGTGCCAGCTTTGAACCCTTCTATACTCACCTAACATGTGTCAGTCAAAAGCTTACCTAGTGTAGCAGCAAAAGCAAACGCAAAAAGGGAGTGAGGGGAAATAGGGGTGGACCAAAACTAATTCTTTGATTGAATGCTCCCCAACAGAAGATGGATATAATATTATTATTGACTGTAGAAGACGGTAAGAAATCACAAGACTCTGAACTTGTACCCCGGGAACTTAACTTATTTATGCTCAATTTTAGAGGGAACCTAATGAGAAATTGGTCTCCTCCACAACAACAGTAATGTCCAATTGCCTTGCACATATGTTGTATGCATCCAGCATGAACGGAGGGGGAGAGGGGCTTTTGTGCAGTAGTTCTTCTAAACATCCAAGAAGTGTGAATTTATTGCAATAGTGGCTTTAAATGTATAAGGCAGTGCCCAGGAGCACGGTGTTCCTGAAATAAGCACCTGCACTCTGGAACTGCTCTTCTGAGGGTGTTACCCAACATATTTAACATTGACAGAAACTTGTTACTTTTCATTTGAGGCATGAAAAAACACCAGCGATATTACACAAAATGCTCGTCTGAGCAGGTGTTTTGTTTTTCAAAAATTGCCGTGCCTCTTGGGAAGGAAAAATTCTGCTGGATAACTAGCTCTCAAGATACACTAGAAATTTTCTGCTGCTGCTTTAAGTCCAAGTATATTTATGGATCCAGAACTGACAATATGTATGGATCCGGAAGGGGTGGGATGGGGTGGGGTGGGTTGTTTTGGTTTTGTTTTTTTTTGGAGCCGTGCAGGAGTTCTTCTAAAGGTGAAAGGTGAAATGGGTTTAGGGTTTCAGAATCAGAGAACCGCGGAATCAGAACTAGCTGGTAACTACAACTACTCAATCCGAGCTCATGAGTAAAGTACTGGTTCTGGACCCCAGCGGACCAGCAGAAGGAAAGGCCCATCAGCAGGCCAGATGATTGAGGAGGGGGTGACGTGGGACGGGCTCATTTATTCTTGCGGACGAGGAAATTGGCAGTCGCGTTGAACGAGTCATTAAGAGATCGATCGATGGTTGAAGCCAAAAAGAAAACGCCTTTGGAAAAAAAAAAAAAACTGCAAAAAGATAAACTATGACGGCGGTGATGCATGCATATATGCGCGCTCGCTCACAAGAAACAAATTGCAGCCGGCGAACAACAGCAGTGGGCTTCCCGGGGTCCGAGCCTCTCTGAAGGTGTGGTCTGCGCGGGACCCAAAGTCACGGCCATTGTTGTTTTGATTCTAGAGGCTTGAACTGTGTGTTCGGTGCATGACTGGGGCCCATTGAAGGGAATCAGACACCCATTAGTTGGCTTTGACTGGGAAAAAGAAGAAGAAGAGCGGCACTTGATGGTGCCATATTGACGTCAACAGCGCCGCATTCCCATCATTGCTCGGGGTATGTTACATGCATACGGACAAGCCGCGTACCTACAGAAGGACCGTACCTGATGTCTCCATCTAGAAGGGAAAGACGTGTGTGGCAGAAGCGTACTTACATGGTATGTATAGAACCCGGGGATTTGATCCAAGCTGGGTGTACAAGTCTAGTACAAAGGCTGAAGGGTAGCTGGAGATTGAATGGTTGTGCTAGTGATAGTCTGGGCTTGGAGAAGGTGTAGCTGGAAGTGGCGATTGAATGTGGTCGGATCATTGATGACGGATCAGGGGCGGGCCAGAAGGACCACTGGCACTGGGCAGCATGCAGGAAGAAGCACTAGCTAGCTGCTGGAGTTGTTCCGCGTGGCCTGTCACTTTGTGCCTGATATTCCTTCAGATTCGGAGTCTTCCTTGAGATCTACGGGTTCTCTTGCGGCTTTCCTTCTCGTCATCACTCTATTCTGAACGTATCCACTTGATTCGGATTCTAAGCGAGTCTATACTTTGGTGTTTTGGTCGCTGGGAAACCGGAAGCGAGATAGAGCACATTTTGAAGCCACATCCATAATCCATTAGCCAACTAGTTTCAGTGAGAGAGAGAGAGTCTCCGAGAAAAAGCAACCGGAAAAAGAAAAGAAACAATATGACCATTGAGGAGGCGTGAAACCATGAATTTATTCCGAAGGTTAGACTATTAACGGCCAATGCAAGGCAGCTGGGAGGATCAGATTACACATTGAATCAGCGCGGTCAGATGTTCAGTGCATGGAGTACTGTGCAATCCTTTGATGAATGCAAAATCCGTCACTAGCAGCTGGCAATACTGATGTGCAAGGATCCGCTCGATCGGCTACGTTGGTACATGAATCTGCTGTTGCACCAGGAGCTTCCATTTCTGCGATGCAATCGACAAGTACTTGTGCATCGTCACTTATTTTAAAGGTGCATATATGTAAATCTCTTCAAACTGTTGCCAGCCAAACTACAAGCAGCCCGACAATACATGTCAATGTTGGCCTCAGAAGATCATGAATGTCTTGAATTGCTGCAGGCTCAAACGTCCTCTTGATCTCGTCGAAGTTTGGTTGATTTCTTCTTGTTGGTAACGAGGCTGGAGTATATTCCTGACCCAGCACGACTTCAGCCGAGGTAAAGTGTAGCGTGTGAATTGTTTCAAGAAGATCTATCCATCTAAGAAACAGTTTGATCTGTTGCGTTAGCATCAACGTCGGGGCGACATGCAGACTCAGACGCATTTGCAGACTTATCACAAGTTGGGAGGCGGCAAGAAAGATTTTGTGAGTCGGAAGGGAAGTCGAGATCCAACGGCGATTGCAATGGAGAAGGTGGAGAAACTGGCGGCGGAGAATGCAGTGGTGGTGTTCAGTCAGAGCGGCTGTTGCATGTGCCATGTGGTGAAACGCCTTTTCTGCAGCTTGGGCGTCGGTCCCACTGTGTACGAGCTTGACGAGCTGCAAAGCGGGGGTAGCACCGATGATCTCGAAAAGGCCCTCATGCGCCTAGTGGGTGAATCGGCACAGGCGGCGGCGGTGCCGGCGGTCTTTGTTGGAGGAAAGCTGTTAGGAGGTCTTGACCGCGTCATGGCCGCCCACATCAGTGGTCTCCTCATCCCTCAATTGAAGGAAGCGGGAGCATTATGGTTGTAGGCCGTGTCTCCTCGTTTCTCTTCACCTTCTCTGGAGCTACAAGTGCTATTCTACTACCACCTGGTCTCAACGCCTTCTATTACAACCCTAACATTGAGGTCCGGCCGAACTCAGCACAATGGCAAGAATCTTGAGCTTTAGTCTTTCTTTGGCTTGATGGCTTTTTTTGCACAAACCCAACATAAATGAGACTCCGGAAGAGCAACCAGTCCTTGCCCTTGGGTAGACCAAAATGTGTAGTTTGTATCAGAAGCTTAAGTTTGTAGGGCATGCATGCAGAGTTGAATCCATTGACTTAGGTCGAGATGTTTTGACACGAAGTAGGAAATTTTCCCATTAGAGAAACAGACAGTCTCGATTGCAAACTTAGGTTGGGACGATGACCCAATTCTTGGATATTGCAAATTTGCTTACTCCAAACTGAGCCAGACTGTGCAGTTTTGCGTGAATGCTGCATGCACTCTGGGTTGCAGATTCGTTCAAGTGGACATGGATTTTTAATGTACTTTTACATTTGTTTAAGAGCAATTGTTCTTGCTCCCTCCTCTCAGACTGAAAGTTGTTTCTCTATCACAGTGAGAGAGATTCACTGACCTAACAGATCACCAACAGCTGAAGAACAATACTGTGTAAGCTTAAGCCCTTGACAGCGGGCTTTACCAGACTAAGGGACCATGCAAGGTATAGCGAAAAACCTAATGCCTGCAGGCATTTCGAAAGACGAAATCCTGTTCGTGTCCTGCACGAATTCTGTGTAGGGTAATGCCCTCAGGCTGTGGCATTCCTGAAATAACAGGCGTTTTGTTTTTCCAAAATGCACTGTGGGATCTTATGTGTTGCAACCACTCCTCCAACTACACTAAGAATTTCTTTGGAGGTTTTTATGTTTTTGGAAAGGACTTGGGCATAAGGTTTTTCAAAATACCCATCCTTCATGGAGAAAAGATTACGAACAGTAAGGCACCTTCAAGTATCCTAAAAAATTTCAAGCAGCTCTTTACAAAAGCTTAAAAACTGAGTGTTCTTTACAGCCATTTGTCTTTGTCAGATTCAGCCTGTCTCTAGAAATTCACAAATGTAGATTAACACTGTTTTTGCACACACCCAATCCCTCTTCCAAGAATTGCAGAGACCTTCAGAATGGGAAACAGGCCTGAGCTGAAGCATGGAGATAGCTTTAAGCTCAAAAAAAAAAATGTAGGAAGAGCTTTCACAACTCCCAAGTAAAACATTACCTGCTCACATTCTTGCTATGTAGGGTTACTCCCTGACTCTCCCAACCCTTGCACCCTGACCTAGTTTTATGGTGTACACACAGCACAGATTTGAGTACAAGATTGGAGCCTTCACTTGTTGCTGAGATCTGGTCTCAGAAAAGCAAATGAACAATGTGCTGGAATAGCATTAAGAGTATTTTGTGAAGCTTGAAATCCTGGTCACTTGCAATACCCATGTTATAAATTTGGCCAAACATAGTAGCACATTATATGTTTTTTGGATCTCAATCTTAGTTATGTCAAGCTCAAGGATATTTGTACTATTTGCACATTTTCTTTTCTCCTCCTAATTTTGTGGAGCCTTTTGGTTGGAATTTTTTTTAATATGTATTTTGTGATCTCGTAAGTATTTAACAATTGGACAATGTTTCACAAAATGCATATGTATTATCCAAATTCTGAACTGTTTTTGAAAAGGGAGTAGATCACAGATGTCATCACCAAGAAACAGGATTTCATAAAAGCAATGTTTTCCTCCTTCATCGCGCAAAGCGCTTTCTCAGCCTTCTCACAAAGCCTAATCCGCTTTCAAAGCTATAATGAGAATATCTATCTTAAATTGAACACCAATTCATAAGATCTGCCAAAGATGTCTTTTCAATGGCAATTGTCTAAATGGTGAAGATGACTTCCATAGACCTCACCATAGATTTTAACACTTTTGTAGAAGCCTTAAGATTAGTTATAGAAGATTCAAGTGATATAATATTGTGTAAGATAGTTTCTCCAAAACTTATCTCATCATTCATGGGTGAAGTTCATCCATCAATTTTCTCATCCATTATAGACCTTCATGAATATGAAAAAAAAAACAAAAAATTAGCTCCTAAAGGTTCAACCATGTCCAAATGCACACGATCAAAGTTTGAAAGTTTTGTGAATTAGAAGTTCCTAGTCATGGGATTTCATCTTAGTTGGTATTTAAAACCAATTTAATGTTGGTTTACGAATGGTTAAATGGATGATTGATGGAACATCAATTCCCATTGTTGAATTACTAAATGAAACATTTTTTTGTTAACCTTAATGCCATTTCTGGATATTTGGACAAGGAGTATTGAATTTATCAATTAATAAACTTTCATCCTTTTGCTAATGATACATGTTTAACAACTACATATGCCTCTAAATTACTTGGCAATTACCTTAAACCTTAATACCCGAATAGATTTTGCAGTTTAGTGTTAAATAATTTATTTATTTATCAAAATGCATTTCGGCACATACAATATTAATTTAAAATATTTTTGGCATGCATGAATTTAAGAATAATTTTTCATCCACTCGAAGTTCAATTCAATTGTTATGTTTTTTTATTATATTATTTACCTTCACAATTTTGATCTTATTTCCCTCTTAATTAAGTAGCATGTCTATGAAAATGTGGTCAAAGCCTAATCATGAAAGTTTTCTTGAGTGATATTAAAGGTTTTGGTGGAATTTCACTTTTGTGATTTACAAAACTTTTGGTAGAGGTTTGTAATGTCCAAAATGGGAAAAGAAAGACTATTTACAACAATGTTCAAAAGCATTACAAGTGAGGAAAGAAAAGCAAAATTGAGACGCAATGTACAAAAAAGAGAAAAATTGAGATGTGATGTAAAAATTCTTAATGAGCAAGTTGTTCAAAAGCAATCTATTGTTGACAAACTAAAGAATGGTCATGTTGGCAAGCCAAGAAAGGTTGTAGTTACAATATTATCTCCACAAGAGATAAAGAGTTAGGAAGTATCAAAAGAAGAAAGGATTGTCACACCTACAAAGGATGATGGGAAGTTGTAAAAGTTCAAAGGATCATACACAAACTAGTTTCAACTTCATTTGTCGCCTCCCATTGTTATTATAATTAAAAAAACATGGTAACAATTCTGGAACAAGTGCTACACTTTCTCTAAACAACATTAAAGAGACCCAACATGCCAAGTCCTTATGAAAAATTGAATAGGGCATGCTTATGGGAGTGGTTCACTATAAGTGGTGAATTAAAACCAAATTATAAACATGCAATGGAGGTTGGGACAATAGTGAAATCTAACAAAAAATCTATGCATGCATTGGAGGACTACCTAGAAGTTTGTGATTCATTTGTTGTCATGTTATGAAAAATTAAAGAAGTTAAACAACCGCTTTCAACTAGCATTATGTAGCCTATTTTCCATGGAATGATAAAATCTATAGCACCTAAAATCTTGCAATTCAAGAAGGCCTTAGAAGGTTTACAGTCACAAAATAATGGACTTGTCAACTCATGAAACAATACATGAATTGGTCTTTTCAAAATGGCCACTACAACAACAAGTAAACTACCACCTAACTGGTATAAACAAGGATGCAATATGGCTTATTGGGTAGTTTGTCTAATGAAGGTTTATAACATTACTCTAGCCCTAATTGTTAATAATGACCAAACAAGTGTTCATCTTGACGACAAGAAAAAGGACTTGGGAAAGTAAAGCATGAAAGCACATTCAAGTTTTAAGGGTTGAAAACAAAAGATAGATTACGATGGTTGTATTTTCAACTAAAAATGGTTTCTTACTTCCCCTTCAGATTGTGTTGATAGAAATTATTCATCGCTATCTACCACCATCTAATGAAGGGAAAGAAAAATGCATGAATTTAGGTTGGGATCTTACCTTTAGTGAAAACCATTGGTCAACATTGGCGACAACAAAATAATCTTATTGCCATACCTGCACACTCAAATTTACCACTTATATAGGATTGTAGGAAATTCAAAAGATAGTGTGGTTGTTGGATTGTTGGTTTGTGCATAAGGGCCATGATTTTTTGGATTGGACGAAGGAAACACACCCAAATATCTTGGAGATATTTATTCCAATTAATTGCACCAATGTCCTCTAGCTAGCAAATGTCATTCTACAACAACCACTAAAGCATGCATTCAAAGTACAATTCAACTAAATTAGACTATTGCAACATCAAACAACAAATTAAGGATGACCAAAATCCACAAATTGACAAAATGAATAACCTAAACCCTTGCATTTGTGAATGGTTACATGGTGCATGGAAATAAATGCAAGGCATGGAAGAAATTATTATGAAAGGGTGGGATAAGATAGGAAATACTAGGGCATTCAAAGATGAATTTCAACTTGTTATAATGGAGGCAAATGAAACCATTTCCTTATTTAATGTCATACTAAACATTGAAGAATATGGTAATGGAATTAATAGAAATGGAAATAGATCCAATAAAAGCAACTTTGACAATAATGGAAGAATGTTTGCAACAAACAAGCGGAATCACAACATCAATTGCAACTACAAGTTATACATCTACTAGAAGCACAAGAGGATTGAAGAGGATTAACTAGGAAACAGAAAACATTCATATAGGTAAGTTTCATGGCTTTGTGATCATACCATGGTAATTGCACTCTAACCATTGTTGGTTTGTGCCATAAATTGTTTGAGCTACAATCACCCACTAATGCTAACAAGTCCTATAAATTGTCCCAAGAAACAAAAACATTAAAAATCCACAATTCTGTAAAAGTGAGAAATTTATTGCACCATGAACGAAAATCACCATGCTAACAACCTTACACAAATTTTGTAAACATAAACTTTCTTCCATTACACAACATTATTTTCCCATTCATCTAATTTGGGCTAATTCTAATGCTACAAGATGAAAAATCTTTACAAAAAATATTTCAATCAAAAACTGAAAGAACTTAAATTAAACCACCATCAATTTGTAGTTTCAAAAAAGGATGTAAAAAAGGATGTTTTTATGATTCATTTTCAAAAACTAAATTTTAACTAAGCAACACATACATGTTTTGCTAACTCTTAAACACAAACTATCATAATGGGTGTGACAACTTTCTTTATAAAACTTTCTTCACTTGTAAAAGTCCACAGCTTTCCTCAATAATTGTAACAATGTCATTTGTTAATGCAATAGCTCCATTACATGATCACACCTTTCTCCCCTGCATTTTTCAAAACATCTACAAACATATGAAAATATTTCACATTGCACCCACCCACAATCCCACATCATAGATTTTAAACTTTAAACAAGTGGAATATATATAGGTGTAAAAGTGTTACAAAACTTTAATATACTAAAATTGACATGAGTCAAAGATTAAACTATCCAACTTAGTTGAGAATATTTGATCACATTTGCATGGCCTCTCCTCATTAGTTCTACCCACGATATAAAGGTCTAAGCATGATTGGGGTACCCCTTTTGGAACACTAAACTCACTCCTAAGGATTCAAATTCACTTTTTTCTTCACTTTTCTTATGACTTGTTTTAGATTTTCCCTTTTTTTCTCATGTAAAATGAATGAATTATGTTCCAAATATTATAGGCATCTAGAATATCTATTGTTTTCACTTATATGAAAGTAAGAATAATAAAATTTATTTAATGTGGGCCACGTTATATTAATGGCCCAAAATTCCTAAAAATTTCATTTTTGGAAACTTTTTACATGGTAATAATGCAATTGGTTTATGTCATTCATACATTTTATGTACAATAGTACCTAAGGTGTTTATGGTAAGAATATTGGGCCAAAAACATTGTTTAGACATTCCTTATGAATCTTTGAATTTTATTTTTCTAGGAGATAAAATCTTTTTAAAAATTTCAAGATTTGGTAAGAATCTTGAAACTTGTTCAAATTTGACATGCTATGCATAGAATAGTACTTTAATAATCCATGAAAAAAATCAAACTTTCAATATGAATGTGCAATGCAATTAAATTAGAACATGTTTTAAGTGAAGGGGTCCACTTGATATAAAAGGAGACAATCCTTTTTGGTACCCCAACCATACTTTGACCCATAACATGTAGTTACAAGCGTGAATATCATAGATATTTATCATTGTTATAAGCAGATAATCAATTGGATCATGATCAAAAACTCCTGAGCAAAACCATTTATGCTATGTGGCATTATTGAGTGTTTAGATACAAAAAAAGAACATATTTTCAGCAGAGAAATTCATCAATTCGATTAATAGTGTGAAATAAGCATACTTGTAAACCCTTTGCATCTAGCAACTAATATGAATCAACAACACCTATGCAAGTTTGGCAATGTATCGAACAGAGTTGCCACATGAGATTTTGGATGGGTCAATGTATGATCATCTATCGTCAAATTCACAATGGTGTCTTTCTATACAAGCAAACAATCCAAATGGCTTCTAGGGACTTTGTAACAACATGCTAATCGTCATTTATCGTCTTTTCCAACTCCCATAAGTACTCCAAATAATTGCCAAGTACCCATAGTTCAAGATAGAACTCATTCCTACCCACCCAACTTAAACAAAAAAAGGATATTGCATTCCTCCATAAATATTTCTACAACAATTGCCATTATATTTTTGCAACATTGCTCATGTTCCCAAATTCAATAGAATTTTTTTGGCTAAACTTTGAGAAGCCATCACCTTGCCTTTAATTATGATATGATTAGATGGTCCAATCTTCCCCCTAAAAGGTGATGTGGAAAGGTAAACAAAAATGCCCCTAATCTTATAACCAATAACCTTTTTTAGCTACATAAAGTTCATTTTTTTTATACCCATCTCCAAAAGTGATTGGGTGCATCAACAAGGTCATAATTCCATGTTTCAAAATAAATGGTTTACCTATCTTCAAACCCAAACATATACCTCTCAAGGTCAAAAACAAACATGAAGTACAAAAACATTAAGACACACATATAAAAGATAGCCATGAAATGAAGGGAAATAACTTAACCTTCATTGTGCAAAGGTTGAATGCAACCTCAACGTACAAGACATCATTAAGGTCAAAACTTGTAACTAGGAGCTAAAGGGATTACTTTGGAAAAGGATTGCACATTTTTTTTCCGAAAAAAAACTTTTACACACAAATGAATTTTTGAATGAAATTTTTTGTAAGTTTTTTAAAATATATTTAAATGTTCCCCAATGCATCACATTTACTTTGTTATTCATTATTGAATAAATATGAATTTTAAAAAGTATGCAAATTCCTTATAGATTCAATGTTTCATCTTGAAAAATGATCAAAATTTTAAGTCATCACCAAAAATTAAAATTTCACATTCTTTAGTTTTATTATATTCTAAGCTATAATTTTTCTTTATACATCAGTACATTATAACCCATTCATATGTGGTAAAGGACTCTTGAAGTTCTAAAATTTTGAAGCAATTTTGAAACATTCTTTCAATTTTTAAAGTTTTAAAATTCCACATTATTAAAAGTATGAGCGTTTTTTGTGTGTGGCTAATATTTCTTATCATCTATATTTTTTTCAATGAATTTTTATTTATTATATGAATCCTTTTGATAGTCCTTTGCAAAATTGACTCCATCTAATGAAGTAGGTGTACATTTTCAAATGTCCTAAATTAAAACCAAAACTTAAAATTGAATTGAATGAATTTTTACTTTAAGTTCCTTGACATTCATATGAGGGGAAAATGATTAACTTACCATGATTACTATGGTTTTAAATGGTAATAAAAAAAATGTTTGATTTTGACTAATTATGTTTAACATCTGATGCCATTTTTGGCTCCTAGTTATGTGTTTTGACCCATTAGTGAAAAGGTCATGTTCCTTTCAATTGCCCAACCTTCACACCATCAACAAAAAAATTCATAACATTTAAAACTGAACATAAGGGATATACACTATGATCCTCACACATCCTCATGTCCCAATGTCAAGTTAAATTCTTATTATCTTCCTCATGTCCCAACATCATGCTAATTTTTTACTATTTATTTTTTCAAGTAGGGAATGTAGCTCAAAAATAAATCTCCCCAAAAGGGACAGAAAAGAAAAGCCATGTAGTAGGAAAAAAAAAGGGTGTTACTGCTAGCTTTGGTTTCAAAAGCTTTTGAGTCATGATTTTTTTTGAGCAAAACAACAATCCATAGTAGTCCCATTAGGTTTCCAAAACATTCAGCAACTAACATTTTGAATTTTTCAAATTTTGGCATTTGGCCCAACAAATTTTTTATTTTTTTAGTAATTTAAAAATAGTATAATTAATGCCAAATCCGTTTAGGTATTATGATATTGAAATATGTGATATTCCTTGGTTTGATAATGTTAAATCATGAACCACTTTCAAATTTAATTGTGTGAGATAAAGAAAAAACTTTCCCTTCTCATGTGCAAAACTTGATGTCAAGTTCATTCACGATTAGGGCATTGAAAAGACCTATCTAAAATAAAAAGGATTGCAAAGGATTAAGTTTTTATAATATTTATTACAAATTATAGTTATAGTGGATTGTTACATGCTTACAATTAGAATGATGTCTTGGTAAATTGATTAAAATATCTGAAAATAAATTTGATACAATATAAATGTCCATTTGAGTTTTTAAAAATCATTATATTGATTATTTTAACTATAGCTTTTTTTTTAAAAACTCATTAAATAATGATATTGACTTCAAAAAATATATAATGGATAAAACATATTTATACATATGTTTAACAATGTTCATTGAATGCATTTGGTTAAATTGACATCATATGAGAATCTTGAGTAAAAGAAAGTTGCAAAGAACAATAGTATGAAATGTGGGTGTAATTCACTAACCTAATAGTTTAGATAGTTCTTTTCAATGCCCTAATCGTGAATGAACTTGACCTTTTGCTCTTGATGATGTCCTTTATAACATCTTAAGATATTTATAACTTGAAAAACATTTGTTGAGAATTAACTTTGTAACATTACAATTCACTTCAACATTGTAATATATTTCATTAAAAATGAACCTTCTACCCACTTCAAGTTCATTAAAAAATCCTTTTGTGAATTGTGACAATCATGATGTCCTTTATGGTACACCTTAACTTGATGACGCCTAATCATCATACCCTTGTAGCATTTCACCTTGGGTGAAACTTGAGTCATTCATGTCCACATCTAATGGAAGCAATTCACTCTGGTCAAATTTTGCCAATATTCAAATAATGATTTTAATTTTTGACAAAAGCTTAGACATTTTCATTAATTTATATATGCCTACATAATGGGTGCATTTGTATTTGGCATGTACCACAACAACACAAATCATGACCTAGTTTTGTCATATGTCCTATGTCTTAAGGCAAAATGAATGTTTTAAAATGCTAAACAATGAAAGGTGAATATATATATGTTTAGTCCTTCAACCAATAAGTGCAAAAAATGGTAAGTAAAAAATAAAATAAAATAAAATAAATGAATGTTTTATTAAAGTACAAACTAATAAGGAATCCAAGACTCTACAACATTTCCAAAATGACATTCTTTCATTTGAATTTTGGAATGCCAAAGTCGTATTAAAAACATCAAATATTATCCTATTCTTTTGTATTGATTCCATGTTTCCAAGTTCTTTCCAATCCTTTGGAATGTAATTGAATTTTTTTTTAAATCAATATGACCATCTTTAATAATGAAACCTTCTTTTTGAAAAAAAATCAAATTCTAGCATCAATTCCAAAAAAATTGATGTTTTATAATACTAAAATTTGATAGTCTTGTCTAGAACATATTTTTTTCTTTTTGTGGTTAAATTATGAAAGAATTTGAACAAATATTATTATATTCCTTTTGAATCCTTTTCAATAAAATTGCACAATGAAACTTAGTTCTTGAACCAAGTTCCAAGACACTTCAAGATATGTTTTAGTGATAAAAATTATGATTTTTCTTTACCATATTGATCCTAATGTACACTATTATTTAATGAAATGAAAAAATGACATAACTTGCAAGTTATACAAATCGTAACAATCAATTAAAGTTGAAATTCAAAAATATTTTGCAATGAAATTGTCTTTTTGTGTAATATGTACTTCAATTGTGCACGCACCCTAATGTATTACATATAATATAAATATAATTTGTGATAGATATCATATATATTATATAATGTATAATATGTTATAAATTATAACAATTAAAACATAATATATTATTGTGTACCTGAAAATGATTTCAGATATTCAATTCTCATTAAATTTATTTCATATTTATCCCAATGTTCTCATAATACATTAAAAATATATTGTTACACAAGTTCATTCAAAATTGTCAATGTCAATGTAAGTAACCACTTACCACAATGAAATTAAATAATGATTAAGCTTTGAAATGACTCCTAATACACAAAATGTACCCTTTTTTAATACATCACCTTTTATAATGATTCCCAATTTGTCACATCATCCTCACAAGCAAATTGGAACTACTTTTTTGTTTAAAGTAGTCTCTTCGGTGGGCAAGTTTGGCTCCTTATCCGATTTGCACCCTATTATAAATATAAAAACAGAAATGTTGCTTTAATCTACACTATGCCAAAAACATGGATCTATCATTAAATTTGCTTGTACTCATACGTGACACGCATGATCACACAACAAGCCATGGTCGTATTAAACTTGTCATTTTGACCATGGGATACATGATTATGTCAAAATGACAATGACATGAAGGGACTGCTAGAAAATATAGTTTAAAATTCAAAAAAAAATAAGCTAAAAAAATGGGGTTGCTTGGTTTGGATCCATACAAACTTGTTATCAAACGTCATAAAACAATGTGAGAATGTGTGTCCCCAATGTGTTCCCGTCTACATATGGCACCAGGTCATCCCCACATATGCACTACATCGTGATATAGGCATGGGTGTCATAAATGTGAACCACATCATGTTCCTTCAATAAGGTGCCCAAATATATGCAGTCCAAAACAATCCGCGCACTCCAAAGTGTCCGCACCCTAACATTTGCACCCAAAAATCCACACCCCAAACCTGCACCCAAGAATGGGCTGCACCTTGAATAACCACCCCTTGTAGGGAATGGCCCCAAATTTTCTCGTTCATATTAGGGTTGTGTGAAGTGCGAAGGAGGCTACACTTAAGTTTAAGGTTGTGTGAAGTGCGAAGGAGGCTACACTTAAGTTTAAGGTTGTGTGAAGTGCGAAGGAGGCTACACTTAAGTTTAAGGTTGTGTGAAGTGCGAAGGAGGCTACACTTAAGTTTAAGGTTGTGTGAAGTGCGAAGGAGGCTACACTTAAGTTTAAGGTTGCTAAGTTATATGGGGACATGGCATTGGTATGTAATCATTCTCCATACTTAGGCCCACTTTAGACAAGGGTCCAGGATCCAATTTCCTAGGAACCAATTTGGACTGATTTGAAGCAAATTGAATCCTTGAGTTGGACTATACCTTGGTCCCTAGCCTGATTCTTGGCTCTCCAAATCAGGAGCTCTCCTTTTAGCACTGTTTTTTGGTCCGAATCAATTGATTTTCCCTCCCAAACAGGTGCCATGTAGGTTTAGCCTCAATTTGCAACCTTTTGGTCTTGGACCCTCATCTAAAGGCCTTGGGAGCAATTTAAAGCTTTTGACCAAAAAGATTGCTTGAATTCATTGGTCCCTGGACCTTGGACCCCTTGTCTAAAGTCACCCTTAAACAACATACATATGAGTGGTTTTTTTTGGAAATTTTTCACATCCTGGTGACACACCAAATGGTACAAAGGATTTTTATTTTATTTTTTTGCAAAAAACAAGCTAAAGTCCTCATGGTAATGTGGCTGAATCTTCATGTAGATGATTGCCAAACCACCTACCTCACAAATTTGAGAAAGAAACATTGCTACATTGCTACATTTCTACATATACCTTTGAAATGGCCAATTTTGGATCTATAGTCACACTTAAACTCATAAAAATCTCTAATTTTTTTTACTCTTACACCTGATTGTGCAGGTCTAATGCCAAGAACATAATTATTGGTCCCTCAATTCCAAAGGATGAGACATGTAGAGATCAAGTTGGCATGTCAAGAGCATCATACCAATGCAACATTGGTGTAAAGCAGTGTTGTACATTCATTTGAATTTTCAAAGAGGGTCCATTGGCACTTTCAGTTTTTTTAATATTTCAGAAGAAGATAATTGGCTGTTCTGGTTCTTTGAAAAAATCAAAATCAAAGAATCGGGAATCTTGGTTATTTCAACCAAGATTGAAATCAACCTGAATTGAGTTGATGCTGAATTTTACCTCAATGCCCTATCCTATAAAAAATAGTATGTTGGTAGATAGTAAGGTAGGAGAATAGATGGTTACTAGGAAGTAGATGCATGTAGATGGTAGCATGTAGGCTGGAAAGCCTAGTGGGTTATTAGTAATGATCTACATGTATATGGGTTGAACTATACCTGTTGTGTAACTATTGAACTTAGTTGCACTCCATGTCCATGTAGGCATAAATGTAAAAACATGTAAGTGCAAATGATTTACTCTTACTCACAATGTAAATCAATGCAAATTTCTCTGAAATTATGTACAAGAATTCTGAAAGGAAAACTTTATCCTTTCAAGATTTAGAGTTGTCAATTGGCTCTTGGTTAGTAGGATTAAAATACATTAATATGCATAAATTTCAAAAGAAAGTTCCTTTAATCTCATTGGGGTTACCTTCCTAGTGAATACAAAAAGAAATGAGGGTGTAAAGAAGGTAAAGAAAAACTAGATAGTTTGATGTTAAAAAAAAATCAAATAAACAAACTTATTAGGTTCCACCCAAACAATGGGTCCAAATGGAGGGTCATAGGTGATGCAAATACAATTAGAAGTGGACATCCAAAACAATTTGTTGTGTAATATCTAACACCTAATTCTTGATAATAAAAAGTGCACATTTGCCAATGGGTTTTGAAAAAAACTCAACAAACTATGAAACATTAGATGCATATAATAAGACCTATGAGACACTAATGTATCTCATAACACTTCTTTTTCAATTTAACTATTCATTTATGCTTGCTCCTCCAAAAACATTTACACAAGACCATGTGTAACCGGACATGGGGTGACCGAACAATGGAGCTGCGCTGATTCTGATCCTGATTTTTGCACCGTCTCTTGGCTGGCTGCGCATTACGTCTCATTACTGCAACTATGCATGGCGGCTACTCTGGAGAGATCATGGATGCTCACCACACTTGAGGAGGACGGCACAAAATTATGGCAAAGGAGGTGTTGGCTTTTATGATTCGAGGAGTTAGGATGCGTGACGGCGCCGGAGCTGAGAATTGAATGAGGAGGAGAGCTGCAATGGAGCGCAGGATCAATTTTGGAAAGGGGAGATCGAGCTAGGTAATGAAGGAGAAGGCATAGTAGAAGGGGATCAATTTGGGTAGAGGTAGAAGTTAGAAGTTTTGGGAAGATGCTGGGGAGCTTGGAAGATAGCTAGTTGCTGATTTCTTCCACTGCGTTAGTGACTAGTGGATGGCTAGCTCCCGAATCTGGTGAGAGTCAGGTTGATTGTATCTGAGCAGTTGTTAGCCAACTGATGAACGTTCTATAGCTAGAGGAAGCTTGAGTGGACGAGGATCTGTGTGAAATCCGAACTATACGTTTGGGTTCTTGGGATTCTGTGTGGGAACCAAGTCTGCAGAGGCTTCGGAAAGATTTTTCCTTTTTGTAATGAATCTATTGTGTGGATCTCTTTGTCTGGATGTTGTTGTGATGTTACTTTGGAATGTGTTTGCCTGATTCTCGCTCTGTCAGAGTGAGATCTCCTAGAGGGATCTGGTTGTTATTTGGTCCCTTTCTTTTGGTGACACATGTACAGATTCCTCCTAGTAAGACAGTCTACCAGGAGATGCTTTGCAAGGTGGAAATCCTTGCGTGTCGATGTTATGCTCACCAATGGTGCAACAACCTAGTTCACCCTTGTTCCAAGCAAAGACGTCTTGGTAACTCTCCAGGATTCCCTAGAGTTGTTGCTGCCCAATTTCACTTAAATCGGCGTCGATCCTGATTCGTTCACAAATTTCCTTCCATCTGGTTCCCGATTCATGACAACTGGGTGACATAAACTTTTCACTGGGCTCACAATCAGAATCGCCACCTTTTACCTGGATGGTTTGGAGTATCATCGAAATTGTAGAGTCATGTTGGGGACAGTGTTGTTGTAGCAACAATGGAACAGGTACATTATGTGTGGATTCATGCATAATCTGCCTGCTCTCCTCCGCATCAGCCATCCATTTGATCCAGTCGGCGTAATCATCCCCATCCGTGATCTCTTCTGTCATACTCCCGTCAGCCTGCTCCTGTAACATCAGTCGTAACATTTCCTGTGGCCCTTCTGAGTTGACCAGCTCCTCGAATTCCGCATCCACAAATTCATCCTCTGAATCGATCTGTTCTATTTGATGAGATTCCGAATCATAGTACTCACTGGTATCGCTGTCATCATCAGAATCTGAGGTGGATGCATTGTCCTCTTCATTGACCGTCTCTCGGTCCTGATTAGGTATTGCGCAACCATCTTGTTGGGCAAGTGCGTCCTTCCAAGTGGTTGACGTTTCTCGCACCATTGTACCCGCACTCATTCTCTGCAGTAAGTTCACCACAGTCAGTGGCAATACCTCCACATTGGTCCCAGGCCCGTGTCTTACCTGGATCAGACCTCGTTCCACATCAACCACCGCTCCAATCTTCATCAGAAAGTCCAGACCAAGTAGCACGTCGTACCTGTCCGTGTCTATTACCATGAAGGTCATGGCACATTGTATGCCCCCAATTCTCACTTGGATCTCATCAACTCGGCCCAATGCCCGAGTGATCACTCCTGATGCAGTCTTGTAACTCTCATTTCCTGTCACAAGATGCATTAACCCCAATTCTCTTACTACAGCAGCAGCCAGTACAGACATGGATGCTCCTGTGTCTACTAATCCTTCAACAATGCAGTTGCTAATTTCCACAGGCAGATGTAGAGTTTTGCTCCGATGCGTCTTGTTGACGCAGATCTTCCTTAGTGACGGGAATGCAGAGACCACTGACACTTGATTCTCGGTGATCTCCGAATCCCTTCTTCTCCTTGCCAGCTTTACCAAGCTTTCAAGGTGCTCCAACTCTCCAGGAATCATGAGAATGGTTTCCATGGGAGATAGGGGAATCTTTCCCTTTATGAAATGTGACAAAATTTTGGACCTCACAGAAACGTCCCTGTTCGCACCAACTCCCTCTCTTTCAGCTTCAGGGATTGGCGCAACTCCTCCTAGTGCTACATCAATCGAAGTTCTTCTCCTCGGCACTCGGGTGTAAGAAAATAAATTTTTATTTCCACACAGCTCATTGAGCTGCTGCTCGATCGCTGTTCCATTGTCAAGCAACACTTCTAAGAAATTCGCAGCTCCGGCTGGCGATTTCCCATCTTTGGGCTTCTTCCAGCATTTGTCTTTAGAGTGCCCTAGTCCCGCACAGAAGGTACATGTGATTCCACAATTCTCTGTCCTATGCGACATATGGCACTTTGCACATTTCGGCCGTGTTTCATTTGGCATCGGACAGGCAGTGGCCATATGGTCCCCACCTTGACAGAGCTGACATGCTCCAAAGATAACGGAAGAGGATGATGATTTTGGATCATGTGAATTCCCCTTGAACAAATGGATGATTGTGTTGTTCAACGCAGCAACCTGTTTCTCTACATTGCTCTCCGACACCTCTTCTTCCTGTTCCTCTGGAAGAGACTCATATGGTGTTTCCCCGAGTTCACCCAGAACTCTCTCTACCTCTGTTGCAACTCTGACCAGTTCTTCGATGTCTGTGAACGTCCTTACCACGCAGAGCTTTCGGATCTCTGGCTTTAGTCTGGCCAAGAACCTCCTCCTCTGCTCTACGTCCGGTATCTTGCCCTTCCGAAATAACTTGTCCAAGCGTTCAAAATATTTCTGAACCCTTTCTTTGGGCTCTTACTTGATGGTGTCCATCCTCATTCGGATGTCATCAGCATCTGTGTTTCCGTACTTCTACACCATCAACGTCCGTGATTCAGTCCAGTCGGTCGGCATCGGTTGGAGCCTCCTATACCACTCCTTGGCTCGACCAAGCAAATTCAGCTTAGCGATCTTGAATAGCTTATCGGCAGCCATGGTGAGCCACTCCGCCCAATCGTTCACATCCTCATGATCTCGACCCCAAAATAATTCATCCATTCCCTGCAGGCTCATCATTTCTACAGAAGTTCAATAACATAACAAAAATGCAACACTCCTCTACACTCAACCCAATTCAAAACAGATGCAAACAAAATTGCTCAGAAACTCAGCTGCTGCCACATAGTTCTAATTCTTGAAAAATAAATGTTGTCCGAATCATTCATCGAACTCGGACTGAACACCCTCGACTATCGGTTCTAGAGGCGCAATGTTGGATGGAATAGTGGTGAAGTTTTGCTCATCTGTAGACTCTTGCTGGAATTTCAATTCTCCTTCATTGCTTCGCCACAATCTCCAGCTAATGAGGCAGGATCGCAATCCACCATGCTCCACTCGAAGCAAACGATCTCCTTCCTGAAATAAATCCTCGACACCGGGAATGTACAATCTCACAAAATGATTAGGTGACACCGCCGACTTAAGAATCCAAATATCCCCTAGTCTTGGTACTGCACGTTGTCTCTCAGCATATGCAGGAGCAACCTTACGCAAGGTAGGAGGTGAAGTAAAAGTTGGCCTGCAAGTCTGAGGTTGATGCCCACCCCCTTGCTCCATTGATGACCTTTAACCAAACTCGTGCACGAGTGTAGAAACCACTATGAGCTACTTCTACAGCGATGTCTCCTACATGAGCTTCGTCAGGGTTTATCCCTACAAGTCTCACTACTCCAAAACCTAGAAAGCGCAAAATCACAGCTCCTCTCTGCGGTCCGTTCTGAACAGTAAGGAAATCAAATCTACCAATAAGCTATTGCTCACGGATTTCCTGAGTCACCCGCTCGACAGGAATCCCCTCGTCACTGGACAAAGACATGATTCTCAACTATCATTCTATCTAAACATCTACAGGTTCTACCAAGGTTGGAAACACGGAACCATGCTCTGATACCAAAAAGAGAGGGTCCTGAAAACACAGCGCACTGACTACCTTCAACGAACCCAAACATCCACGTTTTCTTGAGTCACTGGCATACAACTTAGACCTCTAAAAACACAGCACACAACCTACCTACTGACTCTTTCAAACAAGCATCACGAAATCATAGACCTGCAAGCATTTTCTTCCTACACAGTAGCAGAACTGGATTTCAATGGATCTATCTCCTGCCTTACACATTCCCACAGATGTCGGTAAGGGAAACTCTCTTGTTTCATTACAAACTCTATACATTCCCCGAAAGCACAAGCTTGCTTCCCGTCTGAAATGTTCACAAAAACATCAGATTCCTAGCACTCTCTGAGCTTCCTCTCTTTGATTCTCCTGCAGTAACTTGACTGATTGTCAGGCACAGCGGAAGTTTCTAACCTTCAACCAAACTACTGTCTCACTAAGCTTTCTCTACCTTTTTACAAGGATTGCTCCTCCTCCTCCAATTATTCTCTGTGCTCTCTTTTGATCACCCAAAAAAATCTACTTTCCTAGTCTTCACCGAGTTTCTTCTTCTCTCCCAAAAACTCCGTCACATCCAAGCGTCCTGCCGTTCTGTTCCACACCAAGCTTCCCCATCAAGCTTTTCCTCCTTTTCCACCTTTCGGCGCATCAATGCAGCTCCACTCCTCTTCATCATTCGCGCCGCCTTCACTCATGCACACCCACTCACATAAACGTCCCATGCACAACCATGCAACCATCATGGAGAAAAACATCCGCCGCCAAAATCAGGACGGCTTAATTATACCAAAGCACACCCTCAATGCCCGGTGTTCACATTGTGTGGAGACCCACTTTGGTGTGACATGGTAACCTCATACTTAAATAAGTAATATAAAAATATTGAAGTTCATTGATGAATGTTACAATATGTATATCAAAACAAAAAATTCAATCAAGTTTATTACAATATGATGCCAAAAGTTTTCAACTTTTGAAGTGATAATCCAATGGTAAGGATTTGACTCCCCAAAGTGGAGGTGAGGAATTCAAATCCTCACACATGCAACATTGGCTACCTAGGCTACCTTAGCTTTACATGGCTTAGGTAACTAGCCTAGGTTGCCTAGGCAAGTAGGTAAGTATTAACAGATAAATAAATATGATATATATATAATAAATCATATATAGTTATTGTCAAAATATTGTTGACTAGTAAAAAAGATAGTAAAAAAATCCAATAAAAAAAACCTTGTTTTCTTGTAATGATTGTTTCACTAACACATCTTGTTGTTTTTGTAGTTCATGGGTGGATGGTGCCTTGGGTGAACTAGCACCTATTGTGACAAAACCCATAATTTGTTGGCCAACTATTGACAAAACACCTAGTAAATCAATTAAGTTATTAATAAACTAAATAGATAGGTTGATTTGAATGCCAACCATCTGCTTGTTGGGTTTCTTATCAAAACATGAATGTTGGGTTATTTAATTTAATCATGCCTTCGTATCATTTTATTTTTTGGTTTGGCACTTACATTGTTTGTTTCAAGAGGTTTCATATTAGTATGAATTGAAAAAAACTATTCATATAACCTATTTTTCAAATAAAATTTGTTTGAGAAAGAGGGTCCATTCATTGTATAATGACCCACTACAAGCATAACCATTCTTAAATAAAACATAAATTTTGGTCCAATTCAACTTCAAATTTGGAAATATTCAAAATGATTATGTGATGTTATGTAACATATAGCTCTTTATGAGATGTAAAAATAATTTTCCATTATCAAAAAAAGGTTGAAAAACACTAATTTAGTAGTGTAACCATTCTTGAAGTCCTGAATTAGTCTTGAATTCAACTTGATTTGGGCTTGACTTAGGTTTGCTTTGCATGATTTTTTTGGAGTTGTTCATACTTTGCATAGATATAATAAGTATTATATATATTTTTTGGATTTTTTATTTACAAACGCACCATTAATAAATTATAAATTAAATATCATTTATAGGTGTATTAAATACAATACAAATGGTCATATTTGTTGTTAAAATCTCATCTAAAATTTTCTTGAATAAGAATTCATAAATTGAATATGGAATCCCAAATTTTTAAATAATAATTTTAATTCATTAAAATATGTAAGGATTTATTAAAATTGTTCTTTGTGGTTAATTGTATGAGGTAAGTCTATAACTATTGTCAAAAAGTTAAATTCACATGGATGGATGCAACACAAATGATAATCACTTATGGACATTTGGTTATATCAAAATATATTTAATAATCTCGGTCATCCATGCATTAGGTCTAGGGTTTAACGGGAAAAACAATGTGATGAACAATTGTTCATTAGAATAGTCATAGGATTGAATGGGAAATTTGTGTTTGCTACCAAGTTGTCCAACTTTGAATTCCAAGCATTATCACCTAGGCATGGTGATGGCATTTCATAGCCTTTAACTTTGGTCAAATCAAGAATGTTGCATCTATGGGGAACTCAAGAGGCAAATATATGAATGACAAAGAGTTCACATGAATTGAGAAGGCTATTTGGGAGACCTCAAAGTGCATCTTAAATTTTTTGGAAGCTAAAAACGCCAATCTTGATTTAATTTTTTTCTATACACCTCCTAAGACTCCACCGCAACCTATTTCTGCAGAGCTTGAATCACATATCAATGAAGATTGTGGTAGGAGTTGCATAAAGATTTCCTTGGATGTTCATGAAACTATTCTAATTCAAGTTGTGACCACCAAATGTGCTTACAAGTGTCCTCTAAAAATTACAAAGTAGTCACTTGAAAAAACATTATGCACCCAAATGCCTTCTATTAGTGTTGGTGGTTGTGAAGGATTAAAGGTAAATATCAAAATAACTTTGCTTCATCTATTGATATAATTTTGACATCATGATTTATTCTTTGTTTTAGGTTCCATTTCGGGTTATACATTTTGAGCTCATTTCGTATTTCCACTCATAAGTCAAGTTTTGATCATTATTTCATTAATATTGGTTGTAGGCTGGCATTTGTACCCAACATGACTCATCATAGAAAAAACATTAATTTTATGTGGTTGAGGACCACAAATGAGGTGGACTTGAGTGGTGTAGACAATGAACATGATGACAAAGAAAGGATAGAGTCGGTGATGAGAAACAATTAAAGAAGATTGGGAAGGGGCAAAAAAGGAACCAAATCAAGGAGGGGGAGCTTATCAAGCTTGGTATGCAAAGAAACAAAAGGTAGACAATTGAGAATGGGTGAAGAGATTCTGAATGCACAAAGCGGCAATAGCCTTTGTAGAAGCAAAAGTTCTAGTTGCAAAGCCTTTGGACTCTGTAGAGGTTCCTACCTCCAAAAAAATTCTTTATAACAAAACCCAATTCCAGAAAGTCACTGTAGATGTGTCCAAGAAGATTACTTTATTTATAGTTGAACGAATCAAAGATTTTGATTCTAATCCCCATCACATCATGCTTGAAATTTTTCTTTCCCATTCATTGCTTAATGGTATGCTTCCTAATTACCTTACGGATTTAAAATGTGTTAAGTGAAACCATGAGATATTATCAAACATGAAGGTGGGAATTACAAAGCACTTAACAAGTCTAAGGAATTTTGATTTAATTGTTGTTAAAGAGATTCTATGTATGCTAGCATCTAGTTCATCCAATGGTAGTAGTAGGGGTGTTGCAAGAATTTTGGGTGTGGATAAACTTAACATTTGAAAGGCCTTGGGGAGACGAGTATAGTTGGACACCATGAACCTATGTTTTTTGGATTACAAGGAAGCAAGCTAAACATTCAAATGTTCTACCTCAATCCTTGAAGGATTTGGTAATACAATTTTGGACAAACCAAACCACAAGTTCACCCAATTGTAAAGACGTTGTGAGACGTTGCATTCACGTCAAGGTGTATGAGGAGCATGCAGCCCACTACCTCCAAATTTCATAAGTAACTCCTCCATTACCTCCAAGTTGTATTGTGATTGTTTTTTCATTCTTTAGTAATTTTAACAATTTTAGTTTTGTGTAATTTTCAAAAAACTTTGTTGCTAAAGTTGTAGTACTTCTTATTGCAATTTGTTGATAGAGCTCTAATAGTTGTTGTAGCTTATTGACAAAGTTGTACTATTTGCTGCAACTTGTAGATCTAGTTGTAGTTCAAGACAATTACAGGAAATTAGCATTGGTATTTTTTCCATACAATTTGTCATGTTGTTTTTCTTAACCAAGTGCTAAGTGCTTAAATGCATGACTTGTCAATAGTTGCTGAATGTTGAATGTTAAGTTGTTATGTTGTTAAATGTTGAATGCTATGTTGTTATTTTTTTGGGTGTTGAGTGCTAAGTTACTAAATGGTGAATTTAAGTTGGTAAATTGATGAGTGTGAGTGCTAAGTTGGTAAATTCTTGTAAGTTTAGTGCTAAGATATTGATGTGCCAATTTTATGAAGGGTGAATGCTAAGGTGTTAAGTTGTTGGTGCTAAGGTGCTAAGGTGGTAATTTTATGAGTGATGAGTGCTAAGGTGCTAAGTTGTTGTGTATTGAATGTTAAGGTGCTATTTGTTAAATGCTAAGGTGTTATAGTACTTCTTGACTACTTTTGCTCAAGTCTTGAATTGTTGAATGGTGAGTGATAAGGGTTATTTAGTGGTTAACTCATTAGCAAATCATCACATAAGCAACACAACACCCACATGTGGTTTGTTTTTGTCATAGGAGATCCACTGTTTCCACCTAGTGTTGAAGTAGTGGTTGGATGTTTATGTAATTTTCAAATGCTAGTTGGGTGTTATAACATTGTGATAAGTGATGAAGTTTTCTACACTGGTTCAAGGACTTCAAATTAAGGGGATCTTTTCAAATGTTCAATATGTATGTCATTATGTAGTGTGTAAAATATAATTATTTTTGGTGGATTTTGGAACTTTTGAATTTTTTCCTTTTCAACCCATCTCTCCCTATCTACATATATATTACAGTTCCTTTTTGATGTTTCCTATAGTGGTTGTGACTATAGGTCTAGAGGAAAAACTTGAACTCTTTGTACCTCCTTTTCGAAATTTTGTTAATGGTCTGATAGGTTATTTATAACATCCATGAGAATGTTAAAGTTTGGGATTGTAACAATGGGCATTGAAACTTTTTGCAGTGGAGGAGGAGGCTTGAAATTAAAATGAAGTGATGTTTGATTTTGTAGTGTGCAATACCCAATTGTCTCCATGAGTATTTCAAGTTGATGTTGGGTTTTTTGTTGTTTAAAAAACGATCCATCTTTCTTTATCTACCTATTTTTCTTGGACATTTCATTTTCAATATTTCTTAGATAGTGCTCGAGATTATAAGAGCTAGAAACTTACTTGCTTCATTTTTTTTTTAGGTGTTTTGTTGAACTAATAGGTTATTTGCTGAAGTTCAAGGTTACATAATAGATGGGCATTTATAGTGGAGGAGGCTTGTCCATTTAAAAGGTGATGTTGATCAATATTTCATTATGTGGTGTGCAATAACTAGAAATATTTCCATGAATAGTTCAAGTTCTTTTATTTATGTTTCATAGACCCATTTCGTTCTCTATTTTCCAACTTCTTTCTCTGATCTCTTTTAGTCTTTCATAGTTACTTTTCAATATTTCATGGACTAAACGCATGAGTCTGTAGGTCTAGGTTTCGATTTAATTCCATGGACAAAGTGCTTGAGTTTGTAGGTCCAGACTTAGTTACTTACTAATCTTTGAAATTCTTTGATTTATGCTACTTAGACCCATCTTTCTTTTTATTCCAACTTCCTTCTCTGAATTCTCTCAATCTTTTGAACATTTACTTTTCAAACTTTCATTGAATGCATGAGTGTGTAGGTCCAGACTTAGTTACATGTCAATCTTTGAAATTCTCTAATTTATGCCGCTTAAACCCATTTTTCTCTATTCTAGCTTCCTTTTATGATTTCTTCAATTTTTTTGACCATTTACTTTTTAATCCTTTAATTAAGTGCAGGAGTCTATAGGTCTAGAGTTTGACATAAGTTCAAATTTTGACTTAATTCCATGGATTAAGTGCCTAAGTTTGTAGGTTTAGGCTCAATTACTTATCAAGCTTTCAAAGTCTTTGATTTATGTTTCTTAGACCCATGATCTCTCTTAGTTTTACATCATTGATTTTTAATCTTTCATTGACTAAGTGAATGAGTTTGTAGGTTTAAAGTCTGTAATTCTAGGTTTTGATAGTCTTTCATGGACTAAATGCCTAAATTTGTAGGTCCAAATTAGTTACTTGTCAATATTTCAAAATCTCTAATTTATATTGCTTAGATGGTCCATGATCTCTCTTTCTATGTTCCAATTTCCTTCTTTGATCTCTTTTAATCTTTCATAGTTATTTTTTAATCTTTCATGGACTAAATCGATGAGTCTATAGGTCGAGAGCCCACAAGACTAGGTTTTTGACTTAATTCCATGGACTGCTCTTATTTAAGTTTATAGGTCAGATTCAATTATTTCTCAATCTTTGAAATGCTTTGATTTATGTCATTGAAACCCATTTCTTTCTATGTGTTCTAGCTTGCTTTTTATTATCTTTCTTAATATTTCACAATTATTTTTGAATATTTCGTGGATTGAATGCATGAATTATAGGTCTAGAATATGTAGGTCTAAAGTCCATAAATCTAGGTTTTGACTTAATTCTATGGAATGAATGCCTGAGTCTATAGGTCTAGATTCAATTACTTGTTAAAACCATGGGAATGTTCTAATTCTTAATTGTTATAGATCATGGGTATTTCCAGAATTCTATGCAACATGGGGACATTTGGTGTCACAACCTTAACCTCGGGCTCATGACCAAAGCAAGGGCTTGCAAAGGTGCGAGCTAAGAATGAAGCCCGAGAGTCACATTTCATGCTTTCGGGAGTGGAGGAGAGTGTGAGGGAATGAACCCACACACT
>Ga0209611_10003259_pt1 | contig 28254 bp, 30 predicted proteins | sample S1TSphgellanicum_3_FD_187693 | JGI IMG/M metagenome (GOLD analysis project Ga0209611, IMG submission 187693) | Host-associated microbial communities from peat moss isolated from Minnesota, USA - S1T2_Fc - Sphagnum magellanicum MG (SPAdes) (version 2) | ecosystem: Host-associated > Plants > Peat...
ATCGTTGGAAAGCTCTCGATGAGAGCTACAACTTTACTTTAGACCGCACCTCAATCGAAGGTCTGCTCGCAAAGTTATGGGGCTCCAAAGTCACGGGAGTCCCAGTTAGCGGGATTTCGAGAGTCCTAGCTGGCGGGATTTCGGGACTCCCACTCGGGAGTCCCGGGAGAGAAAAGTCATTTGGATGCAGGCTCCGTGGCCAGCCATAGAATATTCTATAAGGGGGAAGGTGGTGGCTTCCCCCAAGTCTGGGCCGTGGTGAACCTTGTGTGTCCGTGTTGCCCATGGCTCGTCCTAGCACCAAGGGTGCTCCAACTATGCTCTAACCACTTTGTGTGGGTTGTGTGCAAGCCCATGTGAGTGAGTGAAGCTTGTCAACTCTTCCTAATCCCATCCCAGAGCTCCAACACGCCCCTCTAACCTTCAAAGTGTTGTGAGTTAGGGAACGTGCTCTGACTCCACCCTCTTTCGCTGTTTTTTACTTGGGTTCACATTTGAGTCCTTTAAGGAGTTGGAAGTGCGTCACTCGATCTCCCAAAATGGGAGTTACCTTGGGAGTGTGAGGGTTCACTCCCTCATATTCCCTCACACTTTCGTACACTCCCGGGAGTATGTGATGTGACTCCTGGGCTTCTTCTTGGCCCACACCCTTGCGACCTCTTTGCCTTGATTCCCGGGCTTCCTCTTGGCCTACAACCTTGTAACCCCTTTACCTTGGTTCCGAGCCCAAAGCTAAAGTTGCAACATCCTAAGTCTTACCCATTTACTTTTTTGCATCTGGAAATTGAAAAGCCACCCTCATATGTTGGAGACATGTAGATACCAACACTGCATGTAGATTTTAGTAAGAATGTTAAAACATAAATACTTGGGATGGAAAAATGGTTTCGACCTAGGGATAAATTGATTAGGGTTGAACATGTTGGTGTAACATCACAATTATTGATTTGGATTTTGGAAATTGGTAAGAATGGGTTGCATCAATGATTGGAGGAGGGTGAAGACCATGTGGACTTCTGTGTTCTCCCATTATTAAGATTTGCATCTACGTGTTAACAAGAGTTTGGGATTAATCAATTCTTGCATTATGACTAATCCTAAAGGAATGGACGAACTATTGTGGGGAAAATAATTTAAGGACATTTTGGATTGGATAAAAAGGTTAGAGATGGCATCTAAGGTTTGTGGCTATGATGAAGTAAAACTTTTTAATATTACAAAGCTTAATTTGCATGGGAAAGCCAAGGACTAGTTTAAAAAGTTTTAACTCGCTCTTGCAAATTAGAATGAAATGAAGATAAGAATGCAACAAAAGTTCAGTGATGTAGACCTAGATGAAATAAAAATGAAAATGGACATTGTTAAACAAGAACCTAGATAGCAAGTCCATATGTACTTAACTAACTAGACAAACTGTGCAAGAAAGGGAAGATAAAAGATGTGGAACAAATATGTAGGTTTCTTGTTCACCTATGTTTTGAAATTTAGAAGTTGTGCATGGTGATAAGTTATGCAAATATTGAAGAAATCCTGGTAGCAACTAAGGAAGTAGAGAGGGTTTTGGGTGAACTTGGTGAAACACCATTTGAACCTCTCAAGGAAGAGCAAAAAGAAGGTATGAATACATAGACTGGTCTTGAGAAGCAAATTATTGCTCTAAATGAATCCTTCATTAATTTTCTTAAGGGAACATCATCAAGTGTTGGAAACCCTTCTTCAAGAACTAGTAATTCTAATGTGTGCCAAATATGCAAATCTAGTGATCACATTGCCACCATGTGCCCGCATGTTGGAAACTTGAAACCTAAATGTGCTAAATGTGGTCTACCACATAAGACGGAGAATTGTGGGGTTAAATGTGGATATTGTTATGGTATGGGACATTTGAGGACAAATGTTGGAAGTGGGGAAAGGATGGGAAGACAACATCAACCTCAAATAAGTATTTGGAGGTTTTAGTGAATGATGAAAAGGTTATTTTGGAATAATTAAACAAGTTATGCAGCACCAAACATGACATCTTTTCTGGAGCTAGGATATGAAGGAGGAGATTACCTATGGAGATAACAAATGTGGAGATTGTAGATGAAGGGGAAATTGAGTGTATTAACTCTACTAGGAATCCTATTATTTGCTCTAAGATATTACATCACTTCATCAAAGGGAAGATTTCTTGTGGATATTATATTAGTTATACTCGATGGAATCACTGGAAAGCTTGGTGAAACTGGCAAGGAAAAAACGCAATAAAGGTTTGAAGACAACCAACTTGACCAAGGTTGAAAGATTGCATGCCATACGAAGAATCAACATCAACAAAACCATCGCAACAAAACATTGCATCTCCTGGTGGAAATAAACAACAATCTAATTGAAGGTTTGGTTGAAACATGTGCTTTTATGTTAGTAATGTCGATTACAATCATAGGAGAACTTGGCATCATGCCTTTAGTCTTTGGCTTGAAATCATACAAGACCACATCGAATGTTGTAACTTAAACTCTTAGTAAAGTCAATGAGTTGCCTATACAAATTGAAGATGTGCAATGTCTAATGAACTTTACAGTGATGGATATTGACAATTATGACATTATTTTGGGACTAGACTTCTTCATAAAGATGGGAAAAATTGTTGATGTTGAGAAGGGCATGATATAGATCAGGTAAGGGCCATGGAACAACATCTAAGTCTTGTTGCTAAACATGGTAAACATGCTACAAATGGTGTAAGATGAAAAACACTTTGAAGATGGAGGAAACTAGGATGAAACATTATAGTTGTGGGGGATTGGTCTTTAGACAACGTGAGAGGATACATTAGCAATGCATGAGGAGAAACATGCATTATCTGATGAAGAAGACCACTCTGACTTTTTTAATGATTCAGATGAAGATATGGAGGAGCTTGCAGATGATGAACAAGAAAAATTATTTTTGCACGTGAACACAAGTTCATTGGAAGATGTGGTGGATAATGGCTTGGAAACCTTTGTGCAAAAAGAAGGACCAAATTAGATCATGAATTTGATTTTGAAGGAGTAGACTGACAATGTTGTGTTTGGTGACATATTTGAATATCAAGACTATGAAGATTGGATTAGATGCGTTGTTGAGGATGAGAAGAGGAAAAATGAACAATTTTTGGATGCAACATCTGTTTAGGTTTCAAATGTCTTTGAATTGGATGCTTCATAAAAACTACAAGTGAGGAAGCCCAACCTTAAACACCTGAACATGAAGATAACAAATGGACATAAATCAAGTCTAAGATTAAGGTCAATCCTAACCTAGGATAAAAAAAACAAAGCAATTGTGGTCTTTACTTGACCAATTCCTAGACGTCTTTGCATGGCATTAAGGAGAACTTGGATGTAACAAATATGGTGAGCACATAGTGGATACTCAAGGGTTTCTTTCTTGTAGGACCATTCCAAGTAAACTTTCATTATGGGAAGAGGTTGAAGTAAAGAAGCAAATCGATGCACTGGTGGCTTTGGGCAAGATGGAACCAAGCACATTGGATTATGCTTGTAAAGTAATTTTACTAATGAAGAAAGATGGCAACCATTAATTTTGTGGTGATTATAGACTTCTAAATCTACAAACGTGACATGATTCTTTCCTTATGCCCTTGGTTGAAGATGTTTTGATTGAATTGAACAAGTCACAATTTTTTGCATTAAACTTGTAATTAAGATTCTGGCAGATCAAGATGGTTCCAAAGGACATCCACAAATTTGCTTTGAGTACCAAATCTAGGTTGTTTGATTGGATTGTCATGCCTTTCGACATGAAAAGTGCTACCACGACCTTCTCCAAAACTATGACAGAGGTTTTTGGAGCATACATGGACAAGTTTTTGAAAGTTTTTGTTGGTGATTTGAATGTACATAGTTTGAAGAGGTGCACCACTTCACATTCCGAATTGATCACAAGCCACTATAATGGCTAACAATGGCTTCTGATGCCTATGGAAGGAAAGGCAGGTGGATCAATACACTATAGGATTTTAGCTTCAAAATCATTCACAAAGCAAGGTCGAAACAAACAAATGTGGATGTGTTAAGTAGGAACTTTGTGGATATTGTAGAACCAAATGAAGATCTAGTGGATGAAATCAAGATTGCAAAATGCTACAATACATTCAAAAATCAAGGGAAACTTTATGGACAAGCAGGAAGAGTTCTAAGATGGGTTTGTTGTTGCAGTAGTTGGGAAGTCAAGGCTTGTTAAATCATTTGTTCATGGTGGAATTTGTTGAAGCTATTCCTAATGAAATAATTAGATTGGCCAATACAAATGCAGGTCAGGACAATAACATTATTTTTTCTAAAAAGGAATTTCAAGGCATAAATAGAAGGGTTATTGGGAAGAGAAAGGTACAAGAATTGTGGGACCTCAGAAATCATTAAAAGCTTGTTGAAGAGGCACATGCCATGGTTGATGATGAAGTAGACCATGAAACATCTGAAAAGGATAATGACTATGAAGAATCCAAGAATAAGGATATATGGGAAAATGCATTGAGCATGATGGTGTTGAATGGAAATTAGTTCCCAATAGAATGTGGGAAAGAATAAAAGTCCAGGGTTGGTAAGTGCATTATACATTACTATTGGAGCAATGACAACCTGATGTTTAAAGGACTAATGGTTTCGAAACTTAAAGAACGATGATAGATTGTTGTGGATTCGCATGATGAAATTGCCCACTTTGGGGAAAGAAAAATTATGGTTAAAGTAACCAAATGTTACTTTTTGCACAACCGCATAAAATAAGTGAAGGATGTTGTGTAGTCATGCAAATGATGTCAGTTTGTGAAGCATACATGTTCGGTCACATTTGAACGTGAAAAACAGAAGAATATCCCGATTTGGGACTACTTTTATAGAGTAGCATTATACACAATTGGCCATTACTTGAAACCTACAATGGCAACAAATACATTTTAGTGGCCATTAACCAATATTTTAAATGGTGCGAGGCCAAAGTAGTTGTTGACCATGATGCAAAAAATGGTGCAAGGTTTTCAAAAGATGAAATCATCTATGGGTTTCGTGTGCCAAAATATGTCATGATTAACAATGGTTCTGAGTGGGTAGCTGAATTCAATAAGTTATGGAAGAATTATAGGATTATACACCAACACACCACACCACAATGGCCTAGGTGTAATAGTATGGTTGAAAGGATAATCAAGACCTTGAAGCATGGGTTAATTGTGTTGTTTGTGACTCCGAAACACACATGAGATTGGGATAAGCATCTTCCCATGATATTGTTTGGGTATCGATGTGGGATTTAGGCAAGTACAAAGTTCTCTCCCCATATGTTATTGATAGAAGAACCCCTAGGTTGAGGGTTGATAATTTTTTGAGCCCTTTAGTTCAAACCTTTGAAGATGATGGAGAGCCAACCATCTTGGCATCATAAATGATTTATAAACTGCAACTCATTGCCAAGATGCATGGGGAAGTTAAGGAGAACATCTACCAAGCTCAAGTGCGTAAAAAATGTGCTTATGTTGTAAGAAAAAGAAAACAAATGTTTCTTGGACTCAAGGAAGGAATGATGTATGTGAAGATGAAAAAACCAGGGAAGAAAAAGTCCGTGGTGTTTAGTTGGGAGGGACCATTTATATTTCTAAAATACTTGGATGGTGATGGGTTCATATAACAAAATGAAGCGGGAAAACTTTGTGTTGTTAAGGGCAAAATAAAACAATTGTGGGACAAACCTCGGCAAGATCTGCAGATGTTCTATTTTGCACAAGTTGTATGAGGACTAAAGGGCTTAGTCTAATTTGTATGGGAGGTGTTACATGTGTGACAAAAGGGAGGGGTGGAAGAAGCCCTACATAGATGAAATAATGTTATCAACAGTTAAAAGTTGAATAGGATAAAACTTTCAACAGTTGTTTGTGATGTGAAACATGGAATTATCTTTCTGTGGCATTATGTTCATGGTTTTTGTTTCTTGTTTGTTATGAAAAAATAGTTATTCATTATTGATGATGGGTGCATTTTTTAAATGGTGTGGTGCCTCCTCCTTAACTTCAATGCTGGTCTGTCAAGTAATGGAGTTGGATGGAAATAAAGAGCGCAATTAATTCAAGGGTGGAGGAGCTAAGTGCATTTGTGTTGCATTAGGATTAGAAAAGTGATTTTTTTTTGGTTGGGTTGTTATGGAGGGAATTGATAAATTGCATTCGGTAGGAAAAATAATATTTTGTTGTGTTTTGTCTTTCTTTAAGAAAGATGCATTGTAGTAAATATGGGTTGATGACATGAAAAGGATGAAAACTATAGGGATCTTGAAAACGATTGTGAAGTGTACCGTCATTGTGTGAGTCTGTTTGTTTTTGTTTGGTTTGTCAATTCCTTAAGTCACAAAGAGAGAAATAAAACCTAGTTTTTTGGGCACTTCAAGGGAGTATGGGACCGTTACAAGTTATACATTGATGTGATTTTGAAAGGTGCCAATTTTCCTTGTCCAAGCTTTCAGAGTTGCTTGTGGGGCTTAGGCATCCTTTCACTATGCAATGTTGTTGTTATGAGTCGATTAGGATGTTGAATGATTGAAAGAAGTAGCAATCAAGTTTTTGTCAAATTGTGTAGTGGGTATTGTGTGTATATGTTGCATGTGTGGTTGTTAATGGGTTTTGTGACAAAGAGACACTTGATCATAACTTGTTGATGTTCAAAAGAGTTAGGTTGGAGAGCTCTAATTCTTGGAAACCCTCATAATTAAGGTTAGCAATGATGTAGTGGTGTTTGGGATCAGATTCATGATGACCATATGAAGCTACTCATATGTTTTGTAACATACCTTTGATGTTGCAAAATTCATTTCTATATTGTTGAATGGTGTATTGCAATAGTTCGGTCTGTCTCTTTTTGTTACATCTGTACTTACTACTAGTAGTAGTAGGAGTAGTAGAGAGCTCATTTGAAAACATTATTGATAGCCCATTTGTAAAGAGCCCATTTTATTGCAATATTTTTTAAGTGTGATAGTAGGGTAAAAGCCCTCAACGGCAAGCTTAACCAGTATAAGGGGCGCACGAGCTGGAACCAAGCATGGGCCAAAATCCATTAAAACCCACCTCAAGTACTTCACATGACATAAAAATCAATAACTTTTTTTCATAAAAAGTTTCCCATTCTCACAGGATTTTTTAAAATGAACAACACAGGATGCCCAGCAAGTTTTTATGCTTTGTAAGTATACCTCCAAATACACTAGAACAAATTGCAGAGGTTCTTCCGAACTTTGCACCTTTGCAAGGGGTATTAGCCCAGGCCAAAAATAGTGACTAACTCTTTTGGGAAGAGAAATTTCATGCTGCCAATGGGAAGGCCCCAAGCATCCACTCAAGGTGCCTTGCTTTTTTTCTTTTTAAGTTTGGGGGCAGGGGCTGGGGGGGAGAGAGGATTTTTTTTTCATCTTTCCCTGGTTCCCAATGTGTTCTCAGTAAGTTCCCTTCTAGTTCCTATTGGGTTCCCCATATGTTCCCCAACGTGTTCTCCATAGCACCTCACTTTTATCCTATATGGTTTTGGCAAATGTTGTCCTCCTTTCAGCTATTTAAGGTGGGCCAAATGGGAGGGACTAGGTAGGCTCCCAGTGGACATTAGAGATTTAGAAGATGCCTTTCAGGGTGAGTGTAAGTTCTGCCCAGGGAAGTACCTTCAAATACAAAGGAAAACATTAAGTAGGTCAGGGTTTCATGTGTTTTTCAAAGCCAATGTTTATTTGCTGGGTGTAGTTATTCAAAACCAATGTTGCATTTTCCTTGCAAAGCCTCAAGAGTGAGTGAGGACAAAAGTGGTGCATGAAGTAGAAAATGAAAAAAAAAAAACATGTGGTCAAATGCATTTACAACTTACAACTTTGGTCACCATTGACATGTGGATATGAAAAATAATCACAAAAGTTGAAAGGTAGTTGCTGAATGTTGGAAAAAGAATCACCAAAGTTAAAGGGTAGATGCTTGCAGAATGTGCTCCAGCCGATATTTTGTGACCAAAATTTCAGAAAAACGTTGCCAAAAGATCTTGTCCTTCCAAAGAACCCCTTGTACAGGGTGACTTCAGCACACGTCTGTTGAATAATTAACCAATTAAATTTGAAGATGCCCCATTCACAAAAATAAATTATTCCAAGAAGAATTCCAAAAACTTCTTTTTAAAAAATTTCAGCATTCCTAAAAAACAATATAATTTGTGCGGAAGCCACCATGGTACTATGGTATTGGACATTTCTTGTGTACCAGTGTAGTAACCAGGGTGAACCAGGAGCACCTATGCTCAGCACTGGCACCTCCACCTTCATGAGTAGCCTCTTTAGAGCTAGAGGAAATGTTAAATTTGGACTCTGAGAACTGATTTAATCTAGGGAATTATGAATGGGATATTTATAATGATGAAACCCTGCCAATCATAAATAAACCAAAGCACCCAAAAAAGGGGGAATACAAGGAACAAAATGGAAGGACCCACATCTAAGAAGACAAAATAACCACCTAAGAAGGAGAACCACAAGGGGAACATCAAGCTCCCAAACCCTCTCATGTGCCAAGAAGCATATCCAATAAGGAAAGGGGAGGACCTCCTGAAAGGATGCCTAGCCTAGAAGAACCCTCACCTATTGCAACAACGCGTTTCAAAATAGAGACTGCATGTGCACATTGTAACACCATTGACATGACACCCTCTACTTATAAAATGTGCGCAAAATTGAGAGAGGAGGGCCTCGAATGCCTTTCACTCCTCACACCATGTTGGCACATTGATGAAGAAACCCGTTCGTCTATTGATGTAGACATTCGAAAACCTCTATAGCTAGAGGGAAAAACATGTCCATTGAGAAGTGATCAATATAAAGATCATCCTTTGTTTAAACTACAACTATAGTTGCAACCCATAAGAAAAAGCAACTCACGAAACCAAATCAACTTGAATGGGGTTGGCAATAACAACATTTGCCAATGTGTGGACACCATCGACTAATATCACAATGTCGACTTGACAACGCAAAGATTATAGGGCAAGGTGCGACAAAACATGGGTCTACTATCATGAGACATGAAATCTTACATCTTTCACAATGGTCGAAAAAACATCTTGAACATCATCCAAGGTTGTCTTCTCCCTATTGTGCGCGCAATGAAGAAGATGGATCCCCATAGGATCCAAAGGTTGTTCATAAATGCAATGTGACACCCCCAAAGACTAAAGGATGAGAAAGACCCAACCTAATGTGCAATGTGGTGAAGACAACATCTAAAGACATGCAGAAGAAAGGAATGACTGGGCGGGCTAATAACAAAGTGCCTACATTCAACCTCGCACACAACTTTAAGTTTGTTTTATGTGAATCAGAAGGTAAATTAAAAAGGATGATAGTAAAAGTATGGTCATGCAATTTTTTTTAAATACTTTCATGAAAGTGATTTATGTTTTTCTCAGCCAACTAGTCAAAAGGGGGGACACATGTTACAACCCCTAGGGGAAAAAACTTTAATGTTGATCTAAGATGTGTTTGGAAAGGAAAGGGCCCCAAACTATTCACACCTATCGCCTCGAACAAAAATGGACAAGAATCCAACAAAAATTTGGAAACTATGATAAAGGCTATGAAGGCCCAATTCCTTGTATAAGCAATTGGGGCAATAACTTCCAAAGAAATCAACCCTAGGCCCCCACTAAATATGGGGGGAGCCACCTACCGACAAATTAGAAGAACCTTGAAACACTTTAGTGAGCCCGGACCCAAAAGTTTTTCAAAAACTTCAATCGAGATGGAGTAAAAAATGATAATATTTATGATGTTTAAAAACACCCAAAATAAATTGGGGTTTTTATTAATGTTGGATGGCTCTTGAGTTTTACAAAGAACCTTTAATTTTTAATAAATTATAATGGTTTTAGTTATCAACAAAATAAATTCTAGTTTCAATTTTGGGTCTAGTTTTTAAAAACAAACCACAAATTCCAATTCCAATTTTGAAAATCAAACTTGGCTCTAATCCAATTTTAGGTAATTCAAATTAAAACGAATGGTTACCTTCCAATTAACCTTCAATTAAGCCTTAATTTATTTTTTTTTTCTAAAATTCTTAATTTTGGTTTCACAATTAAATGAAATTGTAACAACAGAATAATTACTATGAATTGTAATTGTAAATAATAGTATTATGACTTGAAGTAATAATATGGATAAACATGGGAAATAAAATAATGAGCTTTATAGGCCTTACAATGATAATCTTTTGACTAGGGGCATAAGGTTTGATTTATGAATAATTTAGATAACTATTTTGGGTTAATAATAATGGGAGATCAAATATGTAGACTCGATCAAATATTAAATTCCAAATAATGTAAAATCTATCCATAGAAGGATGAAAAGCTATAAATGGCATGTGATGATTGGTTGACATAAACAAATGATAAATAAGGAATAGATGTAAATGAATATGATTAACCATTTATTTATTTCGTTCTTTCAAATATATGTAATGGATAGTGATTGAAGCTTTAAAATCATCATTTGCAATCAATAATTTGGTGTTGTTACTTATTATTAAAACTTGTAAAAATACCATATGTGAAAAGAAAATCTTGAAAAAATAAACATAATGTGAAGATTATTGTTGATATCATTCTGGAAACCTTATGGACTTTGGTAAGTGTTCCCCATAAAGACAAATATTTAAGCGTGTGTGATGAACTCCCTTTTGGAATATAATTCTCACATAAATATTCAACTTTAGGCGTGTGGGTGATCCTATCCCAAAAGAATGTAAAGTTTCATATTTGGAGATTATGTGAGTTGAGAATATTGTAAGTGTTATGTTGTAATATGGTTAAATAGTCTACTTATGTGCTAAAAAAGATTTAGTAAAAAATGAATCCTTACAGTTCCAAACCCCCTTAAATTAAAGAACCAAGGTTCCAATTTTGACAAAAAATCTTCAAAAGAAAAAATTGATTCCAATTTAAGAAACCCCAAACCAATTCCAAAAATCAAACCCAATTTTGATTTTATTTTCTTAACTAGAACCATAAACAACAATTCCTACCTTCCAAATTAGGTATTTGTTCAACACTAGTTTTACGAGTAATGCAAGTATGTCCATTTTAACATACCATTTGGGTTAGATATTTAAATTTTTAATTTCGACATTGGGTAAAAACATGAATACTAAAATATTTTTCAAATAGACATATCAAGTGGGTCTATATAATAAATAACCTACATGTTTTGAAAGTATTCTAAATATGAAGATGAGCAAAGAACAGCCTCATTCCAACTAATATGAAACATGCATGTAAATATTGAATATTCACACCAAGATTTTATCTAAAGTGATAATTTTTTTAACAAAGAGTCACTAAGAAGTGGTGATTGTCTCTAACTTACAATCTAGAGGAGTAGTTCCATTGGAAAGTACATGACTATGCACAACTCTCACCACTTGTGAATAACACAAAACACAAAGCTTTGATTTTTTTAGAGCTTTAACAAACATGACATATACATACCCAGAAACACAAAAGCATTTGAGACAAATATATGAATAGGACCCTCAAAGGGGGAACGCTATGGGTATGAATAAGTGCAATGGTAGCATCAATGGAGATAAATAAGGAACCAGAATATGTCCCCATTTTTTTATAAAATAATGTTAGTCAGCTCTTGTTCTACATACCCAAGTACATACCCACCGAAACCCTATATACTAGACCAACACTAGTTTTTATCATGCTATGCAACGTTCTTTACTGGCGAAAATTTGCCAAATTTTCACCTGAAAATTATGATTTTGACCTTATTTGAAGGTTTTTTCATGGAAAAAATGTCCCAAATTCGTCAGATTTTGAAGGAAAAAATTCAAAATCGCCAATTTCTTTATGATAAGTTCCAGTAGGTAGCCAAATATAAAAGGATTCTATTTTTTTCTACTTTCATACCTAGTATGTAGCCAAATGTGGTTAAATTATTTTCTGGATGATTGCCACTTTGGCTACATCCTAAAATCCTTAACCCTGATGGTACCAGTGTGGGTGCTGGTTCACCCAAGGCCCCACTGGTATCATGACACATGAACATTTGAACTACCCAGTGAGCTTACTTTCAGTCAATCTTTGGGAGTCTTTTTGTTTTGGCGAATTTTCAGCAGCAGGAGACTTTTTTTTCAAATAGGTATGCAAAAAATGATCGTTGTTGGAGGTTTGAAAATATTTCAACAACATCATTAGAAAACCTAAACATCATTTTTGTATTTTTGATATTTAAAAAATTGGTCAACATTTTAAAACCTCCAACAACAATCAATTTTTGCATATGACCGATTTAAAAAATATTTCAAAACATCAGGTTCTAGTCCAAGAATATTCCCCAAATTATGCCCAAATTCAGGGTGTGTAAAGCAGCATGCAAAGAAAAAGAGAGAGAAGGCAAGAGAGACTAGAATTAGAAGTAATAGCTTGAGGTTGGGATTTGGGATCTTCTTTAATTTCTTAAATATGGATGAAGCAATATAATCTCACTAGCATCAAATATTCTTTATGGGGAGCATAAGCCTCCTCCTCCTCAAAAATTGGATTCGGTAGAGTTGTAAGTGGGCTTATGCTCCCCATAGTTGGGTTTTAGGGGCAACCTTCAAATTTTCACTTGTTTGGAGAATTGGGCCCAACCATCATGCTTCATTGATGATAAAAACATATAACATAAATAAAAGGCATCCAATGAGGTTGGTGAGGAAAAATTGCTCCATTTGGACTTGGCATGATGAAGAACCAAATGGTCAAAGATGCACATCCAATGGCATAGATTTTGGCACAATTTTATTTTTCAAAAAAATTGCACCAAATAGATAATTTAATGTTACAAAATTTTGCACCAAAGTTTCTTGGTTGAAATCAGAAGCAATTAGAAAACTTAAATGCAAGTCATGGACAACCACATCATTTGCACAATTACAATTTTTGGAGAAGCAAAAGAGCAATTGGTTTGCTGGTACAAAAAACCCAACTTCTTTTGAAGAAAGACCATAGAGGGTCTACAGTAGTCAAAAAGAAAAAAAAAGTTCAAAGTCTAAGAAAAGAAACCATCAGCATCCGTAGTAAAGAGGAAACACTGTCTAAAATTCCCCTCATGGCATCATCTCAGACCTGTGCTTGAAACACAGACCTTTGAAATGACCCACACAAGGACTGGAAGAAGAATGAGTCTTTCATAGAAGCGATCCATCTGCAAGGACTCGAAGAACAATCCATCTCTCAAAGAAGAAGGGATTGATCCACTGTGATGTGGTGCTGTGCAAACCCCCCCCTCTTTCTCGATTTGACTACAATTCAAAATCAGCATGTCAAGTCAAAAATGCTCCCCTTGTGGTCATCACACCGTCACTTCCTAACAAAGTTTTGAATTCCTTTGCCTCTCAAGGTCCAAAATATTGCCCTAGGTTCAAAGGCTGCATGAGGGACAAGCCTATTCCCAATGTCAATGTGTTGCCTTTTTCCCATGTAGTTACAAAATGTGGTGCAGAGACCAGACAAACAATTGAATGTTGGTAGTTCATAGTTCATACCAGTATTGGTTTGGTATATCGGGTTTTGGCAGGTATGCACCATTGTGGGGGCGGGTATTTGATTCTTGTAATACCCCCCCCTCCCCCCCCCAAATCTGTGTGTATTTTGAACAAATTCATAATTGAAGCACCATCAGGTCCGGGTATTTTTAAAAAGTAGATTCAAAGAACCATTGGGTTCTGGGTACTTTTTAAAAAAACTTTGAAGAACTGCTGGGTTCCATCAAAGAACTGGCAAAGTCTCAATGGGTTTGGGCAGATATTTGATTTTTTTAAAAAACATTTTGAGAACCAGGGTTATATATAATAATCAGGTAATTGATTCTTTGATAACCATGATTATATATAGGGTATTTGATTTTTTGATAAGCATGATGATTAAATTGATACCCTTATCATACCCAGATGTTTATGCAAATTCTAATGCCCGCCCCCACTCTGATATGCCCCCTGGTATGTAAAACCAAAGCCAACTGACATCATATTGAAAGCCCAGGACATACTCAAGTTGGCCATTTGCCTCAATTGACAAAAACCACTGCACTTACCCATATTCAAAGTTTTCTTTTGGAGATACAGCTATGCATAACAACCGGTATGAAAAGTTTTTATGCTTCTTGGGTATGTATATTTTAAGTTTAGGAAAGGTTTTCAAAATTAGGGTGTTGTGTGAATAAATTGGATGATAAGTCTTCCATTCTTTTCTCATCATACCTTGTGTTTTTCTATCAGATGGCTACTACTTTGTGATCTTTACAAGTATGTCACCATTTAATGTGAAATCTGTTTTGGGATGCTCATCATTTTGGCTCCCTCAGAAAATTGAAAACTAATTGATTGCCTTGGATCCATGTTGCAGGTTCTTACACAAACCGACCTGACATGTGCATTTCAAGAGGATTTGAATACTCATGTTCATACATACCCAATGTCCAAATTGAAAACTTTTAATAGCAGTACCCAGCCAGTATGTTCAAATGAACATACCACCCAACACTGGCTCATAGTTCATACCACCATTTGTATAATATAGATGCCTACCCGGGTATCAAAACTAGCATCCGAGTACCCTGGTATGACCTGAAGTAATACCAGCCTTTTTCCAATACTAACCTTGTGGGAAGTTGGGACCTGAAGTAATACCAGATATATACTGCTTCATACCAGTTTCAATGTCAGGTGTATAGTGTATACATGCCTCATACCAGCCAGGGATATTGATAATTGGACCCAATTGGATCATCACAAAATTGAAAACAAATTAAAAGCACCCATTGGCTCCTGTGATGCTCATCAAGCTAGCATTTTGCTTTCAGATTCCACATCCTCTGAACTCTGAACCTTTGACTTTCCCACTGGGTTTCTAAAAAGTTTGATTACAATGACCTTTACACTTGCTGGCACAAAAATATAACTCACCTTTGGTGACAAAACAATCTTCATCCCTATTCAGGAGATAAGAAGCTCAAATTTCCAGTCGCCTGCCCCACTAAAGAATACTTGAGTTTGTAGGACCTGTAAAGCAACCCACCCAGATCAATAAATAGCTCAACTCACCACTTGCCACCATCCAAGGTCCCCCTTGGAATCAAGGCCCAGCTCTAAAATAAAGCAGGCATTCCAGCAATGTCCCTTTGGACACCAAACAAACAGATATATATGCTTCAACAAAAAGGGCTTGAAGGAAAGATAACTCTGGAACAAAATCCAAGAATGTCCAATTTGAGCTCAGAGACCACATCAAATGATGCAGTGCTATACAAGAAGGGTATGAGGAAGAGAAGAAAGGAAGTTTCCCAAGGGGGCCTTGACAAAGGAATTGTAAAACTGGAGCATTGGGGAGCATTGGACCAAGCAGCTCTTGTATCTCTTCTAGGTCTCCATCTCCGCCTTCATGAAATAATATAAAGTTCCGTAGCATCTTCATTATCCTTTCCTGCAGATTTCCTCTCCTAGTGTGCACCATACATCTGGGTGCTCTAGAACTTGCAGTCACTGCCTGATTGTGGAAATGGTCTCCATTCAGCTCTTTGCAATTGGCTTTGATTCTGACCTCCATTTCTCACGCCCACCCTTGTTGAAAGGGTTCTTATTGAATTCACAACTTTTGACTCCAATTGCATTGGCCCTCCTGCAGATTTTGGATGGATTGCTATGCTCACTCACCCAATGATACAGTTTCTGGCAACTCTGTTGCTTCTTGTTGCCATTGATCTATCTTGAGAAAAGTAGATGAATCAGTGCTGCTGTGCTCAGCTCTTCTGGAAGCATTGAGGCAGTATCTCACTCACACATTCAAGATTGTGAGGGTTTGCAAACAATGGGAACTGACTGGTTGTTTGGCAGATTCAGCCCCCTGGTCTGCAGTTTTCTTCTTACCTCAGTGTGCATGGAGTTTGCAGCCATTTTGATGGGTGCTGGAGCCACAAGAAGCTCCCCCCTTTCCTATTTACACCTGACCTTCAATGCACAAGACCCTGGTTAATTGATCTGGCATCTGTAAGGCTTTAGCAATCTCTGAATCCCCCAGAGCTGAAGGAGAAGGCTGATTATAGTCTAGCCCTCCAGGCAGTTGACTCCCACTCTCATGCCTTTCACATGAACTCAGGGAGTGCTGTCCATTAGTAAACCCAAAGAAGCATGCCACTCTCTTACTTCAACAGCAGCCTTCCCTCCCATTCAACATTCTCTACTTGATTGGTTTTGCTGTTGCTCATTTTGTCATGCCACCTTTCAAGGTAGGTAAACAGTCACAGATGCCCCCTGGCTGTTGATGACCAGCAAAACACAGCATTCTGTAACCATCCAAGACTGATCTGATCAAGTAGGTGCAACACTGCAATATTGGTAGCCCTAACAAAAGATACACATGATATCATGAGCAGGCTGAAACCTATCTCATTCCACTCAGCAGATCTTCCAACTATAGAAGAGCTCAAATCCAACACATCATGTTTGAAATTATCCTTCAGCATAGAACAACCCATTCACTCAGAGATGCAAGTGACCCAGTTTCAATAGAACCAGTTGTGAACTTTAGTTCGAATACATAGTATTGTGTATGATTTCATTCCAAATAGAGCCTCCAGGAACAAGTTCAGTTGCAGAGTGTGAGACATAGATAAACTTCATAATAATGAAAAAGAAAGAGAAGCAACACACCATCATGGGATGACATTTGTTCTTCCATACAGTGTCTCTCCAATCTCCTGTTGTGATGTTGTGATGGGCAATCCTTTCTTCCAAAGTCCAATTCACAGAAGCAAGATGAGTCTACCAGATGCCACCCACATGCACTATTCATGCTTGCAGTTGAACATTTCAGTCCCTGCAATGGTACTATGCAGGAGTTTCTCATGTGCACAAACAAAACAAATATACCTGCACACAGAAGGACAAAACACATGCACAAGGCTACTTCTATGGTCTTGTCCATAGCCTTCTGCAATATGTCTACTCCAGAGCTTGTGCAGCTGTTTACACAATCACACACATCAGACACATTCTAGACTGCATCTCATGTTTACAGTCTGTGACACAGTCTTGTTTGTAAAAGAAAGTCCTTGGCACATGATCCAAAGCATCAAGAACTCCCATTACTGCTGAGAATCACACAAACATTCAAAGAGTTCAGTCCATATACCTTCTCCTCAAGGTGGTTGCTTGAAGATCCAGCTTCCAAGAAATGGCCATCACATTGGCTCTGGGCTCCTTGATTTTGCCATGGCTTCTCCATACCTATCCATGTGGAATTCCACGATCTCAAGGAATCTGCTGTGGCTGTAGTAAGAAGACGCAATTGCTTTTGTCAAAATCTGAGCCACTATGGAAAGGCTTCCAGGAACTTGATCAGAAGGAGACGAATTCAACTATCAACAAGCCCTCAATTGTTGATGCTGAGATGCTTTCTGGCATGTATGTGCAATGGATAAACTAACGTTTGATGCACACAATGGATCCGTGGATGTTTTGAAAGCTGTGTCGTCTGAGACTGGAAACATAAGAAGACACAAAACTTGAGCTATTTCATCTTCACTCTGCAATCGCCTTTACGGAGAAGGCTCATGATCCTTGTCAACTTCTTCACAATTGACAAATCCATCGACGCTTTCGGAAGCTTCATTACCGCATTTGCTTCTATCAAATCACGCCAGCACATCCTTGGCGCTACTTCCTTTCCCTTCAGGCTTCTTGAATTCGGAGAGCACACAAGGGAAAAAAAACGGACTTACCGGGATGTCGCACTGCACTTCTCCCTCGTCGTCAGCCGCACCTATCTTCCTTTGGTCTTTCCAGAATCCACAAAACCTCAAACCACAGAACTCCCTGCGCAATTCTTCAGCTTGATTGAAGAATACGTGTTTCCTCCAGTTTTCGATCAATCGCGTGATATGCGGAATCCTGAGAACTGTCACAAACCATCGCAATTATTGAAATGATGTCCAGTGGAATGATAAAGATGAAATTTCAGTAAGATGCAATGAGGGAAACTGGGAAGAAGAGGAAGAAGAAGGTCTCTGGCGCTCTGGCGATGGCGGACGGTCCCGATTGTGTTGCGCAAAAATCACGGACAGACACGCGGTACACGCACAAGGGGCGCGCCCACAGAGTCTACCTATTAGAGCCACAAGCTTGTGGATAAACTTGAACTACGACATTTGTTGCGAGATCTGATGATGGAGAGAGGCGAGGAGCAGCAGCAAGCCGTGTTTGGCACAGCATACAAGAGCAATGTCCCTGCATCATCATCATCAGGAGGTACCTATCTATCTATGCATGTAGAACTCTCAGTCGTCGTCTCCGATTTCCTCACCCTTGTCATGCTTTCTCAATGCACGAATCTGCAAAGGATTGGGCTTTCACTCAGCTGCTGCTGCTTCCAGCACAAGCAGCTTTCGATTATGTTCCTGGAAGTTCCTTTCTGAACAGTTGAGCTTTTGAGACGTGGAGCAGATCATGGCCCATTTTCGCAGTTTACTGACTCACTGATGTTGGAAAAATCCCTTGTGGAGAATGTTTGGATACAGAAGCCACTGTTGTGCCATCTTTCGAAACTGCATCTGAGGCAGCAGCAGCATCACAGGATCCATACCCTCAATGGATATATGGTGCACTTCTAACTCCAGAAGCTCCACCATCTCAAGGTTCGTATCACAATAATTCTACATATATGATTCTCATTGAACAAGCCTGCAAAGATGATTGTTAGCTCGTACTCCAGTAACTTGCATTTATTGCTGTCATGAATAAATTGCAAGGGCTCATGAATTCTTTGTCATTTCCATCAAGGGTTTTCTGGATTGCAGGAGCTTTTGGAGGTTATAGATAGATGATGCACATGGAGGGTTTAGTCTCTCCAACAACCCCAGCTCCTCCCTGTTAAGGTGGAACTATTTTGTTTTAAATCCTCACCCTAAAACCCAACACTCTCAAATTTTGCAGAGCTCAGCACTGTTGGTATTCTGCAAGAAGGGGAAAAGCAGCATGAGGGAGCAGGTCTACCCGGGTAACTTGCAGAGTGCTTCCTTTACTTGGATTGGAGTTGAAGAGCTTCTTTGTTGTTGGAAATGAACCCAGTCCTGTCCCAGCTTCTGCTGAGTGCTCTAATAATCTATTGCTTTTTCTTTTTTCTCAGTGACAAGAACACACTATGATAATTGCCAGATTGTATGATGTTGGGAATGAAGGGTTGAAGGTCCCAACAAGGATGAGATTCAGGAGCTATTCACTAATTACATTGACAAGCATGGAATGCCATGGACCAGACTCTCAGCTCGCAAATGGGTGATTGAGGAAACAAAGGAGTGCAATGTTTGTATTGGTTCCCTTGAAACATTCATTGAAGAAAGAGAGCTGATGAATGAGGTGAAACCATATGATCCAGCCTGGGGTCACATTGACAAAAACACACAAACCCGAAGTCTAGGTCCTTGGGAAGTGGATGTCAAGAATGAATTTCCAGCATTGTTCACTCCTCAAAAGGAGACAAAATTAAAACTCCCCAACTCAGACTCAATGGAGAAGTGTCCAGGTATGTAAATGTTGCCACATTACTTGATGCATGATTTGTTGTGCGCACCAATTGAGATTGGGGATCTATGATGGATTCCCCTCAGGTTGAAGCCAATCTCTCAGGATCAAGAGCTAAACATCAGAAGTATAATGGACCAGTTCCTTTCTGGAACCCAAGCTCCTCATCTCCTAGGAGTTCTATTATTTTGGAGCAAATAACATTCTTCTTCCCCAACTCCATAGACAGTCATAATTTGACAAAGAACACTAAGGCATGGGGGACTTCAATTTTTCTCTCTTGGCACTTGAAGGATTCCAATTTCCTGGCAGCCATTTGGAGTGAAGGACAGGGAATCATACTTGTGTGTCGAAAGAAACTTGTGTGTCGAAAGAAACGTGAGTTTGACTTTGTTTAAATCCAACATAATGCCAGGAGCCAAAACTATGGAAACTGGCACCTGAAGTAAATCATTTTGGTCTTTTGACATGGAGATTTTGAAGTGTGCAGATTGTTTGGGGCAGAAGGAGGTGCCATGCCCTATGTGTAGTAAGAGTTCAAAGGTGACTGCATATAAATATAGAGGAACGATGGAGTGCAGCCGTTGTCAAGGCCGTGGCCTCCTTGCTCACCGAGATGGTTCAGACTCCAAGTAAGTTTTCTTCCTGTAGAATATCCTTTATCTTACTCTTTTGGGCCACCCTTAAGAGTGGGCCATTTGTTACATGCATTTTATACCATGTGTTCATTGTGTTTGCAACATTGGAGTATTCAGCCAACAAGCACAACAGAATTTCACCTTGTTTTTCTGGCTACTTGGTGCCTATAGTGTTGAGTTACTGTAGCTTAGTTGCTGTGTGGGGGAGCCTGAGGACGTGAAGATGTTCTGTAAGATGAAATATAGATGAACATCTTCTTAGAAAGTGATCACTTTCTTTGTGTACATAGTCTGGAACACAAAGCCTTGTTGAAATTGTATGTTGAAAAGAGTGCCTGGAACCTCACCATGGTGTGCATTATGGATACAGATGTGAACAATGTGAAGGGAAAGGCAGGCTTCCATGTGAGGGTTGCAAATCACGAGGGCTAATTAAGTGCAGTAAATGTCAAGGGCTTGGTGCCCTCCTCCACAGCAAGCTCCTCATTGTGAGATGGTAGATTGACCATTTTCCCATTTTATTCTTTGTCATGTTCTTGTGTGTCATTCAAATAAAATTGGTCTCACCATAAAACAAGCTAACTGTTACAGGTATGAACCTCAGAAAACCAGCATGGCCTTCTTATTTGGGTCCAGATGAAGTTTCTATCAGGGGGAAGTTTAATTGTCTCAGCTGTCAAAGATCACACTGAGTAATATTATTAACATCATGATAGAGATTGAGAGCAATTACTTAACACATTTATATTTCCCTTTAGAAATGTCATGGTCCTCCCTTTTCTCAATGTTGCAATTATTTGTTGTTGACATTCAGTGTTATGATATTTGCATCAAAACTTTCATGTCAGCAAACTGACCAAATCAATGAAGGAGTAAACTCAATGAAATTTGTCACTTTCATGCTTGAATCTCAAAATGATGATGGACTAGGTACCAAAACCCAAACATGTTTTGGATGCAGGAGCACACTGGTGAAAAGAAAAATTAGTGCATCAAGTGATGTGGCCTTGGTGGTCCCAGAGAGCATATTTCATGAAGCCAAAGGCATTCCACTATTCAGCAGTGAAGCATATCAGTGCCAACCCATGAGCTTCCTGAATGCTCATGAGCTCACCCAGCTCTCCTCAGATGTAATATCGGAACGTGAACAAGTTCCTGTTGCTGCACGTTTGATTTGTGAGCGGCATCAAATTCATTCCATGCCTGTTACTCGTGTGACCATTAGACAAGGCAAAGTCTGTTGCAAGTTCTTTATTGTCGGGTTAGACAAGCAAGTCTACCTGACAGATGTCCCATCCAGGTATTGCTAAGCCAATAATGGTCTCCATCTAATCCTGATTTTTCCAATGCTTCATTTCTCACATAACACCTGATCTGAAAATCATTAACAACAAACCAGGTTGCATTATCTCTAGCTTCAACACAAGACTTTCTGTCCTTCATTGAATTGCAGAAATGTCAGCATTTAACCTTCAATGCTCTATTCTCTGTCTGACTGAATTAGTTATGTTTGATCTGGAAGTCACCACTTCAGTTTGTCAGGCAGTCCTCACTTCACAAGATTGGTTTGTTTGGATTCCAATGGATGTCGAAGCTGCTTGTGATTTAGAACTACTCACATTGCATTTTTAATGACCTCATCCTGGACCTTGTTACTGCATGGCCTTCACATTCTCAAAGTGTGCATCTTCTGCCATCTTTTGGGCAAACATAAACTTGCTAACCTTGGAAACAAATGGTTCAAATTGAGTGATATGCAAATGGCATCCTTGAAACCCACTTGCACGTGAGTTTGGTGAACTAACCACTTACTTGATTTTACTGGTGAGTTTGCTCAGGTGGGACAAGATGGGAGTGACAGTAGGCATCCTCTTATTGACGACTGCATTGGTGCTCCTGTGGAAGCTCACTCGCTCACCTAAGCATTCGAGACAGTTCATTGTCAGCCGCTAATTTTTAATCCACCTTCCAGGTTCCTGACCATTGGTGAAAAACAATATTGTGTTTTAGTTCTGCTTGTTCTATTGTTTCTTCATTTTAGTTCTTCCCTTCTATGTTGCTCTTTCTTCCAGGTTCTGAAAGTCCTTATCTGGAAGTCTTTCTTTCACTTCAAAGAAAACTTTTAACCTTGTTCTGACTTTCTTAATCATGAGCATGGAGATTTCTTGATTCTCATGAGAGTTATTTAGTATATTGCAATGGCAAGTTGGTCCTTGGAACAAGTGGAGATGAGATATGGGCAGGATTCGATTTTATGGGTTTCCCAAGTTATTTTCAAGTATTGTGCTTTTGGAGTGAACAAGGCCTTGACATAGGTACAATACAACCTAGCCAAAAACTTTGCAATGCATAGTGAGTGTCCCTATCTCTCCTAAGAAGTAGGTGTAAGAACCCTCTATCCTCATGATCTACCTCACCTTGTGCTTTGTGATGGGTAAAGCCCAAGGGTGGGAAACGTTTTAACCCCACATAGAGAGTTGTGCACGAATGTTTTTAGTGTATTTCAAGGTACTATTGTAGAATGCAATTTTTATGTCCACAAAAGGGGAGCGTTTCAAAAAATGAAACACTAGCTCTTCCAAGCATTTTTCTTTTTGAAACACTTGCCCTCTTATTTTCATTTTTCATCCCCCCACACCTAGTGTAAGATTTTGGTGGTTTGGAATAAATTTGGCCCACAAGAATGAGATGTATTGAGATGTTCACAATGAAAACTCTCCCCTTTGTACATGTAAGGTGGTTGTCAATTCCCTATGCTACACCAAAAAAACTCACCAATTGATAGTTGCCCAATATAATTTGGAGAAGAACAAGAATCAAAGGCATAATCCTTAATTCCTCATAAATAGGCTCAAATGATGAAAGCTCAAGGCACATCCATTGGCATATTGCTTTGTTAACAAGACACTTTCAACCTTTCAACCTTTCAACCACTCATAACAAATATGAATATGAATTTGATGTTAGTTGGCCAAACATCTACATAATACAAATAACAATGTATGTGTGTGTCTATGTTGTTCATACCTACCTACAAACCTTCCCAATGCCCTTTCAAACCTACCTTCATAACCTACTCTTCCCTCTACAAACACAATCAAGTCAATGCTTTTGACATTAGGGAACCTAATGAAATTCCAATTGAAATGGTTTGAGTTGTTTCAAATTTGAGAATCACAATCCTTCAATAGTGAAGGAGCACAAAGGAAAAAGAACTCAATGATGTTGTTTTGGGACAAAGGAGCATCAATCTTTTTGAAATGTGTGTTTTTTCTCACAATTGTAGTTTTAGAAGAATCGATTAAACTATGATTTATTCAATCATGAAGGGCCACAAGGGAAAGAAAACTTTATGATGTCTAACTTATGGGACTTTCAGAATTGTGTGTTTTCTTTCACAATTGGGGTTACAAAACAGTTTATCAAGTTACAATTTATTAAATTGTGAATGAGCATTTTGGGTACTTTCTCACTTTAGAACTTTGTAGGTTGCAAATTTTCAAACTATGGCAACAAAGAAAAACCCAATGTGAATTGTACAATGGCCTTTTGGGGCAAGGGGATACGAAAGCCTTCGTATTTTGAGGAAAAAAGTCACATGTTGCCATATTCAAGCAATGAGTTCCTATTGGTTGCCATAATTAAACAAGATTCTTTAAACTTTCTACTTTCCTATCTAACCTCTAACCAAATTTGGTTCATTCTTCATGTGAACAATCACCAATCCACCAACTTCACAAAATTGAAAAAAAGAAAAAAAATTCTAATTGCCATGTTATTGAAGTCTAAAAATTAATCATGAAACATAAATCATAAATTTAACTCCTCATTCATGGATGAAAATAATTCATCCATCCATTTCAATCCATAATTAATGAAATGCATCCATCATTGTTCATTGTGCTTTCTTTGTGGGAAAATTCATAAACTCCACAACTATTCATTTTTCATACATGAATCATATCTAAGAAGTATAGGAAATTCATCAAATATTTTTAATAATAATAATAATATAATGTCAATAAATTCAAAATAAAACAACATTAATCATCATGTGTTAGCATTAATCCAATATGTTTGCCTATTTTTGGAACATGATAGATGTTAAGATATTTACAATTTTTAGAAGTACCATGCAAATTGGCATGAATTTGCATCAATGGAAGTAAATATTATGGGGTAGATAAATTGTAAGTAACACCAATTGATTGAAAATCTATATTCCAATACCATGTCAAAAAAAAATGATAGCATAGCTTATAATTTGCAAAAATTTTAAAACCAAAAATTCAAAATCTTGTGACAATATAAAGTGGTAGTGTCATCATCTAAAGTAATCAATTTTATTCTAGTAAACAAAAAAAAACAAATGAAATATTTGAATGAGTTTTGGGAACTTAAAATATAACATAAATTAAAATTAAATTAGTTTGGAGGTGTTGGATACCATTTTGAGCTTTTACTTTTCTTGGAAAATAACTTTAAAAGATTTTTCTTTTCATGGAACATTAATTTGATTATTATTTCCCTAGGGTATATGGGTTGTTTTGTAGCTAAAAAATTTGGAAGAGGAAACTAAATATTTATCTCCTATTTTGATTTGTACATGGATTCCTAAAGTGATACTTATCCTTGGGTGGTACCATTAGGAACATCACACCTTAAATTTTTGAGACCCATCCAACTTTAAAACAACATAGGATTCACATAAAGAAAGGTTTTCATTCCAAATTATTTATCAAAAGGTTACCCAAGTCATGTAAAACTTAAAACTTTAATTAAATTTACAAAAAAAAATGTTTTGATGTGGAAAATGAATGCATAAAGAAAAAGTTTTATGAATGTAACACAAGGGATTTTTTTTATTGGGAACACAAAAAGGATCTATTTTTTGCTAATTTTACTTAGATGTTAATTTTAAAGAATATTTCAAATGTCAACTTATTTTATGTCTTTTATAAATAATTGATTGACTCAATTTTCATTTAGTTATGAATGTTTGAAGTTAGGATCATGAATTCCCAAAAGGCCATTGATGTCAATAGCACATTTATGATAACTATTTTCACTTTTTTTTAATTTTAATGACTAATTTGGATCATGCCCTTGTGCATGTACTAAATAAATAAGAAAATTTATATAATGTATAAGTGTAAAGACATTTTTAAAAATAAAATTAAGAATTGGGTTAAGAATGGTTGAAGAATCAAAATGATAATGCATATTACAAGTTTTTGGGTGTTCATTATTTTTCATGAATGTGTGCATAGGTGAGGAAAACATAGCCCACCTATTATAATTAAATAAACCAATGTATAAATAAATGGAATTTTATTTCTTAAATTGGGTCCAACTTTCCTATGATTTTGACAAGGTGGTTCCTAGTGGTATCACCCAAGGATATTTTCACCCTCAAACAAAAAAAATTCACCAATCAAATTATTACACAAAAAGAATAAATATCTTCTTACAATTGTAACATTGAAATTTTGCATTCCTAAATTGAAATTGGACCACCATTTCAATTTTACAAGATCTAGTGGATCAAATTAGTTTAAATTCTCTCTTGGATTATATAATCTTATGGTGGCATCATAGAATTATAAGTTCAATTTAACCCCATTATTGCATATCCCCAAAAACAAAGTATGATCACCCAAATGCACTAGTTCAAAGATGTCCTTTTCTCAAAAGTTTTAACAAGAAAGACTATTATGACCCATAATAACTCCAACCGTTGATCCCCAAAAATTCCAGACAATTTGCCACAACACATGGAATAACAATTTTCCCACTTGGAGTTCCCAAAAACTTTAGTTTCACTTCATTTAAACCAATTTCCCCACAATCCCAAATTCCTAATTCTTAAGCATGTAAAACTTAAGAGTATGATGTTAACTCAAATAATCTCCACAATTCTTTAAACTTTTTCATCACATTCACCATCTCTTGTTATTTTACTCATTAATCTACCTCAATTTCCTAATCTTTAAATTTTGTTACGCAACAAAAATAATGAGAACTTTAGGGACAATTTCAACTTGGGCATTAGCTATGGCCATTCTTTTTAGCTCACAAGCCTTATATACCAATTCAAAGCAACAACCATTTCCATAACTCCAAAATGTTAAACACCATTTCAAAAAATATTAAATTTTTTCTACCTTGAACTCAAAAACATCAAGTCATAAACATTTAACCTCTCTTCCTTGACAAAGAATTGTTTTTAGATCAAAATTTGTCTTCTTAAATCCAAACTTTCAAACATATTTCCACCTAAATAGAATTTGCATCACTAATCATCTTCCACTACACCGTATTTCTCATGAAGAGTAAGTAAACAAAACAAATATGCACACTAATGCACATCACACAAGCACTAGACTGAGAGTTTGCATTCCAACACCTAAATTCATAGCTTGGACATCCAAACCTACAAAATATAAATAAAAACAAACAAACCACTTCTATTTTGGAAAACAAAGTGTTTTCCTCTCCTAACTACCTATGTTAATCATGTTCATGGTGACCTAAACCATCATTTTCCTTTTTTTGACTTTCCTTTTAAATCACAATTTATCAATTCATAAAAAAAAACTATTATAGATATGATGGGGGAAATGTAATGGAGAATTTTGCTTGTTTGTATTTCCCTTACTTTTAGTTTTGAATTTTCATTTTGCAATTTGGGAATGAAACTATTAAAAATTTCTAAGCAAGGCGAATGTAGTTGAAAAGTGCCCCAACTTGCTATTACTTAATTTTAAATTGAAATGGCATAGCCAAGGAGTAACAAACTTCATTTGTGCTATTTCAAACAAATTTGTTGTAATGAATGTGTGGAGAGCTAAAATTGATATTTCAATCTTTCAAAATTGCTTGCTCCGTAAAAAGATGGAGGAATAAATCTCACATGGTTTCTAAGGTTGTAATCACACCAAAAGAACGTGGGGCTGTACGTGTGAGAGTTTAAAGTTTACCCATGATATTCTTAATTATTTGTTGTATGGGTCATTCATGGGTTTCATAAGGTTGTTGGTTCAAAAAAATTCATCAACATTTATTTAACATTGTGGGTTATGTGGATCAAGAAAAATGACACCATTTTTTATGGTGAACATCAAGGCATGTGCAAAGGATTTAAAGTTAAGTTTAAATTGCTTATTTGATTATGGTAAGACTATTTGGGATAGATGTTTAATCAACTCCACATCTATGTTGTTTTTCTTGTACTTGAATCCATTATTGATGCACTTCTTTCTTTAAATAGCTTCACAATCTTGCACATTAACACCTTTAGCATTCATTCATCTAGGATTAAGTCCCTTATTTTTCAATTCCACCACTATATTGAAATATTCAACACTTATCCTTTGAATATCCCTATTTGCCATGTTGCATTCACACTCTTGATACAATTAAAACTTGCCTACAAGACTCGAAAAACTAAGTAATAAAACAAGAACACTAATGCTAGAGACATAAAAAGGATTGGAATTTGGAGCACAACTGATTGAAATAATTTGAGCTAGACAATCCTAGGTTACTTTGTTGCTCCTTATTAGGTTTATTGAATGGATATAATATATTGTGCAATGTTTTTACCAATTACAATGGTGGCTAGACTAACTTGTCCATCTTGTCAAAAATTTAATGCATGCTTTGAAAAAAATTGGCGTGGGCCCATGTTAATGAGTTCTTGTTAAAATGTCATCATGAATAATTGAACTACTAATCTTATATATTAAAGTTACATGTCTGTCTGTCTGTCTGTCCGTTTGTCCGGGCAGTTTCCGGGCACTGCCCGGGCCAGCACAGACCCTTTTTTTTTTTTTTTTTTTTTTTTTTTTGGGGGGGTTTTGTTTTCTGTGTTAGTTAAACTGCCCGGACCTTTTCTGTTTTTTGTTTTTTGTTTTGTTTTTTTTTTTTTTTGGGTTTTTTTTTCTTTGTCAGTTAAATTGCCCGGACCTTTTTTTTTTTTTTTTT
>Ga0209611_10003260_pt1 | contig 28246 bp, 10 predicted proteins | sample S1TSphgellanicum_3_FD_187693 | JGI IMG/M metagenome (GOLD analysis project Ga0209611, IMG submission 187693) | Host-associated microbial communities from peat moss isolated from Minnesota, USA - S1T2_Fc - Sphagnum magellanicum MG (SPAdes) (version 2) | ecosystem: Host-associated > Plants > Peat...
AAAAATTGTTCTGCTTTCAGATTCCTTACATTTTTCCAACATAAGCCTGCTTTTTCATAAAAGAAAACGGGGCTCAAATTACTGTGTTTTAGGAAGGTTTATTATATATATATATTCATTCAGTTTTGTGATGTTGCCAAACTGATGATCATTGACAACAAATTTAGCCAGAAATAGTTACAGAGCAGATCTGAGAGAAGATTTTTAAAAAAATCTTTTTGTATTGTGGCTACATGCTGGAGCCTATGGTAGAAATCTGGTGAATGTAGATTTTTTATTCCAAAAAATCCTTTGTTGATGTTGCTGGGCACTTTCCTTCTTTGTTTTTTTTGGGTTTCTTTTTCAAAAAATGGCGAAAGTTTGCTACCACAAAATAAAGTTGTAAGTGTGATCTTTTACTGGTCCCTTGAGACTTAATGAATTTAGCATGTTTTCCTTTACCATCTGTCTACTAGTCAGAGATAATATTTATTTTCTTTTTTTCAGAAATCTGCCTGGAATTTACCCAATTTTTGAAGTGCCCATTGTAGCCTTACCTACTGTAAATATTAAGAATTTCCATTTTGTACATCTTTCCTCCTGATATATATATATATATATATATATATATATATATATATATATATATATATAAAAAAAACATATAAAAAAAAAAAATAAAAATTGTGATTGATAAACGAATACAACACAGGTTAAAATCAGAGTTGGGCAATGCTCTCTTTTTCAAAGAAAACACCCACGGGTATGGGTCAGGTATAAACTTTGAGTGATGGTTCAAGGAATGATCATTGACTTGGAACTGTGGTTCTTGAAATCAAAGAACCTACCCTGAATCGTTAGCATTTTGGGTGCCTAGGTGCCCACCGTAACAGTCCTCTCATGAAACCGATTCATTCTTTGAAAATTTCAAAAACCCAAAACAAGAGGTTCTAACAAATCCAAGAACCACCTAACGTTTTCTTCTCTGCTTTTCTTTTCTCTATCATAAACATGTTTAAGGTTTTAAGATTCATAACCTATCTAAATAATATTTCAATAATCAGGGTAGGTTATTAAATTTTTTAAAATCAAGACCCAACCCATAAAGGTCTTGCCTGTTCTTGGAATGAGGTGTATAAAGAGAGTGAGCCCTATTTAAAAAATAATCAATAGCCAATTGGTAGATTATCAACTACGCAGGTTGATACCTAGATTTTTTCTCAATAGCAAACCAACATTGGTTCAAACCTCACACATCAGTAACCAGCTAGCATTGGTTCAAACCACCCCAATACAACAAAATTTGAAGTTTAGTTGGTTTTCTAAAATCTAAATATTACCCTCCAAAAAAGGTAACTCATATTTTGCATCTTGCATCAGGTAATGTACCAGTACTACTGGATCTTTTCTTCCCCCAGCTACTATCCTGGTATAGGGTAAGCTTCAACACATGTTTGTTGAATAATTAATTAATTTGGAAAATTTGATTCCATGTTGATAATGGAATACTGTTAAATATTCTAAAATATTCTCTATTTTGCTTTAGACAATTTTTTTCTTTGGAAAAATTTTAGTTGAAAATCTCAATTTTTCTGCAAATTATTTTATTGGTGTGGAAGCTGCCAAGGTATTATGGTAAACAAACTGAGTGAGCAATTATTCTACTAGAGTTCAAAGGGTACAAAGGGTATAAGAGTGCAATTATTCAAAGGGTACAAAGGGTATAAGAGTGCAATTATTCAAAGGGTACAAAGGGTTTTTGTGAGAAAAATGCATCAAAGTCACCACATTTTGAGGAAAACAATTTTGAAGTCATCATAGTTAGACATAGGTTTCTGAAGTTGGAGGTATCCAAAACAAAGTAGCATTTAAAAAAAAATTACTTTCCTCTTTGAGGTATAGCCAAATTTGGCTTGTTTCTCTTGTGGATGATCACCAATCCACCCATGTCACAAAATTGAAACAAAAAACCTGATTACAAGGTATCATAAAACTATGATTTGTAGTCACCATGGTCTTTTAAAGAACATTGCCATTTGAACGAACTAATAGTTTATAGTGTTGATAAATGTTGTCACCAAGGTGTTGCAATATTGATTCGGCAAACTTGTGTAATGCTCTATTCCCATGCATGAAAACATACTAAAAATTTGGGTTCCCCATTTTCAACCATTGTCCAACCATCTATTATGGATTGTAGTTTGCTTGTTGGTTTTGTCCCAAACTTGCGATAGAAATATTGTGGGATTGTTTTCGAGCAGGTGCAAAGAATAGAGGTTGGTAGGTTGAATGGATAAAGTTTTAAGGAGGACTTTTGTGTCTAGTCAAATTTTTAAAATGATAATTAAGGGTGCAATTTTACTAACATGTATCAAAACAATTGTAACTACTACTTAATTTTATGTATTTAATATATTTATTGAAAAATTATAATTTTTTTGAAAGAAAATATTTTTAAAAATATATTTAATGAATAAAAAACTACTAAAAAGCATGTGAAATCAGTTATAACTAGTGATTTTAAACAACAAAAATAATTTACAGAACTTGTAAATGAATTTGAATTTTTTTTTAAATGGCGTGTTTTTAAAAATTTTTAACACAACTTTGAACATAATTGTATATAATGAAATTTTGAAAAAAGTATTGAAGATTTTTTTCAAATTTTTTTCAAATAAATAATGAATAAACAAAAGACTAAGGGTCCAAACGCAACAAAAGGAGCAAGGTTGTAAAGGTGAAAAATCTTTTCCAAGGACTCCATTTGACATGGAACAATGATAATGTGCCGGTCTATCATCTCATTTTTTGCATTATTTATAACCAATTTATGACCTAAATGTAAATTGTTTTTTGAAAAGACCCTTTATTGTCACCTTTTCAACTTCACTCAACCTGCCACCTTGATGTTAGTTCGGAAACCTTGTACATGTGTGCTCAATGTATAAACTATGTCCCTTGGTTAGAAAATTATCAAGGGAGTGATTTCTTTGGCGGAGAAAGTGACAAGACCTTAATGAATCCCTCTTGTTCCAAAATCTCCAGCTTGTGCTTGCAGAATCTTCACTTCCAAGTGCTGTGACACCAACAGAGTCAATGACTTCATTTGGTTATGGTGAGAGAGTGGCTTACATGGCTTTCTCTGGCTTCATTCTGCCTGCTACCAGGAAAGCTCTGTAGGACAAAATCCATTCATCAATGCATAGTTTTACCAACAAACTAGACTGTTCCGATTATTACAATGCATTCTTTCAAGAGCATCTTATTGGCTGAACTTTGAATGGGTTTCTCTTCCAAAACAACCTATTGCAGTGTTCCCAAGATCTACTTGCCAATGAACTACATCAAATGCAAAAGTAATTGGAAATATTGTGCCCATGCTTGAAGAGGTTTTGAGAATTGGCATTGACCAGCATTATATATGGGTAGTATAGAGATTGCAAATTACAAATCATGTACTGTGCAAGAAATATTGTTCAGTACCTTGACAGAATAATTAGGAGCGAGGAAGGAACGGATTGGTTTAGAGACAAATCCAGCCAATCCTGCAGCTGTAAAATTGCATACCACACAGATCAACATGAGTTATCTATACATTAAACAGCAATGAGCTCAATGAATAAAATTACAAACATGGCCATCCAGAAAGTAATGTGATATGTAACAAAGTCCACAATCTGGAGCTAAGAAAAACAAACCCCAAAGATAAAAAGATAGTATCAGCAGAAGATGCACTGGCAGGAGAGTTACCTGTTGCATTTCCTCCACAGACCTTAAGCCCAGCATTCCCCACTCCCTGAAAGCTGCCTATAGCTCTGGCTCTGAGAGAGTATTCAGACCCTCATTCTGGATTGTCCTGTCATCTTGCTTAATCCTGTCCTCCCAGCCCAACATCAAGAGCTTGTCCTTTCATGTAGACAATATATCTTCCATTAAGTCAGGACATTTTGTACCGTCATTTAGACCATTCAACAATGCAAACCAAAGCACTTAACAAATATTGCAGGTCGTCCATCAGTTCATGGGGCTCCATGGTTTGAAGTACAAAGACTGCTTGGCTATACCATAGACCTAGAAGGTATAAAATGAAGTGAACTGCAAAGGTCCAAAGCTGGTGAGACTAGCTCTGACCATGAGCAAAGTTAAAACAAGTACCATGACAAGTGAGTGGTGCAGAAATTGTATCTTAAATAGAAATCAGTGCCATATAGTTCAATATTCGTATACAGCACATACTCACCAACCTTGCTTGGACTTCCACATACCACATCATCGAGATAAACCTACGAATAGACACTGGAACATAATGCTTCTTATTGAAACAAGCTCTCAGAGCCTGTCCCAAAACTGCCATGTATGGAAACATGACCTCATGCCAAATAATAACCTTGATAAGATTTCTGACAATGAACATGTGGCAACATAGCAGGTTATCTTCATCATTTCACACTATGTTCTGGTAGTCCCAAAACAACACAGTGCTTATAGAAAGAAGAGTAAGTTGTAATACTCATATCCATCTCCTCCAACAATTATTTGAGCTTCTTGTGGCAATGCTGGAAAGAGGGGTGTTGTCTTCTTCACCATCTCCATCACCCAGCTCCAGTAGGAGCAACAATAAGCTTGTCACTCTCTGCCACAAGATATGCATGGTAATTCTTATGGTGGAAGTTCTCATCGAAGGGGTCAAGGGTCAGAGAACATGCTGAAAATGGAAATTGAAGTCCCATAGCCCTGCCTGTGTCCTACATGGAAAACCAACACAAGAATATTGCAAATGCAAGTGCAAATGAAATAGAAATGATGGCATGTTTTGTGAAGCAAGCAAGTAGATGGAATCAACTGGAAGGCAGAATGTATTGATTACTTGTGTTCACAACTACTGTTGCAGCATTCATATGTTGAGATCCTCCAATTGTTCCTCTTCTTCTTTGTGTAGAGTGTCTGTTACTCTACAATTATCATAGAGCTGATGGAAAAGAAAAGAAACAAAACAACTAAGAGGATCTTTCTCTGCTATTGCGGACATAGAAGAACCCAGCAAGATCCAAGAGAGGGTAGACAAGAAAGTGCAAAAGAAGGCAAATCAGACACCAATCTAGACTGCTTACAGCCATTATACTTGACAATAGTTGAAGGTAGATATGAGAGTGCAACTAGACCTTAGAATTTCTCCTCATTCCTCTTCTTACATCCTGATGTTCCTTACCAACAGCAACAATGACTCTGCATTGAAAAAGCTTGCCACCTTTCATTGTCTTGCAGGACAAAAAATCAAAGATGTAGCCTACAAAATTTGAGACCTAAGCTTCCAAGCTCTGGATTCAAAAGAAGAAATACATGAAGAATAGTTGGATGCACAAGAAGAATTGCAGGGATCTCTGTGAGTGAGCACACCTTCACAACAAAGGTGTAACCACAACAAAGGTGGGCTCTATTGTCTGGAACCTAAGAGACATAGGCAAACACACTCCCAATTGGAATGTCAGGGTAAAAACATTGAAGAAGAACCTCCTGACATCTTGATGGATTTGGATGCCAAATGCAAGTCCAAAGGCTATGATCATTGAAGCATAATAAAGCATCCCTTCATACACCAAATCTGCCTCACTACAAGCTAACCGGTTACAAAAAGATGTGATATCATTTGGTTGTACAAATTCGTCATACACAATTCTAAATGTTTCAGAGCTTCCTTACCACTACCATGCATGGCACATCCTTCCACTACAACATTCCAACTAACCACATTTTTTGAGATGGCATCTTGTTGAACACTCTCCAAACATCATCAGCCATGCGCCCACATTTTGCATAAATGAAGACCAAAATACTCCGAAGAAAGACATCTCAATCACATGATCCACTTTCAATGATATGTTCATGAGCACACTTGCGCTGTTCAACTGAGCCACAGTGGCATGTGCATTTAGTGCAACCACAAAAATTTGCAACAAGATTTGGTTGCACATTCTCTGCATCACTTGCCAAAATTAGTTCTAGTGCCTTTTGCCAGTGTCTACATGTCACCATGTACCAATATCATGGTGGTGCAAGTGACCACATTTCAAGATAGCATTGCATCTTGTTGCAAAATCCTTGGCATTCAAGCAATGCTCTTACAGTTACCATGTACATGTCAACCAAACTACTCTAGTGCACAAAGACATCAAACTTGGTGAGAACTTGTGACTTTGTGAGCTCCTTGAGAGGCCTAAAGGACCATTGTGGAGTCTAATCTGGAAAGAGAAAGAGGCGGTGAACACTAAACTCACAAAGACAAAGAAAAAATGTTCTCAAGTTCCGGAGTTCTAGTGCTTTCATATCAAGTTATTAGCCCCTCATCCATGTGCTTGTTGTGCGAAAGATCAAATTGCCCAATGTGTTTTATTTTTAAAAATGTTTTTGGGGGGTAAGGGGTTGGGAGTAGTGTTCTTATTTTCAAAAACCCATGGTGCATTGGATCATAATGATGGCAAGTTGGAAATGCCAATGGTAAGTGCCCCTAACTAGATGCATTTTAGTGAAGCAAATTATAGCTACTTTATGCAGTTAAGTAGTTGAAAATGCATGGTGATGTTTGAGAGCAAGTGGTAATGTCTATTGGTGAAACCATGTTTTAAACAGTAGTTGGTTTGGCGATAAGTAGATGAAGAGGCATGGATAGTGATGAACATTTTTGGGTTGCATTGGAACTTTCAATGATCTAATGAGCTTGAAAATAAAACTTCAACAACAAAAACCCAAACTAAAACAAACATCATGAACATAACATCAATTTCATACTGTAACAAAGCATAACACCATAATTAGGAAGACCAAAAAGGTCAATGGATGGGGGGTTGAATCTTGATCCTTTTTTGTTCATTGTAACCCAGTTCAATATTGCACAAGCTAGAATCATATTTGCATACCCACATTAATATGTACTACCAATACAAATTACATAAATAGTTGCAAAACACCAACCAAAAATTTAGTATTAATATAAAACAAACCTAGAGTCATGCAATGTAAAACATTTTAGAGAAAAAGAATTCCAACAAGGCAAAAGAAAGGGGGGTGGAAATCAAACTCTCATTAGTTTATATTTTTGTTTTTGTGCTTTTTCAAAAATTGGCATACATAAGGTATGAAGCTGAAATGCTTTGACTACCAACACTTATGACATTTTCATGCCATTGCAAATTGCTAGTGTAATAGAAATTATAAAAAAATTTGCACCATAAACTATTGGCTTACATCACAAATTTAACATTTCACAACTTAATAATGGAAATAATGCAAAATTTGCTTAGTTGTAATTCATACATTTCACACATTAATATCGTGCATGGAAAACACATTTAACACACAAAGTTATAGGAAGATGCGAAATTTGTGTGACGTTCATTTATTCATACGTTCATATTTCATTCATCAACAGATTTATTTATATGTCAAACATGTTTTCAACGCATGACATTCATGTATAAACTGTATAGACCTATGAATGAATAAACTTTACATAATTTTTATTATTAATTTGTCACATGTTAAATTTGTGATGTATGTCGAAATGTTTTGAATGATCCATTACATATCTCATTTTATTCTTTGTCCAATCCTTGATAACATCCCCAAAAGGAAAAATATCCAAATTGTATTGTTTTCATGCAAACATCTTCACAACCAAATCCAAATGTGTAGCTACTTGGTTCTACAACTAAGATTTCATTAATGACAAGGTGGAAAAATAGCTATCAACGTCTTTTACATATTCTAAAATCATAATTAAAGAAAATTTTGCCAATGCAAAATATTTAGAAAATCAATGTTGTAAGAGGCTATTGGATCCTAGTTTAGACCATAATTGAGTGAAAGGGTTACACATAGGTGGGTGCTTTAGAGCAATGGCATGGTTGCTTTGCTAGTAACTTTGAATTTTTTTTTTTAAAGATCAAGTTTCCCTTCATCAAAAAGGGCATGGATCTTCACATGGTCAATCTTTGGGCCAATGAATTTCTCAAAATGGAAGTAAGCCTTTAACAAGGCAAAGTGCTCCCAAAACATTTTTGTAGCATGAAGATGTAACCAATATTGAAGGTAAATGATGTTAATTGCATTTATCAATTCCTAGCTTAGGAATTGTCACTCAAATTTAGAGAGTAAATAAGTGACAACACTTGAACATTAAACTTTGACTATTTCAAAAATTGTTGTTCAATTGTCTTACATGGCTTAGGTGAACACACCAATAAGTTTTCAAACTCCTACTCAACTAATATTGATTGCCCATGAAACAAAAAATCACAAGTTTATTGTAGGATCAATTCACCATCTAGTTAGCAATTAGTCATTCACCCATTTGTGTAAGTCCAAGAAACCCTTGAAGTGTTTTTGATTATATTTTTCAATTTATATTACAATACATGCTATATACAACACATCACATCTTGACAAAAGTGACAAAATCACATTAAAAAATGTCTTCCCCAAATTTATAGTTGTAATCCAAGTTGAAAAGATGCCATGTGTGTGTCCAATGGCTTATGAACCACCTTTCAAATCATAGAAACAACTACATTTTCATCTACTTTGGGATGCCACTAAATGGTATAAATGTATTTTTCATCTTCATTTTGATCCAAATGAACATTAGTCGCAAGTGTAAGTTTATATACAACTACAAATCATTTTGTAGTCATTTATGTAACTACAAGTCATTTTTACCAAGTGGCAAGGAGGATTGTCCATTTATAGTTGTAAAAATGGTTGATTTGGACACAAGTTGCAAAGGCATGGGTTGAAATGGAGAGGATTCCTTATAGTTTTTGTGAACCAAATTATGTGTTTTCTTTGTTTGGACACATTGACCTTGGATTGTTTTAACAAATCTATGTGCAATCCATGTTATGATGGGGTTTTGTAATAGGTTCAAGATTTGAAAGTTGCTTTCATAACTTTTAGGAAGATTGGACGTTGCGCAACATTGAAAGAAATGTTCACTCCTTTAAATAAAGTCGCCCATTTCTTGTCCAAACCTTATTTTTTAGCTAAATTCAATCCTTTGAGCAATGAAACCTATTGAAAGGTTTGAGTGTTGTTATTTGTGGATTTATTAAAACCTTTTGTGTTATATGTAGGCAAGGCGTAAATTCAAACCTTTTCTACTTGAGATGTCGAAGCATATTCTCTTTCCATTGAAGGATTTAACATTTCAATGGCCATGTCTTCCATTCACCCATTAGGGAAATGGGTTAGTACTTCCATGTTTTTTGGTGGTGGAAGGACAAGTCCATCACATCAAGCAAATAGGGCCTTCACCCATGGTTGTGCCATTAAACACACTGTAATTCAAGTTTGTCCATTGTCATCATATTGATAGCCCAAATAGAAAAACATTATATCCTTGTGATATGAAATGACATTGTCATAAAACTTACATTTCACTTTCCTTGGCTTATCTTTTGGCATCAAATACCATGATTCCACACATTCCATTTTCCCTCCATTGAAAAGAATACAACAACAATAAATTTGATTAGTAGAATTAAGGTATTTAACAATAAGATCAAACTCCACCTTTAAGGCTATAATTGAAATTTAGCACTAATTGTAACTGTAGTATGACAATCTGAAATTTCCATTCATAAAGGTTTCACCCCTCCCTTTGAAAGTATATGGCAATGGTTGTTTATTAAACAACACAAGGCCCACATAGCTCAAAGTGAATTGAAATTATAAGGTCTATTTTTCATTACCAAGCAACACCAAATTTTGTCACCAAATCAAATTCCATCACCAAATCAATGATGGAAGTCAATCCACCATTAATTAGATGACTGAAATTTGGAGTGAAAGTTTTTGATCGTCACACAATTGGTGACGGAATGCTTTCCATTGCCATAGGATTGGCAAGGCAAAACTTTTGGTTGCCAAATGATTAGCAATTGAAAGTTTTTAATCACCACATGAATGGTGACCCAAAAGATTTTGTCACTAATCTTGTAGTGATCGCAAAATTTCAATTGCTAATCTTATGGTGATCAAATTTTGATTGTTAATCCCGCATCCACCAAAAAGTTTCAATTACCAATTTTGTGGTGATTGAATCCATTTTTAGTCACCATACATATTGGGGGCAATTAGGGTGTAAAGAATTTTTTTTGTGCATTGGTTTTAATGGACATGATCAACTCATTAGGGTGGATGTCAATGTGATGCTTGACACAAAGTGGTTATGTCACATTGGTTTTGATAACCCTAGGAAGTAAATAAGTTAGGTATAAATACATGAATATTTATATTTTATTTTGGGTTACATTTTTTTGATTGGTTCATCCCATATGCCCATGTTTTAAAATATGAAAATGGGTGTGGGTACAAATAAAGGACCCAATGAAATTACTTTAGAAAAAGGCTATGAATCTTTTTTAGTCTTTTTTCACTTTTTCAAATGAAAGAATTTTTGAATGAAATCTTTTACAAATTGTTATTAAAAATACATATAGTTGCCTCAATAGATTACATGTTTTGTGTTAATCATTGTTGAATAAATATGAATTTTTGAAAGTGTGGAAATTTTGCCATATTTTATGTTTCATTTTGAAAATTTAGCAGAATTTTGAATCATACCAAAATATGTTAACTATTTTAGTTTTTTGTTTTTTATATCATAAACTACAACTTTGTCTTATATGTCATGCACATTAAGTCCTATTTACATGTGGTAAAAACTTTTGAAAATTAAAAAATTTGAAAAATACTTTGAAGTTTAATAAATTCAAATTTCATATCTTTTAAATTGTGAGTGTTTTTTGAATGTGGGTAGGTTATTATCATTTATTTATTTTTTACCATCAAAATTATTTTATTAAAATAGTGTTTTACTTAGTCCTTTATAAAATTAACCACAATTCGATTCAATATCTATTCAAGTTCAATGATCCTTTACTGAAACTAAAACCCAAAATTTAATTTAATCAAATTTTTATTTGAATTCCTCAACATTCATATTAGTCATTTAACATAACTCATAATGATTAACATAATTTTAAAAATGTCATTAAAAATAATGTAAAAAGGTTCATAGTTTTCAACATTAACTGACATGGTTTATGGCTCTTAAAAATGAATTCACACCCAAATGTAAGATAAAGCACTTGGCTTATATACTTTTCAAAATGAAAATGAAAGACAAAACATATTCAATAAATCTTTTAGTTGCAAATAGTTCGCAACTAAAAATGTTAATCATAAATTATTTGTAATTAATTTAAAGTGTATCCTATATTTTAATCCTCATTTTAAATTTTGTAAATAAATATTTTAAGTAGGTAAGTGACTAACTAACTAATTAGTTAGGTAACTAATAAATTAACTAATTAATCTAAAAGACTATTAATTAATTAACAAATAGACTATAAACTAATTGTTAAACCAATAAATTAGCAAATTAATTAATTACTTATGGTAGTAATCATCAATGGTTTTTAATTAAATATTTATAAAATTAAATAAATAATAATATTATTAAATATATTATTTAAATAAAAATTGAAAAAATTGAAAAAAATATAATTATCTATTAATAAATATAATTAACTAATAATTTGGTAACATTAAAATAACTAACTAATTATTAATAACTTATTAATTAATAATTATTAACTACTAATTGTAAACATTAAGTAATGATTTAAAAAAATTAATAATATAACTAGTAGGTAGCCTAAGGTTAAGTAATTTATTATAATTATTCCCATTAGTTTTCATTTTTATTATTAATAATAAGTAATAAAAATAAGATTTTTATAACAAGATTAATTGAATTATTGTAGTTAGTTGGTAACCAAGGCTAGGAATTTAGTTTTTATTATTCATATTATTATTTCACTTGTTCTGACTATTTATGTACTATTTTAATAAATATTTTAGATTTTAGATTTATAAATATAACATTTCCTTTTTAAATAATTTGAGTAATTATATATATATATATAATCATACTAATAGCATCATCATCATTATTATGTAATAAAATTATATTATTTTTAAATTTTAGTCAAAGATAATATTAAATCTTAATTTTTATTGTTATAAGGTAATTAATGAAATTAAGTAAAAAAATATAATAATAATAAAATGAAATGTCATTTGTAATTATTTTAAGAAATACAATAAAATAGCTTGGATAAAATTTTAATGTTGTTACAATAAGTTTACTAAATATTTTATATAAAAATTTAATATAACCAAAATATACAACTAGCAAGGTCATTTAATGCTATTAATAATTATTGAATACACCTATAATATGATAGTTCATACACATTCAAAATATACATTGTAAATTCTAATATATGTGATTATATCTTTTAGAATACAAAAATTACACCTTTGTATACTTGTAGGGCTACCACTAAATTGGTCACATTTGCAAGTGATGGACATAAATTGTTTTTTTTGGATGAAAAGTAAACTAGATGTTGTTTACATGGAAAAAATAAAATTACAATAGTTAGAAATTAGTTATAATGTACTTGCAATTATGATCAATACAAGAAATAGTTACAAAAATGTTCAAAGGTACACACAAATGATTAATAGAGTGATTACATTTTGACCAATTTCTATCATTGTTCAAACCTTTTGTGATGCTTTCCAATTGCACAATTAAAAAATGCAACAAACTCTACATCCAACAATTCAAATTTTGACAAATTGGATGTTTTGAAACCCTTGGAGTTAACAAAGGCATGTAAAATTGCCTTTTGGGAGTTTGTCACTTGGTGAAGTTTTGCCAAAAAAAAAAACATTGCTTAGGAATGATTGGGGATGACATTGCCTACAAAAGAAAAAACAAAAAGCAAAATTGTTTTCACCTCTAAAACAATTTTCCCCTAAAACCTTATTTTAACACTACAAATCATTGACTATTAACAACAAAAGCTAGCTTTTCAAAGAAACAAATTAATGCAAATTCAAGATCAAGGCCATTAATCAACAGTGGTCTTTGTTGCTTCTTTTTGCCCTAATTGCCTGACCAAGATGTTTCTAATGATCATACATCTCTTGGTGCTACCCAAGACGAATTTTGTGTCTTAATATACATAGTTTGGGCATGTAATGAACACTAGGCATGTATCCATGACATGCCCAAAGTGTGCATAACATGACCCAAAATTTGTGTCTTAGCATCGTCCATCTTTTTCTTTATTAGAAAAAGATGGATCGGGCCAAGGGCAGACAAGGAAAAAAAGAAGTAGACAGTACTATCTGCCTTAACAACCCATTGCAAGTTTAACATCCTGCCCCAAAGACCCTGTTTTAATGCTACACCTACTTGAACACAAACTGACCAACTACAACAATATCCGCCTTTGGAAACTCCATCCCACCACAAAAAAAATTAAAGAAAGGACTCACCATATGCCAGTATTTTGGGTTAGGGGCTTTAAAGACCCCTCAGCCACTCCTCAGTCTTGACTCTTAACCCATTTAACTTGAATTTGTAACAAAAATATTTATATTGCATTTTCTTGTAAGATTTTTTTGGTGAAAGATTATTAGTTTAGGACAGAGCTTCTCATGACAAAGTCGCTTGGTGTCCTTCATGGTAGAGAGGATTTCTTTTCAACAATTGCACAAAAACAAAAGGAGGCTAAATTTTTTTTTTTCCAAACAATTTGACTTAGTAAAAAGATTGTACCTAATCATATCACACCTAATGCTAAGTTGATGTTAAGAGAGACATCTTTAGGTACACACAATGTTAAGTGATTGTTAAATTGATGTTAAGTGATGTTATCTTAACATCAAAGTTTCAAAGAACATAAATCTTTGAACACAATGATAAATAATGGTCATAAAAGGGGGTCTTAAGTCAATCTTAAGTTAAGAAATTGTTTTCCATGGTTTTCTTAGGACTTGTGAAAGAGTAGAAAAAAAATTAACCTTGTAGGTCAGTGCTAATTAACATAGGTCATTTCTTTTTCATGATGTTACGGACACCTTAGGCTACTTAACACTATGAGATCTAACACTAAATCTGATTGCAACTTTAGTAACCTAATACTGTGGGTGTTAGGTGTTGTGTTTTGTGAAATTGCCCCTTGCAGGGTGGGCCAATGCAATGGGCCCTCTCCTTGTATGGTGAGAAATTACATTTCAAAATTTCCTGATATATGAGCAAACATGGTTAATTCTCCATGTGGGTGGTTGCCAGTGTGACTTGAACCTCTATTGGGTGCACATTTGTTTTTATAAATTACTTCTGATTTTGAGTTTTTAAAGTTTATTTTAAAAATGAAGAAACTCTGGCTTTGGTTATTTAGGCCCCTAGGTAAAAAGAAATTTCAATTTTCATGTAAGAACTAGCAAAAAGAACTGATAGTTTTTTAGAAGATAATTTGATTAGTTTTTATTCTTTCTATCTAATCACAGTTTATAAAGTATATCAGAACTAGCCGGTCATTGACTTTTTAAGAAATGTGATCTCATGAAATTAAAGAAAAACCATGAGAACGGGTGAGGGTTTTGGTGACATTTATAATACCCACATGATACTGGTTAAATTGAAAGCTTGATTTTAAATTTTAAATTGGGGGTGCCAGTTAGGTTATCAGCATCAATATATATATATATATATATATTAAAGTTATCAATCTTCTTGAGTAATAATCATTAGTTAGGCATAAGTGTAGGTTATCAAATAACTGATTGATAACCATGTTGATTATCCTTTAGATTATTAGATGGTTATAGGGTTTTTAAATTATGATTAAAATTTTCGGTTTTATTTTTTTATATTTCTGTTTAATACCATAAACATGTTTAGCATAAATTAAGATTGATAACCTACTTAAATGATAACCAAGTCATCTAGGTAGGTTATTAAAATTTAAATTCTCAATATTGGAGGCAGTTAAGTTATTAACTGGTTATAAAAAAAAAACAATAATCAACAGGTAACTCATCAATACCTGGATCAAGACTCAATAAACAGCCAACATTAGTTTGAACCAAAATGTGGTTATTTGAATTTATAAAGAACCATGCCTTCAGGTTCTTAGAAAAAAAAGAGAACCAAAGAGTGTTGATCCTGGGTATTTCAAAGACCTAACAGAACCGTTGGTTTTTTTTGAAAGAACCAGCAATGAACTAGTGGTTTTATGGTTGGTTATTTGATTTATGTCAACAATTGATAATCATGAATCCTTGATTTTTTGAGAACCATGGTCATAATTTGTCAGAACTGACCCCATAACCACTGGGGGTCTGTTCCTGTTACCCACCCATCTCTGGTTTGAAGCGTATTTGTAAGAGGGTAATTGTCTGCTGATTTTACCATATATAATTCTTGACGTGTCAAAGGCAAGTTACTACAACAGAATACATTCGAGTGTCCCTGAATCATGAGTCGAAAAAGGATGCCCCTGACCTGACCAGACCAGACCAGACCAGATCTGACCTGAAGAGTGAAGGTGGACTAGCAGCTAGAACAACCTAAAGATGGATGCACAGCATATATCTAGTGCTTTTCAGAAAGGCCTGCAATTAAGTTAGAGTGAAGATGATCTAGAAAATAAAGACTAAAGTCTACCCGCTGGAGCAAGAGTCTAGTAACAAGGAACAATGCATTAACGTTATCCGTAAAGTCAGGCAGAGGCGGCACTGGAACCCCTTGTTTGGTCACAGAGGGAACGAGATTTCAGGAAAACAAAAAGGGCTTGAGTAGCCCAGACACCCACCAGTGCACCATCCAAAAAATCCCGTTCTGGGATTTCATGGATGGGATGAAACTGTCCCCCAGGGGTCAGTTTGCTTGGTCAGTAGTTTTTTTTTTCCTGGACCCTTTTTTTCTTTCGCTTTTTTTTTTTTGTCCCGCCAGCCTTGAACCCAAATTTTTTTCTGGGAACTCCTACCTACTCCTCCAACCCACCTACCTCCCCCTACCTACCCCACCACCCATTTGCACTCCCCTCCATTGCCAAAGCTTCAAAACCACACAGAACTTGACTAGTTGGGCTTAGGGTTTGTGCCTCCAGAGCTCAAAGGGAGGAACTTGTGGAGCTTGGAGCTTGTGGAGCTTGGGGCACAAAGAGGGAGCAACTCCAATAGTAGGAGCTTGCAAAACATCAAGAGGAGTGGAGCTTTGAAGGTAAGTTCTTTTTTTTCTTGATTCTAGAACTAGGACGATGAGCTCTGGCTCATCATCTTGGGTTTTTTTCATTGTAGGTACATTTGAAACCAAGACGACAAGCTCCATTCATCATCTTGGTTTTTTGTGTGTGTTGCAGGCTCTTAAATCGTGATGACGAGTTGTGTTCATTGTCGTGGATTTTTATTTTAAAGTAACCTCAAACTTAGGATGAACAAACATAGCTCATCATCCTTGTTCTTTTTTTATGTTGTAAATTCTAAAACCGCAACAATGAACATTGCATTTGTCATTGTGATTTTCTCTTGTTTAGCTTGTAAGACTAGGACATTGTGCTCGTCATCTTAGTTTCTTTTTTTTTGTGTTCCAAGCTTTGAGACCACAACAATGAACCATGTTTGTCGTGGTGGTTTTTTTTTTTCTATTGTTTAACTTGTAAGACCAGGATGATGAGCCTAGCTTGTCATCCTAGTCTTTTTTTGTGTTATAGGTTCTAAAACCACGATAACAAGCCATGTTTGTCATGGTGGTTTTTTTCTATTGTTTTGCATGTAAGATTAGGACGATGAGCGAGAGCTCATCATCTTGGTCTTCTTTTGTGTTGTAAGATCTAAAACCATGACAACAAACAATTCTCATGGTGGTGGTTATATTTTTTGTTGTTTAGTTTGTAAGACTAGGATAATGAACATAGCTTGTTGTCCTGGTTTTTTTTGTGTTGCAAGCTATGAAACCACAATGATGAGTGTCGCACTTGTTGTGGTGGTTTTTTTATTTGTGCAACTTGTAAGACCAAGATGACGAGCCTAGTTTTTTCTGTGTGTTGCAAATTCTGAAACCACAATGACAATCACAATGTTCATTGTCGTGGTTTTTTTTTATTGCATAGCCTACAAGAGCAAGACAATGAGTGTAGCTCGTCGTCCTAGTTTTTTTGTGTGTTGTAGGCTTTGAAATTAGGGCAATGAGCAGTGGGCTTGTTGGAGTGGTTGTTTTTTCTCTACTATTGCCTACAATGACCACTATGACTTGATGATTTTATTTTTTTTGTTGTTGCATGCAAAAACATTTGAATTTTTTTTCTCTTCATTGGGTCTTGCAAACAGGCATCTTGGTAAGTTTTTCTTGAACTCTTGCCTTCAAAGAGTGGTGCTCTTCTTGGTTGTTATTATTATAGTGCAGTTTTTTTGGGTTTTTTTTTTTGTTTTTTCATGTTGGTAATAAAGTTTAAATTAATTAGCTAGTGTCTTCATTTTTTTGGGCATTTTGGGTTTTTTGTTAGATGCATATTCGAATGAAAGCAAAAAATGGTGTAGGAAATTAGCAAGCTCGATATGAGTTTACAAGTGACATTGGAGGTGTTATGAAAGAGGAGATGTAGAGGTTGGGATGATTGGATAACAAACGAAAGATGCGATTGCATTGGTTCCAAATGGGAATATTGAGGAGGGAATGCAAGCTAATGTTGAGGTTGGGGAAACATTTGCTACTATAGATGTTAGTAGAATTGAAGTTGAATTATAGAGAATTATTGACATGATAGAGGATTAAAAAATTATAGCTCCTAGCTAATAAAATGCAAATGGGGATGTTGAACTTCATGCTCAAATTGATGGAAGTGACATATTGTACCTTATTTATTATAATTAATTGCCCCACCCATCTTCTTAACTAGGGTTTTTTTTTGTCAAATTTGTGATTACAATGCCTTCCTTACTTGTGATCCTTAAACCTTTGCTTGCCCCACCTTTTTTCTCTATGGAAAAGGTGGGTGGGGCATTTTTTTTTTGTTTAAGTTTGTAGGCAATACATTTAGATTTTGTAGGAGATATTGTTATTTTTAGGGTTTGTTTCTTTTTATGCAAATTTCAACACTAAGTTTAACAATACCTTCATCGTGTAGGGCATAACCTTCATCCAAGATATTAATTCACACATTAGGTTTTATGTTTTTGTTTTTTTGGTTTTAGATGTGGTTGCCCCTACCTTGATTACCATAAAAGGTGTACATTGGGCAAAATATGGGCCTAAATTTGCTTATAACATTGATGGGTGTGATATAACCAAGTACAACTTAATGCAACATTTGTGGGTGTCTCACAATGTTACCATGGACTTGGGTAAGCCTCGATACCCATCTATTTAAGAGTAGGGCCCAAGGGTTCAAGATTACGCAACAATGAATGTGTGGGTTTTGAGCAACCTTTTGGCCTGGTTTCATCGCAATGAGTAAACAACTATTGCTAGGATTAGGAGGCATGCATTCCTGGAATGGGATAAGTTCTAGGTTGATTTATAATAGACACCTGAGGTGTTTAAGCCCGCATTTGTCAGGTTAACGTCTAGTCACATTCTTTGACTTCTTGGCATGATTACATGGGGTGTGGGGCCATCCCTTTCAATGTGCAAGCCAAGCGGGAGCACGATGAAGACCTTGCATTTGTGATTCGAACGATTCAATCTAGATATGCAAAAGCATTCATAAATGCTTGGATGGAGTGTAACTAAAAGTTTGCATCAAATAAAAACAATGCGATGTAAAGTGATTGGCCTCGTTATGTAATACCATGATTCAAGAATGATTCATGGTCGGTAAGTTTCCAACAATGCCATATTGAATTTTACTTGAATTTTAGGTTTTAAAATTCATATGCAATATTTATTGTATTGTGTTGTTTGTTTTAAAGTTTGAAGCACCACTAGGGTGGTGTTTATGGCTGATGATATGGATGCAACACTGGCCAATTGCAGGGTATTTACACAATAACACGCCCATGATGCAGAGGTTGCATCAACGCGGTATAGGAGGGCCAATGGGATCCCATCCCCTTTGAATAGTGACACAAATTAGTTTATCCCATAGTTTATCCCACTTTTGATTAGGGTGTTATTTTGGTTTTTAAAATTTAAAGTAACAATTTATTTTTGAAGCAACCTTAATCAAAAGTTTATGACATGTTCCCAACTTTAGGCTGGGGTTGTTTTGGACTTGGGCATTTTTTGCACATTTTTATAACACATGTCACCCATGTTTTTTTATTTAAAGCATTTTATCTTCATTTTACACCATTTTGTGTTAATAGTTAGAAATATATTCTCACATATTATTATATGTATGCTTGATAAAATTATTAAAAAATGATTCTAATTTTACATTCAAACCAAAAAATCTTTCTTTACCTCAAAAAATTAGGAGTTCAAACCTAAAAGGAAAGTAATACCCTCATGAGGGTATTTTGTAGACACCATCGATTGAGTTATTTTGGTCTAAGCTATTGGAAAGGTAATGCTTATGCTTCATATGACTCAATGCACATATAATACCTTTATTAGGGTATATTAAAAATCCTTTGGGCTCCATAACATATTAAAAAAATCCTAAAGGGGTATTGCATAGCGCTAACAAAACCTAGAAGGAACATAATATGTACCCTTATGAGGATATTTTGTAAACAGTATGGATTAAATTATTTTGGTTTAGGCTATTAGAGGGGTATTGTTTATGCTTAAAAATATTGAATGCATGAACAATACCTTTCTTAAGGTATATAAAAAATATTTTGGGCTCCATAACATATTTAAAAAATCCTAAAGGGGTATTGCATAGCGCTAACAAAACCTAGAAAGAACATAATATGTACCCTTATGAGGATATTTTGTAAACAATATGGATTAAATTATTTTGGTTTAGGCTATTAGAGGGGTATTGTTTATGCTTAAAAATATTGAATGCATGAACAATACCTCTCTTAAGGTATATAAAAAATATTTTGGGCTCCATAACACAATTTTGGAATTTGAAAAGGTATTACATAGCCTTAATAAAACCTAGAAAGATAACAATACCCACATCATTTTGTAATAATATCATAAACCATGAAACAAAAGAATTTTTTTAAGATACTTATTTTATGCCCATTATATCATACCAGACATATTAATTCAAATAAATGAGGGTATTGCAAAGTTCTTCACATTGATGGTAAAATGTCACTTGAACAAAGTTATGGAGTTTAAATGCAATACCTACATCATCTTGGGATATTTGCAATCACTATGAAACTTGGAAGGGTATTACATAGCCTTACCAAAACTTAAAAGAACACAATACATGCATCATATTATGACAATATCTTAAACCATGATACAAATGAAGGTATTATCAAGTTGGTCACATTAATGGTAAAAGGTGATGAAACTATCACTAAATGAAGGTATTGTAGTTGCACATTAAACTTTGTTGAAGTAAACCTTATACCATCAATATGGCAAATATTGTAATACTTTATAATAATACTTTTGCCATTTATGAGTTTAAAAATATCTTTCAACTATATTTAATGTTTATTTAAAAAATTTAACATAAAATAATCATTAAAATATTGTATGTATAAGAATAAAAGTAATAATAAATTCACATTATTTAATTAATATATCATTTTTTGATATATTGTAAAATAAATTTTACATAGAGATAAGAAAATACATTGATTATACATGATATTAGATACTTATATTTCAAAATTCAATTAAAACCTTAATTCTTAAACCTTAACCTTTAACCTTGATTAAAAGAAGTTAGGGTTCTTACTTAAGGATTTTTTTTATGTTCTAAAAAAAAAAAACAACGAGGAAGATGATTTTGCTAATGCTAGGGTTGATGAAAAATGCCTATTGCTTGCTTGGTAGCATTGGTTAGTGATACAATGCATTGTTATGTTGTAAAAAATTCCAGTTGCATTTTGGAGATAGCATAATTCAACAATGTAGGAGGTTTTAATTTTGCAAGGAAGAGACAATGGATATAGGTAGCAAGTGACCTTATGCAATATCAAATTCTATGATGATTAAAAAACATTTGCAATGGACCATTGCTTGAAAAAGGGGGAACATCTAATGTTTACTCTTATTAAAATGATTATTTTGGTGTTCATATCTTTAATGAATTTAATTTTGAAAGGGTAATCCTTAAAGGTTTATCAAGTTAAAAACTTAGGTAACAACTTGATTATATTCAATTAAAGTAAGATGATGACATCATTGAATTAGGGATATCTGAGAAGTAGAAACCACTTGGAACTAGGATGCATGAAAATGGAGTTTGGGCACATTCAACCAATGTCCAAAATGATCATAATACTAGTTTTTTATCATCCTAAACAAGTCTAGTCACATGAGATAACATACAGATCATATGCATGAAGGACATGATTTGTCGCAACCTTAGTGTTGGGCTCGTGACCAAGGCAAAGGCTTGCAAAGGTGTGAGCCAAGAATGAAGCATGGGAGTCACACTTCATGTTCTTGGGAGTGTAGGAGAGTGTGAGGGAATGAACCCACGCACTCCCAAATGGGCTCACACTTTGAGAGTTGGAGTTCCGATGGATTTTCGAATTTTTAGAAAACGATTGATCATTGAAAGGGTCAAAACTTATTAAATTGAAGATTTCCTTATACTGTTGGAAAGCTCTTGAGACTTAAATGTCTAAAATGAACTCACATGACCCATTTGGATATTTAAAACATAAGTTATGGCCAAAAGAAGGGATGGGAGTCAAATTGCCAATTTGACTCCCAACCACTAAAAGTCAGGAATCGCTGTGATTCACTTGTGTGTAGGTGGTGTGCAACATATCGTTAGAAAGCTCCCAACAAGGGTTATAACTTTGCTTTAAACCTCACCTCAATTGGAGGTTTGTAAAAGAAGTTATGGGCTTCCAAAGTTGTAAAAGTCCCAGTTTCGAGAATTTCGGGAATTTCGAAACTACCAACTTGGGAGTATCGGAACAAAATGACATTTGGGTGTAGGCCCTGTGGCTAAGCATAGAGAATAATATAAGGGGGAAAGTGGTGGTTTCCTTTAAGTTCAGGCCGTGGTGAGTTTTGTGAGTCCGTGTTTGTTCATGGTTCATTCATGCACTGAAAGTGCTCTAATTATGCATTAACCAACTTGTTATTTTGTTTGTGTAGGTTCATGTGAATATTTGACCCATTTATCACTCATCCTAATCCCCATCTTGGAATTCCAGCACGCCCCCCTACCTTCGAAATGTTACGAGCCAGGGAGCGTACCCCAACTCCTTATCCTTCCGCTATTTTCACCTTTGGACTCGTAGTTAACTCTATCAAGGAGTTTGGGGTTGTGTCATGATTTCTATTAGCCATTTGACCAACTACTCGATGCCCAGGTCTTCTCCTGGAGAATCTACTCCATTTTTTTATCGAAACGTCGATTTAATGGTCTAGGTGGTGAGCATTTTAAGTTAGTTCCATTCACAACAAAATCATTGTTGTGGTCAACGAAAGATGGAAGATTCAACATCATCATGTTTTATGTAGTAGTAATTTAATGCCAATAATTATAGTGTTGTCTAACTTTTTGGTGGAATATACACAAAGAATTGCACGATGGGTGTAGTCATAATCAAATGAGCCAAAAAACACCTCAAGCAACTGCCAAAATTCTATAAAAATTGTAATTTTGTTAGATATATTTTTGTGGTGCCATTTTAATGTCATGTTAATCATGCAATGTAATGCTAATTGACTAATATGAAGAATTCAAAGCAAAAATTCAAAAAAAATAATTTTGGGTTTTGGTTCCTAGTGATGACATTCTTCATTTCGCACATTAAAATTCTTTAAAATTCTTCATTTAGCACCTTGTCATAATATTCTTTACCTGCGAATGTTTACCAAATTACACTAATTGATCTATAAAATTCTTTAAAATTCTTGCTTCTTTGGGCTTCCATAACATTCTCGCACCAAGAATGTCATAACTATGTTTTGGTTTTAATAAAGGACCTTTGAGCTTGAACAACAATTGCATCACAAGTAGTCAATTTTACAAATTACTAAGTTAAAGACTTTCTTTATAAAAATATTTTGAGGAGAAAAAATTGAAATGATGTTCATTGATTATCCACATTAATAAAACATTCACAATTTGAAAGTTATGAAATTTTAAAATTTTAAAAATTAAAAATCTATTGAACAAAATTTTAAAATTTCAAGAATCCTTTACCACATGTAAATGGGGTGTAATGTACATGACATCTAAAAAAAAGTTGTAGTTTATGAAACAATAAAATAAAACATTAAGTAATTAACATATTTTCATACAATTTAAAATTAAAATAATTTTTCAAAATGAAATGCAAAATTTGGTAGAATTTGTACACTTTTTAAACATTTTTAGTTATTTATGAAAAGTTATGAAGTGATGTATTGAAAAAAAAAATGTATTTTTAGTAACATATTGCAAAAGATTTCATCCCAAAAGTCCTTTATATGATAAATTGAAAATGACCACAAAAAGGATTACACTCCTTGAGTCCTTTGTCATTGTTGGTTCATTTGATTGTGATCGCACCTCAGTTGAGTCATGTTCAATTTCTCAAGGTGTCAAGAGCATTGCATAACAATTTGGCCTTCACAAAATTTTTGAATCCACACAAACTTTGGCATGGTTTCCAAGAGCTTATGAACATTTTCATACCCAACTATTTTTTAGTCCAAATCATATTCGAAATGAGATTTGAAGGTTTCTCAAAGGCTTTTCAAAATAAACCTTTTTCTGTGAACAAAGAGCAACTCGAGCATTAACTCCTTGTAGTCAACTATCATCTTTAAAACATTATGGAAGTTAATTATATTGTTGTTGTTTCTTTCTGTTGTTGCAATGATAGCGGTGTCGTGGGACATGGAGAGTGTACTTCCTCCGCCCTATGATTTATTGGAACGTTTCCATGTTTTTTAGAGCACATTCTAGTTTTTCATCGCAAAAAAAGTTTGGGCCTATCCAAGTGCTTGCATATGAGTGTTTGGAAGGATTATTTGAAGTTGTTTATAATGTTGTCACCAAATCAAACATTTGTTTACAACATTGTTGCTGCACTTCATCATCATTTGGTTAAAAAAACTCCACCTCGAATATATTGTTAGTTTGATGGGTAGAGAGTCTCTAGCAAACTAGAGAGTAGGCAATTTCCTTCTTCCTATTTGTTTGTTAATTAAAAGAAGCATGACAATTGTGTGTTTATTGTGCAACTAATGTGGGACATTACCTAATGTGGAGGAACCAAAGGTTACATCTAGTATATATTATAAATCTTCATTGCTAGTATTTTGTTACAAAATTCCAAAGCCTTAGATTAAAAGTAACAACTTACATAATTTATATATTGGTTACATGGTGCACTATTTTCACTTTTCATTTTGAAATTTTGCAATTGTACATGAAGAATTTAACTCACAACTCATTTGGATTACAACCCACTAATTATGGCCATTGATGAGGTTATTACCTTAATTTTGTTACAAAATTTGCAAGGAATATGGTGTGATAATGTGTTGATTTTGAGCCAATTGATTAGGTAAATGATTTTGAAAGGTTTTAAGACTTACCTATCATTTCACTCTACATGTTTAAATTTCTAGTTTTCATGAAGTCATTGCATATCAATAGGTATTCAAGGAAAGCCACAACAAAAAGAGTAAAAAAAATTATAAAATCTAACCCAAATTTGGGTTTTCAAAAACTTTCTAAATTAATATTGCACATTCAATGTTACACATTAACCACAACATTGCCAATGCCTTCAATGGGTTGATGATTTCTAGAAAAAATCATGTAATGTAACAACCACCTTTGATGTAAGGGATGCATGAAAATGGAGACAAAATTGTGACCAAAAATTTATTTCGGGTTTAACTTTTTGTAAATTGATAGTATTTTAGTTTATAATCATCATAAATGCAAGGATTTAAATAGTGGATCCTAGGTAAAATCATGTTGCATCCATTATAAGATGATTACATACCCGAGTCCAATTGATGAACCTAACTATTACTTTTAGAGTATTTGGAACACAAATTTTAAACAACCATAATTGGAAGAAATTTCAAGGTGCTAGAAGCCTCATCTAAAGAATGCAACTCTAAAGAATACCCCACCTTTGCCCCACCTTCCTCCTCCATCAAATGTTTAATTAAAATTTCTACCAAGTTAAAATGATTATGCAAATATTATATTTCTAGAAATGAAAATATATATAATTTCACACATTAATAAACTAAGTATATCATCATTTACTACATTGTAAACTAAAATTTACATATAATTAATTTACAAGGACCAAACTTACATAATATTAGTAATTTATATTTCAAACTTGAATTAAAATATTTCAATTTACATAGAAATAATATTCAATTATGTGCATTAATAAAATATACAACATTAATAACTTATCATTTGAAATTTTAAAATTTTCATTAAAAATAAATTTTACAAAAAAAATTGCATTATACATAACCATGGGTTTATATATATAATTTAAATTTAATATATAATTTTTAATCAATTTTTATCATATTAAAAATAAGTATGAAGACATTTATATGTATTAAAATGAATCAACAATATAATTCCATAATATCATTAATTATATATAATTTATTTTTTGATATGTTATAAATAAAAATATATTTAAACCAATATTTAAAGCCAATATTATACATCATAAAAAATAAATTTTACATAAGGATTTGTGGTATATCTTTATAAGATATAAAATATTATTGACCTAAAATATAATTATTTTAGGCTGCAAATTATTTATTATATGTCAAAAGAAATTTAAATAAAATTTCAATCATACATAAGATTAATATATGGGAGAGACCATTTTTATTATTATGTGAACCATTAAAAGAAAAAAACCATTAAAAACCATGTGCTTTAATTATTTTTTAAAAAAATGCATCAAAATCTTATTGAAATTTTATTATATTAAAGACTTTATGTTTTTATTTTTTGAAATGAGTTTATAATTTTAAGAGGGAAAAACATAAATATGTACATCATTGAAAAAATGTTAAATATGAATTTTTAATTTTTTGATTTTGACAAATTTTGAATTCTAACATGAATTACTAAATTTTACATTAAACCTTAAACCATTGTACCATCAATGTGACCAATTTTGCATTATGTTCATTTTTATATATGTTAACTCATATTGTAAAGTGAATAAATAATTTTGAAAACATAAATTTCATGATATATTAATGGGGAATCAAATATTTAAAAAATGTTTTTATGTTTCGTGATGAATGCAAATATCCCATGATGATGTAGGTATTACATTTAAACTCCATAATTTTGTTCAAGTGACCTTCTACCATTAATGTGAAGAACTTTGCAATACTTTCATTTACTTGAATCAACTTGTAGGGCATGCTATATTGAACATGGAATAAATATTTTTTAAAATATCCTTTTGTTTCATGGTTTAAGATATTATCACAATATGATGTAAATATTGCTTTCCTTTTAGGTTTTGGTATGCATAGTTATGACATTCTTCATTTTGCACATTAAAATTCTTTAAAATTCTTCATTTAGCACCTTGTCATAACATTCTTTACCCGCGAATGTTTACCAAATTACACTGGTTGATCTATAATTTTTTTAAAAATTCTTTAAAATTCTTGCTTCTTTGGGCTTCCATAACATTCTCGCACCAAGAATGTCATAACTATGTTGGTATGGTTATGCAATACCCTTGCAAGTTTCAAAAACTATGTTATAGAGCCTAAATGATTTTTGGGATACCTTCAAAGGGGGTAATGCATGTGCATTGAACATTCCTATGAATGAGCAATACCCCTTTGATAATCTAAACCAAAATAATTTGGCCCATGTTGGTAAGGCTATGTAATACTCTTTTAAATTTGAAAAGATATGTTATGGAACTCAATGTATTTCTAAGATAACTTATAAAGGGTATTGCAGGTGTATTATGTAGTTTTGAGCATGAGCAATACCCCTTCAATAGTGTAAAACGATGGTGTTTAATTATTGAATACCCTAATGAGGGTATTAGTTTCCTTGTAATTTTTAGTATGATTATGCAATACCCTTGTGAGTTTTAAAAGATATGTTATGGAACCCAATGTATTTATGGGATACCCTACAAGGGGGTAATGCATGTGCATTGAGTATTCCTTGCCATAAACAATACCCCTTTAATAGTTTAAATTAAAATAATTTAGCCCATGGTGTTACTACATACCCCAAGCATGGTATTGTTTTGCTTGTAGGTTTTGGTAGGGCTATGTAATACCCTTCCACATTTCAAGTTATGGAGCCCAATCACAAGTTTCAAAAGATATGTTATAGAGCCCAATGTATTTCTAGGATACCCTACGAAAGGTATTGCAAGTGTATTGAGTAAGTTTGGGCATGAATAATACCCTTCTAAAAGCAACGTAGACCTTTGGTGTTGAATTACAAAATACCTTAATGAAGGTATTGGTTTCTTTGTAGATTTTGGTAGGGTTACGCAATACCCCTCCATGTGTTAGAAGATATGTTATGGAACCCAATGTATTTTTGGGATACCCTGAAAGGGGTATTGCATGTTCATTGAGTCTTTTTGGGCATGAACAATACCCTTTTAATAGCCTAAACCAAAATAATTCAGCCCATGGTGTTTGCAATGTAGCCCAATGAGAGCATTGCATTCTTTATAAGATTTGGTAAGGTTAAGTAATGCCTTTTCAATTGTCGAATTGTCGAAAGATATGATATGAAACCCAAACTATTTTAAGGATGTCTAGAATGGGGCATTGCACGTTCATTGAATATTTTGCTTTATGAACTTGAATACAACATGCACTAAATGCGTTTAAATTGAATTAAAGCTTTGTATTGCTTTAATTATCCACTTGGTTTGCAATACCCCCATGGAAAACACTCTCTGAGCAAAACTTGCAATACGAATATATAGGGGGTGTTAAATACTTTAATCGTCCCCTTATTTGTTTGTTTGAGTGAACAAGAGCAAGCTCCATGCAATACTTTCATTTTTCATCGTTGTCAACTGTTGGGGGTCTATTGGAGTGACAACCATGTAGGTAGGTGTAGCCATGTAGGTGGGGTTTGGTAGGTACTTAAAGTGGTCGTAGGTAGGATGGTGGAGGGGCTGGTAGGTGGGTGGGGATGAAAGTAGCACATTTAAAATTTATAGGTGAGTAGGTAGATGGGGAACAGTCTAGTCTTAATTTAAATATATAGGTGAGTAGGTCGATGGGGGACAGTGGGGGGATTAGGTG
>Ga0209611_10003261_pt1 | contig 28241 bp, 32 predicted proteins | sample S1TSphgellanicum_3_FD_187693 | JGI IMG/M metagenome (GOLD analysis project Ga0209611, IMG submission 187693) | Host-associated microbial communities from peat moss isolated from Minnesota, USA - S1T2_Fc - Sphagnum magellanicum MG (SPAdes) (version 2) | ecosystem: Host-associated > Plants > Peat...
AAAAAAAAAAAAATAAAACAAAAAAAAAAAAAAAAAAAAAAAAAAGGTTAAGAATAAAATTTTCAAGTTCCCTTCTCGCTTGAGGAAAGGGGGAAACATGAAACATGGAAAATGAATTTCTGACATAACATTACCCTTATGTTGAACTGAATCCCATCCATGTCCTTCTACAACCCAATGATTTTCCCTCCCACCAGATGAAAAGTTTAGATTAGGTATACAAGATTTATGCACCTTGTATTGTTATTCTTGGACTATTAAAATTCTAGAATATTCAAAATGGGGGTGTGAGGACTCAGGACTCAGACCCCTCCTTTGAAAAAAGTCATATACATACCTATTTCAACAAAAATTGTAAATTATTAGTGGTGGGTGCTGTATTCGTGTGCTGGTGCTTGTTACCTAGAAGAACAAATGGTGATGGAATCAGATACCATGGAGTTTGAGTATACATTAAGGTTTGGAGTTTGAGTATACATACTGATGAAATCGAAGTAGGTAGCCCAGATTCCCAGGGGTGGGTTTTTTTCAATTTTGTAACATCGAAAACTTTGGCTAATTTTTTCCCAAAAAATAGCAAAATTGGTCGAATTTGCACTAGAAGAACAAAATTCTGCGAAAACAAAAAAAAAAAAAACACTTTGTTTTGGCGAAAAACACGACAAAATTTGTCCCCAATATCCCCATATCCGCTGCCCCTTTGGATTTCTTTGGTTGCCAATAATTGCTTTTGCTCTTTCTTCGTGGGGCTTCGCGAAATTTGGAAGTCGTGTTGTGTTCCTTCCGCCATCCCAAGAAGTTCCGTCACGAATTTCTGGTAAAGAATCTCTGCCCTTATTTTTGTCTAACAAGCAAAAAAACACTCCTTCTGTGTTTGCTGCCTTTTTGTGTGCAGGAGACGGAGCACGAGAATGCCTGTTCCATAATTCGTAAGCTCGTTGCTCAGCTTGCTCGCTAGGGTTTTTCAGGAGACAGAACAATGAATGTTCCACAGTATACAACTAGTCAATGTTCCCCACATTTGCTGTGGTGAAGCATTAGGGTTTACGTGGAGAAGAAATTCAGTATGTTCTTGGAACCAGTGAGGGTATTTACCGTGAGGAATGCTTTCTTACTCATGTCCTGACTGCTGAACTAGGTTTGCCTTGAATCCAAACAGGTATGTTGTCCCATTGATCTCCTCTAGGGTTTTGCAGGAGACAGAATAATGATGTTCACAGCATACAATTAGTCAATGTTCTCCACATTTGCTGCATTAGGGTTTATGTGGAGAAGAAAATCAGTATATTCTTGCAACCAGTGAGGGTAATGTACCTTGAGGAATCCTTTCTTACTCATGTCCTGACTGCTGAACTAGGGTGCTTTGAATCCAAACAGGTTGATGTTGTCCCATTTGATCTCCTCTCAGAATCTTGTAGAACAGGGTCTTCAATTGAAAAGTGAATTTGGACGACTTATGACTGCACTCCATTGATTTTTTGTTTTGTTTTGTCCATAGTCACCTCATCAGCAGTGAGTTTTAGAGTGTGGGCGACCAACAGTGCTCCTATTTATGCAGTAGGTCTCTTGTCTCAGTGATTGTATCAAATCCCAAGTTCCTAGTCTTAAACAATAGTCCACAATATGACTTGGATCTCCATACTTCCGGATTGTGGTTAGCCAATATTACGGCTGAGTCTTTCTGTGACTGCTGGTTTTGTGAGATGAAGTCAGTATGTGGGTTAATGTATTGCATTGAAGTTTTGACCAAACATTCTTGTAATGTTAGTTTTTTTGTTTTATTGGAACTGGCCAAATGCTTATTTTCAAATTGTTCTCATGGAGTTTTCTCTGCAATCTCATGCTTGTGTTTTCCAGTGGCTTTAGAAGATGTTCTGCACCCAGCTAGTCACCCTGGAGGCATATGCTTAAAGGATATGTTCAGAGTTGGGGATGCCCTGACCCTACCCTTTATGTAGGCTTCTGTATGCCTTAGGTGTAGACGCTTGGTTGTACAGGGACAATCTAAAATGAAACAATGCCTACTCTCATAAGCTTGTTGCAGCTTGAATGAGAATACTATTCTTGAGCTATGTCTCTTGACTGTTATCCCACGTTCTGACTTAAGTCTTCTCATTGCTACTGCAAATGCAATAGAAACAACAGAAACTCAGGACACAGATGTTTGTATTATGGTACGCCCAAAAATTTGAAATAGTTATTTTATACTTATTTGCATGCACCATTGGGAGTGGATGGCAGAAGGTCATTGCCATATGTGCAAGGTGATGGTCTGGCACTCTGTGAGTGACTCTTCAAAAGGATATTGCCACACTCATTCTGTTTGTGTTAGTTTGGTTTTGCTGGAACTGACAGAACAGTTACTTTCAAATGGCTGTTATGGAGTTTTGTGTATCATCTCATAGATATGGTTAATGTATGAGATTGACTGCCACCCACTGCCAGGAGCTGATGAAGTCACTGGGGATTGTGATATCTGATTATAAAACATACATGTTGTGGTTGGTGGTCACGGGACAAGTCTGGTGACTGTGGCTGTTGTGGAAACCACTCAGTTTTTTGAGTGTTGATTAGGGTTGGGTCTCCTCTTTTCCTGTTCCTGATATTCTTCTGGATCCAAGATCTCTAATAACCTTATCATTAGGCCATCTCTCAATTGTAATCAGGTTATCTTAAACCATAAGTATGGAGAAATTCTCAAAACTTGTGGACATATTTGCTGCCTTTTGATTCTATCATCCTTAATGAAGATTGCAGATGATTGCTTCTATGTGAGTCTTTACAAGCTAGTTTCATGGGCTGTTGATTGCATCCTGGAAGCGAGAAGAGTACCAATAAGACTGGTATTCCTTGTTTTTTCTTGTGTAGAGACCATTTTTCACCCAAGACAAACACTACAAAAGAGGGAAAAAGAAAACAAAATGGGGGGATCTCCATCAAAGAAGATTGAGGAGGTCCTGCAGAATTCATCAGCATTTCATGCGGCAGTGGAAGCAAGCTTTGAGGACTGCATGGGCCTGGCCCAGCATACATTTCCAGGCCTCCAAGCATATCAACTTCTGGATGCCTCAAGTCAAGTGTATGTCAAAATGGCTTCAGATGAAGGTGATATAGCCTCTCGATACAAAGAGAGATTGCTCCCTCATCCTCCAACACAATTTGATGTTGATAAGGCTGTGCAGAAGGAGAGGCCTTTTGAAGGAGGCAGGAAGGTGCTGCCCCTTAAAGAATTCCATGCCTTTGCCATAACTTTGTTTAGAGACATGGGATTGAGTACTGCTTACCATAGGCTTGCCCTGTATGTTCCTCTGGGTGGCGTTGCTGTTCTCTGTGCACATGAGACGGCAAAGAGGCTCCCTATCATAGGTCCCATTTACAGAGCTGCTGGTCCTCTCATGCCAACCCTGTTACTTGGATCAGTTTTAGGTGTTGTGGTATCTAAACAATTGAGTCCCAGTTGAATGTCACGAACATTTGTACAGCTTTTTTTGGATTGTATATTGTACTTTTAGCCTTCAACCTCACAAGAGCTTGTTACAAACCAGTATTATAAGCACCCTGCATTTACAGAGGAACCAAATTGTCAAATGGATTAGTTTGTGTTAGTAGTGGGACCTGTTTTATATTGCCAATTGGGCTTCAGGACTTTGTGAAGTTAGTATGTAGTGCTCTTTACTTCACATACAATCTGCAGAGTGCAACAGATTCATGCTTGCAGGATTAAGCTCCAAAGGGACCAATTGTTTGGTGAATTGAAGAGCTTCAGAGAGGTTAAGGATATCCACAGGCTCTATGTAGAAAATCATTATAGCACTCTTGGTGTCAGAGGAGAACTCTCTGGTCCCACTTCCCTACTACTGCTATTTTCTAGAAGTTTCTGGACTGTAACTGTTTTTCATTAGCCATAGTAGTTAGGATATTCACTGAATTAGTTATATGCACATAGTCCATGCATTTAATTATCGTGGCTCTGAAGTCTTGTATTTAGGTTCTTATCTTTTGGTGTTTGCTAGGTATGTAGATAGTAATTAGGTTTCTGTAAACCCTTCACTCTAAAGATCTGCAAAACTATTGATGGTCAAGCCACTGATGCCAATTGCCAAGCCACTGCTGGCAAGTTAGGCTGGGACTAACAGCAAGCTGATATCTACAAGACATCATGTCAGGGAAAAGAGGAATTTTGAGAGACATATTCTATACTTTTAGTTAAATAGTTTGTCAGATTTAGATCAAAGAGAGAAGGGGGTTGTCCTACATATTGTCTCTTTCTGACTACAAGGAAGAATGCTACTTAATGAAAATACATCTTAGAATACAGGGCACAGCAGGGGTGATGCAACTTGGACAACAGTTGAACTAGTATGTTGTTCTACTAGTGTGCCATTCACACCGATTTACTGGTCTATCAACTTAACATATGCACTGCACCAAGAGTGCACTTGATTAGTTTGGTGATGAGTTTGCCATCTAGAGTATCTCCAATGCGGTATAGTATCCAGGTCTGCAATGGCAATATGTCGATGAGGTTCCCACCCAAACCCCTCTCACAAAATTTTAGCCAGCCTCATCATTGAGGCTCCCTGCTCTGGCAATGAGGTCCTTTGTGCTCATCACCAAGAGCCCTGCTATCAGTGCGAGAGAGCCATTTTGTTTGCTTGCAGTTTTTTTCCTTTTGGGTTTGTTTCCTTGTTTGACATTTTGTTTGTTTTTGTTCAAGAGCATTATGAGCAATGGAGAATTTGGTACACATACAATGATAGACCCTTTTCATTGAGTCCTTTCCATAGCTGTCTTCTGGACAGGCTGCTACTTCCACCTGGAGCAGAGTTGTCTGGTCACATCCTCTTGTCTGCCATCAAAAGTTGACAATGCCCTTGAAGACCTGTTACACCTAGTGGGAGAAAATGTCACCAGATTTCTGAACTCTCTTTCATTTCTACTGTTGAAGAATAACCCTTAGAATCTTGAGTGTGGCTGCAGGGGAATTTTCAGCACCAACAATTTTTTCCAACTTATATTTGTCTCTGGATGGGAGGGGGACCACAGTGAGAAAAAACTTGCCTAGAGTATGAAATGATATGTAAAAACACAAAGGTAACTTGAGCTATGGAAAAGACTCGTAGTCAAGCTCTTGGTGACACTGTCTCATGTTGCCTGTTCACTGCAAGCTAATGGTTTCAAGATGAAGAGGACCAGCAAATCAACAACCACATGTAACCCCAACAAACAGAGAAATGAACAACCCAAAAGCTTGCAAATAAAGCTTCACACAGACCAGAGGGGCAAAAAAACCAGCAACAAATGGGTTCATGACTAGATCATCAAGACACAAGAAATCTCGAAATGAAAACAGAGTTGACAAAATCACAAAACAAAACCAAACAGAAGATGAACAACAAAAAGAAAACTACACCTAGAAACAATCCCCAAATTGTTTTTTCCCAAGGTTTTGGTGAGGAATCCGAGAGACAACTTAACAGGGCTGCATCAAATGGTTATGGTGCAGCACCATAGCCCTGGACTGGTTTGCAACTGGCAAAATCCCCAGCAATTTTAGTTTTGCCGGGTGAATTTAACTATCTGTGGTGGAGATGCTCTAATCTGTCAAGCACCTACGATGTTCCAGATCCCTGAAAATGCAGTGACAGTAAACACTAATTGGAAACCCAGCAGCTTAGGGCACCTATTGAATAGGTGCACCTTCAGCAAGGGCATTTAATGCTAATGGAAAGAGACCTCAGCAGAACCCCTCGCTGCACCTTCAGCTTGGGAATTCTATGCCAAAGCTCAAGGTCTGGTAACTCAATTCCAAGATGCCCTTACACATAAGTATGGAATGAAACAGAATAATTGAAAGAATATTCCCAGTCACACATTCGTCTGCAGCTAGCCTTTCAACTGTATGCAGCATGATATATGCCCACTAAACACAGTCCCTGAGTTTTGGGAGCTTTTGAGGGTATGAAACCAACACAATGATAATCACCGTAATACACATCCAGCAGATGCTCAAGCATTCAAAATTCCTTCAATTATTAATAAGGGTGGGCATCTAACAAAAGCCCGAGCATTCAACAATTCGACCATAACTAAGTCAATTTTGAAACTATACCATTGGGTTTAATTGTGTAAACTACCTATCGCAGAACCCAAATAGCCAAGTTACAAGGACTGAACTTAGGTTAGCAGCACCGGTGTTAGGCAGTTCTCCCTTTTGTGAGAACCATCAGTTCCGGTTATGACAATCATTTTAAAAAACCTTCAAGGTTCTCATTTTTTAAAATTAAAAAACAATTTTGATAACCTTAAGGGTTTCAGATTTTTGGGAAAAAAAATCCCACCGGTTTTCAGCCCTATCAGTTCTCATAAAAATTAATAGCCCCAGTTTTCAGCACCGGTTCTCACAAGCCGGTTTTCAAATTTTTAAAAATCCAATATTTATAAATATTTAATGTGAAATTCAAAAATTAAAAAACTAAATTAATTACTTGCAAAACATGAAACAAATGCAAAAACTTTAAAAAATTATTTAAAATATATTCTTGTTCAAATTCACCTTCAAATTCTTGTAACTTTTCTTTTAATTGTTCATCCATCTCAATAAACTTTACTAAATCACTAGAAGATTTACAACCAACTTTGGCATCATTAGGCCAATTTTTGCTAACAAAAAATAATTTTTCTAAGTTTTTAATTGTAAACGACATCCTCTAAGGTTGTGAGTATGCCAACTAAAGAAAAAATTATTTCTATTTCTATTTGTGATCCAACAATTCCTAATGTTTACCAAGCAAGAAAACCAACAATGGGGAACATAAACCCATGTTTTTACCACCAATATAGATGGCATTTGATTTTCTTAGGATCCATTTGAAATCTTTTAAAAATCAAGAACTCTCTATTAACCAGTTTATCATTGGTTCACTTGTGCTAACAATCATTTCAAAAATATCCAAGTTGTTATTTTCATAAGAGTTGTGCTTTATAGATTCAACATCATAATTTTTCACAAGATGTAAATGATGATAACATTTCAAAAACATAAGTTGTAAAGACTTTCCACTCTTCTACAATAGAAATGCCTTGCTTCCAACCAACAAATGAAGATACCAAACAAAGGTTTTTGAATCGTGAATCTAACATCAATGAAAGCATGTTATGAACTTTTCTTTTTTCATATTTTCTTAGAAATGAAAGAAAAGAATCAAGAATACCACAAACTTCTTTTTTATGTTAGAAGCAAACAAAAACAATTCAAGAGTAATTGCAAAATCATCATCCATAAATTGGTTTAAGTTCTATACAATTCCAACATCTTCCTTTAAGTTGGAAATCATTGTAATGACATTGTTTAGGGCATCACTAAGTAACCAATGATCTTTGGATTGGTTTAAAACACAAGCAATAACAATTGTAGACAAACAATCAACAATTCTTTGACAAATATGTTAAGTGATAATAGAGGGAACTCGGCTAGAAACACGAACAACAGTTTGTGAACTATAACATAATACAATGGCCTTTCGAAATAATAAGGCTTCTTAAACAAGATTACTTTGCTTGCAAACTTGCAAAATATTTAACAAAATATTGTTATTCTACAAACAAAAAATTAAAAAATTGCAAACTTACAAGCCAAATTTGCACTTTCATCCTTAACATATGTAATAATTTTCTTTCGTAAATCATATTGATCTAATAATTCAGTCAAATTTCTTGCCATAGCATGCCTTGTAATTTCATTTGCTTCAAACAATCCTATTGTAATATGTTGAGGCTACCACTCTTCATTCAAAAACCTAATCACCAATGCAAAAACATTACGTGCACCCTTTAACATCCACAAATCAAAACTAGCTATTGCAAAATAACATTGTTTCAATTTAGGTGACACATTTTTGTTTCGTCTTCTCCACCAAACCAACCAAAACTTCTTATGAAAACATTTTTCTTAATGGAAACACAACTCTTGAACATAAATGCATTACAAGACATTTCAACCAAGTGCTTTCAACAAATTGAATAGGGAGATGATTTTTAACAATCAAAAGGGCAAGGTCTTTCAAAAATTACTTTTGTTGCACAACATCTTTCTTAAAAAGATCTTTTGCTTTGTGATGCAACATAGATATTTCACTACCTCACATTTGCTACTAAATTTCCTATGATGAAATGGGCTGAACCCATGATTGGCCTAATGGTCTTTAATATGAGTTCATTAATTAGGGTTGGAAGTTGTGTGGTCTTTTGTATTCATTATGTTTTGGAATCATATGTGTCTGGCTGAAACAAAATCTTTTATGAATTTTGTTATTCGTATGTTGTAGTGGTTGTCCTTCTATAAGTGTTTTTGGGCATATGCATTGTTCTAGAAGGTCAATTTTGTTTTATTTTGCAAGTCATATGTTTTCATTTGTTGTTGGATTTCTCCCTAGATTTTAAGGTAAGTTGTTGATTCTGTTTAGTTGTTGTTGGATTTGTCCTTAGGTTTAAGGTTAGTTGATTATGTTCACTTGTGATTGGATTTTTCCCTGGATTTTAAGGTCACTTGTTGATTTTCTCTAATTGAAAATCTGCCCAATCTATTTTGTTATCATTTTTTATGTGCATTAAAGACTTGTGTCAATTGTAATGTTAAGCTAGATCAAAGGTATATTTGATGGTTTGTCCAATGTCAAGTGCCCAAAAGCCCAATTCTAGGGATTTGTCCCTAAATATTAAGGTCAAATGTTGATCTTCTATGATTGGAAGTTTGTCCAATCCATTTTGTTATCATATCTCATGTGATTGAGAACATAATGTTCAGGTCAAATGCTTGTTCAACTATGTTGAAGGTTTTTGTGATGGTCTGTCCAATGTCAAGTGCACAAAAGGCCAATTCTGAGGAAATAGATTGTTGCAAATGTGAGTAGTGAGTAGGCATTAAAGTACATAATCGTTGCAAGTTAGATGTAATTTCATAACATTTTCAAATTTAAAAAATCCTTTCTTTCAAGTACTTGCCTTGTATTTGCAATAACCATTTTTTTTGACAATCTAATCCCTAAACCCTGACCATTACCCAGATCTCCCCCTTTCTAAAAAACTTAAACCATAGTACCTGAGAACCCCCCATATTTTTCTTAAAACATTGACATTAACCCGGAGGTTGTTTCAAAAAATAATAATAAGTTGGAACCAACCCTGGAGGTCTCATCCGACACTGGTTAGCACATCCCAGGCTATCTTCTCTTTCAGTCAAACATGTTTCAGTCCTACATCGCAAGGCAGCAGGATCCATAAAATTGACTGTTGCTCCCCTTCAAATCAGCAGATAGCAAATGTTCCATACCACATGGCAGCAACCAGGTCTTGTCCAAGGATCTGACCTGCAATATGTCAGACCTGCATTAGTGAAAAGGCAATCCAAATATTGTAATAAAAGATTACATGAACAGAATAACACTTAAAATAGTCTTTGAAGCTAAGAGGCAATTATAAGTACAATGAATCTCTACAATGCTTCAGCAATCCACTGGAGTAAGGGAATGCAGTTTTCTCCAGACGCAGCATGATAAACTAAATTCAACCATGCATCTACTGAAACAATTACCAAATGAAAGCTTGAGCAGAAAAAATAGAGAACTTTTCAGACTCAGCAAAACAGGCCCAATCTGATTCAGATAACATAAATTGACAACCTGCATTACAATGAAGGCAGCTAGAAAACAGACCAAAAGGAAATCCAGTTGCAAACCTCAAAGACATACAAAGACAACTCAGGCAGCAGATGTTTGAAGGAGGCACCTTACAAACCAACAGAGAAAAGCACTGACAATTTTGAGCAGGCACAATAAATGAAAAACCACCTGTATAATGATTTAGCCAAGAAAATTCCCCCAGTTTTCAAGTACCAGGAAGTCTATTATGTGGAGACTCTTAAGTATAGGCACACACCCAGCTACCAATCATAGCTGGAACAAGATGGAGATCATGACAAGGATTGAAAGTAACAAACATGCAGGACAACCTCAATAAGTAAAGTAAAACATGTGAAACTAGAGACAAGCCAAAGAGAGAACAATGTATACCTTGAGACCTTTTGGAGTCACCCATCTTCTCCTTAGCGCTCCACCTCTGTTCCCCACAAGGACAGAGCTCCAATCAAACAAATGGGCTGAAAATTCATCATAATGGAACAAAAAGTGAACGGGAATAGCTAACATCTGTGTGCAGGCAGACAAAGCAATTCTTAAGCTTCTCACAAGCACATTACCTACCACAGGACTTTAGTTCCAAGAATAAGCTTTGTGAGACCTCAAAAAAGTGCAAATAGAGCAAGGAAAATGAACTTGATACTTGAGCATTCTAACCTCCATCCGCCATAATATTCTCCTCTGGAGCAACAATTGAGCTGTGAACGCCACACAGTTGCTGGTGAAGTGGCATGGCTGAGTCATCCTCAGGAACCATTTCAATCCCCAGCACAAGGGCTCTTTCCCCAACATCTTCTGAATCAATCTCTTCACACAGTGGCACCATCCAATCCATTGCACCAGGCAAAGGACCAGGTAAATCACACAGTACCAGATCCACAACATCCTTGACTAGTGGGAACAGAGCACAACTCGTAGAAGCACGTTTTGCCTTTGCTGTGACCTCTTTTTTGAAGGCATCAAAATGGCTGCCTTCCATAGACTTGACATGCTGAAGGACCAGTTCTTGGTCCTTCCAATTGCAGCGAATTGGTTTATGATAACCAGGGGGATAAGCATAATGAACAGGAACTTTGCCAATAGCATGCAATGCTGCATCATATGCTCTCATTGTTTCATCTTCTGATTCAAAACTTCCAAGCCAAATTTTTTGTTTCCACCCAGCTGGCCTAATTTCTGAGCCATATTTGCTATTTCGGCTATTAGGATAGCGGACTCCCTCCTTCTTTGTCTGTTTGGCTGCCACTTGACCAACAATTTGCACTTGTGCCTGAATCCCTTCATTGTTCCCATCCCTGCAGAGGAAGATTCAAAAATTGACAGGCATGATTTAGAAGCGGACAACATAAGCATCAACGGCCTTCCAAAACCAAAATACCATCCAGGTCAAATAGGACAATCAGACTGCAATTTTTTTCTGAAACTCAAAACATGCACCACCAACTAACATAGTCAAGGTTGCAAATCAAATAAATCCAACAGGTTCCATTGGATCAGCATGGCCAAACAGTTCTCATGGTCTCACTGAGACCAGAAAGAGTTGGCATAACATCAATCCCCAGATGGATGCTACATGACCTGAGATGTCTCCAATATGACTTGCAGGAATGACACCATTCTGGAAAGATATCAGGTATACAATTAAAGTGCAATATGAAGCTTCCAAAACAAGCCCCTAGAGCTAACTTCATCCAAAATACTGTGAAAGTGGAACAGAATTGGATCATAAGACACAGATAAAATAAAGCCTCCATTGGATGGCAGTACAGGGTTGAAGGACACATCTGACAGGACACTTTGGCAGATTGAAAACATAATTAGACCCCCTTATTAGTGCTGTGTCAAAAGCACATTATGCTTATCAGGTCTTGCAGAACCCCCCCATGCTGCCTACACAGCTGGTTAGCTCTTAAACCTAAATGCTCTTGATCAGATTTTGGTTTGACTTTCCTGCAGATGAGCACAGTGGAACATATGTCTCAACAACTCTATAGTTTGGTGGTAGCAACACCAGAAACAAGTCCACTATCCAATGCATCAGAACCCTTCCATTCTACGAGGGTATCATCAAACCCTAAGTAATGGGGAAACAAATTTACCATAAAGGCAACACTCAAAGCTAGAATTGAATATATCCAAAATAGCTAAGATATAACCACTAAGAATTGAGAAATCTTTATTCTCACAATTAATAAAAGGCAAAACAAGGTTAATACTTCTTCATTAAGTCACAAAAATTTCCATCTAAGGAAAGAAAAAACCGAGAACAAAGGACCATAAAATAAATACCAAACAAGGACAAAAACCAAAATAAACATGCTTGCAATATGAACAGTGCCAGTCTCACACCTGTTCAGGAAATATCAACAGTAATATGTATGATAGTGATTTCTCTATCACAACTTCCCCACTCACTTCATCAGCTCCCTAGACTCAGTAAAGGCCAGTGCAAAAATTAACCTGTGTACTGAGTTTCTGCAGCAAATCCAGAAGCAACAGGAAGACTCATCCATGGTACTAGCTAGCAACAAACAACAACAGAGAGAGAAAACACACAACAGAAGAGACTAAACACACAGAAAAGGACAACAGGGGAAAGCATAGACCAAGAGAGCTTACAAGAAGCTCCCCACTTACAAGACTCTATACAGAATCATTCATAATACTCCAAATGCAGAAATTCCAAAAAGAAGACTCTATGCAAAATCTTTAGAGGGTAGCCTTTATTCTTTAGAAGGAGAATAAGACTGACCATCTGAGAGACAAAAAAATCTTTAGACCTAAAAAGCCTCAAAAACCTCTAATATTGACAATAAGATAACTCCCAACTTAGTGGTAATAGAGATATTGGAATGAACATGAGGCATACAAATCATGTCAATACCTGCATACTCTGGTTGAGGATGTTTATCGAAGATATCACAGGATATACCTTGAGGATTTTGCTTCACAGCTAGATCCATGAAGTTACAAGAGAAGCCTTTAGAAGTACAATTCAGCTCCCGAGATGTTTTTAGGCATATGCCACCACCAAAAGAGTCTTGGTCTAGGTATAACCAATAAAGCTCAAATCCAGCTTATCACGTGTAAGAAACAGCTAAAAAGAAAAACCTACACTCTGCCATAACCCTGAGGCAACGTAACCACAGAAACCACAGACTGAGATCACAGCCATGAAGGAAAACATGTAAAAAGATGAGAGGGCAATAATACCAGGCACCCTGGCTTCTAATCAACCACAAAAAGTCCAGACAAATAGCTGAAATTCCATATCAAGTCAGAAACAGCTTGTAAAGAAATTGTCTGGTAGTCAGAACAAAAAACACACAGAGGAAAGTCAGTGAGGCAACACGGACTCCAAGGCCATCACATCTCCCAGTCAACATTCCTCGGTAGGACATTTCGCCGTTAACTGCGAGATGTGTTTTCCGGCTTTCCGACACATGTTCTGACAGCGAAATAAACAATCGAAACCCTAAACCTAATAATCTGAACCAAAAATTTGATCGACAAAAATGTCGTGAAAGGTTACGGCATTCATGGCCGGAGCCCATATCGATTCACATATCTACCTTGAAGTGCAAGACAGAAATTCAGCTTCAGAAACGGAAGCAAAGTACCAGAACGCACAAAATCAAGTTTGCGCTTTAAAGGTACAGACTACAGTTGCGAAAAAACAGAGAAAAACGGGAGGGAGAGAGAGGTCACATACTCCGGCAAGTTACGACGACGACGCTCTAGCTCGTCCGAAATCTGGACCTCGGGCATGATGGGGGATTGCCGACTTGGTAATAGAACCGAACCTACAACGCTTTGCACTCACCAACAACAAAGACTGCTCAAAGTTAAAAAGAAAAGAAATCTGAAGGGGTAGAGAGGCTCTGCTAGAGCCCCCAGGGATCAAACTTCAAAAGAAACGCATTGTGATCTCGGAAGCATTCCTCTGGCCAGTCCGAGTGATCGAAGAGCTAGTCCAGGACGCCCTTCTTGTAGGCTGGTGCTACGTTAATGCTGCGCGTTATCGTCATGTCGGAAGAAGATCACAATTAAGTTCCCACGGGTTCTTACGACATAATAATTAGCATCCCTAATAACTGGGTTAGAACAAACTTGTACGTCAGATTCATGGGAACATTACAAGGGCCGGAGTGAACCAACACCCACCAGCATGCCATGAAGGATGGATGATGAAACCAATTTTTCGTCGGGTTTCCATTACCTTACCCAACCATACTATTTAGCTCGGTTGCTTTCTTTAATTACCTACCTACGTAAAAACCCCGTAAATTTTTCTTAGTGTATTTTTAGGATGATCAATTACCCGAATTTGCAGTAATTGAAAACTGTATCTTCCACACATTTCGGAAGGTAATTTTCAAACTCAGTAATCTATCTTTTGCATATTTGCATGGTTTTTCACATTTTATCAGTTTTTGTCTTTATGTAGACAGGGAAGCGGAAAGAAAAATCACCGCTGGTCTTTACGCCGGGAAAGGGTCCGAAAATAGACCCTTCCGGATTTTCGACCCGTTCCCCTTGGCCTACCGGCCCGGTAGGATCTATTTTTTAGACCCTTCTCCTATACTAACAACCTGCCTTAACAGCCTCTTGTTGCCTGTTGTTCGTAAGTAGGTAGTAAAAACAGACCTTCACTGTGGAAATTTTTTACTTACCTTTTAGGCAGTCACCTATTCTGGTACAAGAACTGAGCTTCGCACATATACATAGATAGGTCCTACATACAAGTAGATAGGAAGGTTGTTAAGGCAGGTTGTTAGTAGGTGGGTAGTAAAAACCAGACTGAGTGGGTATTAGAAATTGCACCAAACCCTTGTTGGGTATCAAAGTTGATATACATGGTTATTAAAAAAATTAAATACTTGATTTTGATATATAATCATGGTTATCAAAACAATCAAATGCCCAATTATTATATGTAACTGTGGTTCTCAAAAAAGTTTAGGGAAAAAAATCAAATATCCACCCAAACCCTCCAGGTCTTTGCTGGTTCTTTCATGAAACCCTGACAATTTCAGATATTGGAATCAGCGGTTCTTCAACTATGAAATTTTTTTAATATTCAGAACTGCTGGGTAGTACAAAAATTAAATAACCACCCTACACTGGTAAAAACAGCCCTTACCAATGGAAAAATTTACTTATCTTGTAGTCACCTATTTTGGTGCAAGAATTGCTATGCACATATATACAAACCTAAATATGTAAGATAGGTATGTAGATAGGTAGGTTGTTAAGGTGAGCTGTTGTAAGTAGGTAGTAAAAACAGCCCTTACCTATGTTAAAATTTTCATACATTGTAATTACCTATTTTCCCACCTATCTCCTTTCATATTGGACCTGCTTCTTACAAAATGGGTGACCAAGGTGAAACTAGATATTAACTCAGTTGAGGTTAATGCACAACTGAGTCATAGTGGGCATGGGCATCCAGCCTGCTTGCGGGTGTCGGCACACTCTGGCCAACATGATGGCCTACATTAGAGTTTTTTGTTTTCGACTTTCAGAAGTCGCTATCCTGCTAGGAGGAAGCATTCACCACGGCTTGAATGGCTATTTGGGCAAATGTTTGTATGAGGGGTAGGCAACTTGGGTTTTTATTTTCAACACATCTGGTGATTTTTTTATTTTATTTTTTTAATATGAATTATTTGGTCACTTCAAAATGTGCCATGGAGTTTAATTTGGCTTTGTGTGTTTGGCCCACCTAAAAAAATTAACAGATCTTTAAAATTTTACTAGTGATGAATTATTTTTTTAAGGGGAGATTTTGATGATTGATTTGTGAGGGAATTGAACCCTTGAACTACCCACTGCAATACCAGCTTTCTCTTACACAGTGCAACTGCACATATTACACAATGCACAAAACAACTTACTAAACACATAAACTATGACTCATGGGGGAACTAAACCCCTAAACTACCCACTGCAACACAAGCCTACAAAACATCATACAACAAACATACATATTATACATAACAAAAAAATTGGTTAGAATTTAGTAGTTAGTAACTTATTACCACCATTAGAAAAAAAAAATTCTAATGAAACTGAAGACCAAAGGAAAAAAAAAATCATATTTCTATTTACCCAAACAAAAATTATGTGTCAAAGCCATATCAAGTTTGATCTCCTCCAAAGTTGTAATTAATGTGAATATGAAAAAATTTCCAACATGTAAAGTTATTAAACAGACATCCAAACTACAAAGTCTAAATGTGTTGTCAATTGGTTGTGGAGTTTGGATTTGATAAAATTCAAATTGCAAAAACACCTTTCATCCTCAACAAAACCAATAAGTTGGACCATTGAAATTTTTGCGAAGTTCAAATATTCTCGCAATTAATGTGCAATCACTTGTGGAAATGACAAAGATCTTCAAAGTTGGGTCATAGGTGTTAAATGTAGATTTAACGCGCCTCTAACACCCTTTCCTAGGTCCTTTCCCCTTACCCCCTTGGATATGGTCAAAGGGAGGAATCACATGTTACAACTCAACTTTTATTTCCCTTAATCCTTAGTTATACCTTAATAGCTCCCCTAATTCCCAAGCAACTTTTGACCTTCTTCTATAACCTTCTTTTTCTCTCCCCCTTCTTTCTTTTTAGTTCATTTTTCTATCTATTACAACCCATAGCCCTTCCTTTTTCTTTCAAGTTCTTTTATACTCTTTAAGTTTTTCGATTGTAGTTTCCCTTTTCCTAGTTGTTGTGGACAACGAACCTCCCTATCTTCTAACGATTCTTTTCTTAACTCACTAATGAGCGGCAGCCCTAATTTAGTCATGCATCTTTTTATCTCTACATCAATGGTCATACAATCCAACAAGCTCTTATAACCACATTCGTCACACCTTCAAAAATGATACATTGTTCAATGGTTCCAATAATTCCAATTTTGTTCCTAACTATCTCCTAATTCTAACCTTCCTTTAGCCCCTCCATTACCATGCCTTCTAGCTCTACAACTATTAACATTTCATAAAAAGCTCCTACATACACAATTATTTTTTCATAATTGCTCCTCTTCTTTTCAGAGGTAGCCCATTTCTTCAACTTAGTCTTACCACAATTCCCACACCCAAAAATAGTTCCATCTCCTCCTTTTATATTCATATTTTCTAACTTTAACAATGGGTTCATGTACCTCTCCTCCTAGCCCTCCCACTCGCCTCTAGCCATCATGCATTGTGAACATCCCCCCCCCACTGCCGTCGTGAGCAATTGCCACCCCCCACCACTTGAAGTTATTGCCCCAATTTCCTAGGACACATGTTGACTACACTACATCTTGAGGAGCTTGTTTCTTCATGATAATCTAGCATCCTTCCTTTCCCACCTCTCTTAACCTCTCATGATGCCCACAACACCACCTCCCCATCCTTACAATAACATCATCATTCCTTCCTTCTCACATTCCTTTGTGTCCCACACATTTGGGAAGAAGGAAAGAAGATCAGCAACCAACCTCTCTCTTTCACAACTCCCAAAAAACACCATCCTCACGTCCCTAACCTAACCCTAATTGCTACAAGGTTCCAAGAAATTCACACCCCTCCTTTATCTGGACCTTCTTATTAAGTAAGCTTGCCTCGGTTGGATTAAAATAAAACATCCATTCTTATCTTAATCCAACCCACCTACCCCCTTCCTTAACTTAACTAAGCCACCCACCCATTTAGTCTTGCAAGTTTAAGGTCAAGGTACTAACCCAACCCACTCTGACTTTCCATTAACCCCAAAGCTTCCCTACATGCCTTACACTCACTAATCAAAATCAGGTTATGCTAACTTTGGCCCAACAATAGGATTTATAGCATAATGAAGATCCATAGTTAATGCAACATTATTTTTCATTGTTAACTTGAATAATGACATTTGCAAATCCAAAAACATATAAGATAGGGCTTTTAATACCAAGGTTTGACTAGGCCCAATCTTCTTAAAGTAGCAATATTGGGCCTTAATCACTATGATGTTTTTTTAAAGACTCTTCATAGTTTGCAATCATTTGAAACTAAAGGATAACCACCTCAAAGCTTTCATAACACCATGTGAAAGAAAGTGGGATTGCAACATTGAAATCAAAAATTCAACAACTTTTTTCACCTAATTTTTCATAGTTTTCACAACTTGAATGTGCACCTATTTGGTCACAAAATTCACAACACCTATTAGTTGGTTAAGATGTTTTGCCCAAATGTGTTGTCCATTACAATTAAAAATTAAATGTTCAATTTATATTTAGGTCCAATATCCACTATTGATGAGGAGGTCATGGGAGGAATCCACCAAAGACTTGAAAAAATCAAACAAATCAAACTTGAAAGCAATGTTAAGGTTCACAAAAAAATTAAACAAATATGTGTAACAAAGTTTGATGACTACCACATAGTTAACAACAAATATTTCCCAAGCTTTGGCCAACTTCATCAAGTTATTGTTCACTTCCTCTAGCAATGGCAACAATATTGCTAACTCATATATTAACTCAAAGTTCACCTTGGTAGAATTGTTGTTGACAAAATTTGGAACCATTTTGACTATTATAATGTGATATTCACTCATCACTCTATTTGTAGGTTCCAACATAGAAATCCACCTTGTTTTTACATTATTCAAGAAATTATTACCCTAAGTTTCCATGATATTAACAAGCTTGTTGAGTTGCAAATGTTTTTTTAAGGCTTTTGCTAAAATAGGCATATAAGGTTAAAACAAGTTTTGCAAGTTATAAATGATGTTCAATTTAAACAAAACTTGAATGGCTATATTAGTTTAATAAGCTATGCAATGGATGCCTTGCTTGTGTGAAACATAATCCAATTGAATTTGTCGTGTAATTCCAATCATGGCACCCTAAAAAACATTCACGTTGTTAATTCCAAAAGAAATGAGCTTAAAAGATAATGATTCATTTGCTTCAACAATGTTTTAATCACGATTTTGGTCAAATTTCCAAAATTAGCCCCTTTAATCACCTTTTCAAGGGAGACCATAATTGGATATTGGGACTAATCTTTCATGACATATGTGTGTAAAAACAACTAGCTTTGATTATCAACATTTGTAATTCATCACAAGATATGAAGATATGATTCAATGCATTCATAGCCTCTATAGTGGATGGCTTGATAATGTCATGCATTATTTCAGCCATGAACCAACCCATATTATCACATGAGTGCTTATGTGGATAGTTTTTTATTTGAAGGAATTGCATCAAATCCATCATGTTTTCATATTCAAGCATGAGTTTTCCCTTTCAAAGTAGAAAATTATGGCAAATCGAATGACTTTCTTCAAACCCTCATGTGCCACACCTTGCATAACCCTATCCAATGCACTTTCCGCATGTCCATAAACATAAAACATTTCATTTTTAACATATTGACCATCTTTAGCATAATAGAATGTAGCTTTAGTAGCATTAAGCATGGGGATTAAAGTAGCATTCTTCCTACAAGTATGTTTATAAAAAAATCAAACTTGGGGCCCAAGGAATTTTCTTTAGCCATAACCTTTGTGCAAATCTAGCACCAAACATGTGTGACAAGCATGTCTTCATCCGAAACATTTTTTGCTCAAAGTAATTATGCAACCCAAACATCTTGAATTATTTAATTTAATTCAAAAGTCATTTTTCTTTTCTTAAATTCAATCTCAATTTCTTTTAGTGTTCTTATAGGTTTTGAAATTTCAAAGGTCAAATTAATTTTGGATGGATTTCCATCATTCATGATTGATTTCCCTTTGTCCCTCATGGTAGTTTGGTTGTTATTTTCAACAACATTATTAGGGTTATGTTATTAACTAAACAAGCAACAAAACTTGAAGTTGCATGGAGGTTTATAAGGTTTAAAAAGAGCCATGTCAAAATTGAAGTGCAACTTGAAATTCACATAAAACACAACAAATCTAAAAAGAAACACTTGATTCAAGCAAGATACATTTGATTGAAGGTCTTATTTGAATCCTAGGTGAGAGATGTGTTTTGATCTAATTTCAAAATGCACACATCGCATACAAAGTCTTTAGTCCATTTGAAACAAAAACCTGTAGAATGTTTCTTTGCACTCCAAAAATTTGTGAAATCCACTAGCAATCTTCAATACCCAAATCCTTGCAAGGTGCATAAAAAGCTAAACAAAATAAAAAATTGGAGTTCACATTACATAACATAAGATTAGAGTTCAAAATGCAAAATGAAAAACTAGAAAGAAAAATGTAAACTTCAAAATCTTGTTTAAATCTTTGATTCCTTAATCTATGCAAGGAGCAAAAAAACCCAAAACTAAACACAAAACTAAAGTGCACATTGCATAATAAAAGACTAAAATTTAAAATGAAAAATGAAAAACTAGAATGCAAACTCAAAAAAATTACTTGAATGGGGAAATGGAAGAAATACACAAAAATCCAGTTATTTGAATCAAAAAATTAAAGAGATGTACTACTATCACTCACTATCGTGTGATGTACATATGAGTTCTTCAACATTTGAATTAGAAAATCTACACATATTATGCACACACATTTGTGACCTACAAATTCAAAGTTTAAACTTGCACAAATTCGTGAGTTGAAGGGTAAAGCTCATTGAAGTTTGGAGTTTGGACTTATAGATTGATTTTGATGGTCACAACTTAGATCAATGAGCTTCAAACATTAAACCCTAAACATTCATTGCAACATTCTTCATTTGTCACCAATATTCAACTTCACAACTTGAACAAGGAAAAGCACATGCACAACAACTACAAAATCCTTGCAAAATCTAGGGCAAGAGGTACACAAGAAAAATCCATGATCAATGTTCAGTTTTGAAGACGGATATTGGCAACCTATGAGTGTGCAAAGGGTTTAATGATGGTGAGGCCTATTGTTGAATGTTGTGGAAAATAGGCTTTAGAGATGCAATTATAATAGGTTATTTGATGGCTATGATGTGATTTTTTGGCATCCTCAATGATTATGGAATAGAAGTTTTTGATGAAAGCTACAAGGTTTAGAGTAGCTATTTGGCGCAAGTAATGATGATGTATAAGTTTTCTAGCAAAATTACCATTTTTTTTCAAGTTTTTTGTTCACGTGGCCAGCCCTTGGCCAATGGAGAATTTTGGTGACAATTCACCAAAAATAAAAAATTCTGCACTACATTCAATACAATTATGGCCTACCTATTGGAAGTAGGAACCAGCATTGGTCAAATCTGCATTCTGGGCCAATTCTATGTCCTTAGCCATTGTAAAGGAGGAGTGAACTTTATACTAATCCTATACATATATGCAAGTGTACTGATTTGGGTTTCTTATTCAAGCATTTTTTTCCACCTTTTTCCGAGGCGGCACATACATTGACCGGCTCTAGTTTGGGTGTGACTAGTTTAGCTTTTAACGGGTATCAACAGTGGAAAAAGCTTGAGATTTCAATCAAAGGTGCACAAAACTAGTCACACTCTTGAGCATGCCCTGGAAGAACCCACTATAATCTAATGGAACAGCAGCTCACCCTAACCAGGCTTGTCATGTTCATATATGGAACAGGCCTTACCATGGTAGGAAGATCACAAAGTAATAGGAAAGAGGGGCACCTACCAACCAAGAACATGGAATAGGCCATACCATAGAAGGTAGATACCAAAGTAATACACCTACCGACTAGTAAACACTCATATGCACTTATTTATCCTTATCTTTTTGCATTCAGTTTTTCAGGCTACGTGTCAATATTGCTTTTCAGCATGCTTTGACCTTCACTATAAAAAGGAAGATGACATTGGCCAGAGATATTTATTCTAAATCTCCTATTACTACTAAATCCCATGATTTGCTTAACATTTGAGGGGCTGTGGGTGTGATAGCTTCCTATCACAAGAGCTAGTCTGTCTCCCTTCTTTGGTTCTTGCAGGCTCCGCGTCTTTTGGCCTTTCTTTGGGCTTCCCTTTGTCTTCCAAGTGATGGTTCCAGCCATCAGTTTTTATTGAATTTTTTGTCGGTTTGACAAAGTATTTATATACACTTGTGAAATTCATCATCTAGGTGGTTTTAACAGAAGTTGAAACTAGAAGTTTGACACTAGATGATACTAGGTATCTACAAGAAGCTTCTGGAGAATCCAACCTTGTCCCTCCCCACTTTGGCAGGTATGTGGGAGGAGGGTTGGCAGTTTGTGCATAAATGGGATTATGGGTAGGTTTACAGCCTTGGGTGAACCACCACTAGCCTACAATTGTACCACGGTAAAAGCCCCCCTAGTTTGTTGGGAGTTTTTTTGGGGTTGCTTGTAGAAGGGGCAGGGTGAACCAACGCCGCCACAGGTACCTAGAAAATGGGCAGCTAGAAATCATTGGAGGTGGGGGCGTTGTAGTGCGTGAGGGAACATCTTCCGAGGGTGGGGGGCAGGCGGTGGAAGAACGAGGAAGATTACAAGAAGGGACAAGGGGTGTGTCACACTGTCGCCTTGCCATTTACATTAAAAAGTATCTTAAGGCAAAAGAAGAATTTCACCAAGCAAAAATATAATCTTCAAATATATTATATTTGTATATATAATCAAGATTTATATGACCTCTTGAAGGATTTTGGTTCCTTCAAGTTTCAACACAAGCCAAAATATCATCTTTAATAAATCCTCATATAAAAATAGACCTACTACCTGGGGGCCAAAATCCCTTAAGCTACTATACTCTATAATGAATCTAAACACTATATTCTGGCCTTGGTAGTCAAGGCCAACAAATGCAGGGGAAATTCTACCAAGTGCATGCTGCCTAGGCACAAGGTTAGAAGCTGGAACACAGCCTCTTGATGGTGAGATGCCTTTTTCATTGAAAGCAAGCTGCTCCAATGGAACCAAAACAATTCAAAAATTGAGAAAAGGGATTTTAGCTTCTTCCGGGTTTCTACGCTTTGGCAATGGATGGACCAAATTCAGCAATTTTTTTAGCATTACATGAGTGAAAAATTTATACTCACTTCTAAATTTGAAATATATTGAAATGAAATTTTAGTGAAATTTGAAAATCGACCAAAATTGTGTACAACTTCATCTTTTAGTTCAATATTTTTTGGATCAAATGGGGAAAGACAATTTGGCACTGTGCCCTTCTGCAGAATAGGGTGGGTGTTCTTTGCAAGGGGTATTTAGCCCAGGCCAAAAATGGTAATTGGGGGGGGGGAGGAGAGGGGGATTTTTTTCATTTTTCCCTGGTTCCCAATGTGTTCCCGCTACGTTCCTTTAAGTTCTCAATGGTTCCCATTAGGTTCCCAAAATGTTCCCAATGTGTTCCCACTACGTTCCTTTAAGTTCTCAATGGTTCCCATTAGGTTCCCAAAATGTTCCCAATGTGTTCTCCAACACGTTTTCCATAGCACCTCACTTTTATCCCATATGTTTTGGCAAATGTTGTCCTCCTTTCACCTATATAAGTGGGCCAAAAGGGAGGAACTCTATACTTCAAAATAGAACCTTCTATTTTGAGGAGCCTCCATAATTTCATCTTTTTCAGTGATGGACCAATCAAATTGGCTTTGTTGCAAGAAGAACTTGGAAGGCACCTCATTTAATCAATAGGAGAGGTGAATTGAATAGGTAGGGTGTTCTTAGGAAGGGCTATTAGTCGAGGCCAAAAATAGTGGCAGCCAAATTTAGGAATAGAATTTCCATTCAACCAATGAGAATTGGCGTCATGAAGTGAAGCGACCTCCCATTTCTTTCTTGTGCGCCAGATCTTGGAAGGGGGTATTAGCCGAGGCCAAAAATAGTGGTAAACAGTTTTGTAAACAAAAGTTGCACGCAGCCAATGAAAGGCTCAGTGTGCACTAATGAGGGGTCCAGTTTTTTTCTTTTTTGGGGGCGAGGGATTTTGTTTTCTATAATTGTAGATGTTGCCATGCCATTAACCCAGGCCAAAAATGGGGACAAACAGTTTTGGAAATAAAAGTTTAGGGTTCAGGTGTCCTCAGTTTATGGGAGTGATGGCTCTAGGCCCTTTTCCTGTGGCAAAGACGCAGGTGTGCATATGATAGCAGCATATGATAGCGTGCACACGAACCAGAACCGATTCCGGTACTTAACTTGATAGGCAAGATCATTTATTTAATCTTTTCTATTTATTAGAAAAATGTATTAGGATTCACAGCCAAGGAAAGAGTAGACCTAATCTGGGAAAAACTGTACAAAATTCTGGTATTGGTAGTTACCACTGGACCTTTAGTACTGGTATTGAATCTTTTAAAATAATTTCATATAAGATTAGTACTGGTATTGGATTTGTTGTACGATTTTATACCATACTGGTACTGGTATTGGATCTTTTTTTCGAACTTTCATACCAGCATGGTCTCTATATGATGATCCAAGCCCCATTTTTGACTGAGAAATAGGTAAATGAGACTTCTTTATGACGCTGGTATTACCTCAAGTTCCTACCCAGCAGGGTTAGAATTATCTTATGTCCCTACAAAGCATGTAAAAGGAACGAAAGAAAAAAAGGGTGAAGACTCAACACCCAAGCTAGCAAGTACCAGTTTGGCTACCAATGCTGAAAGTAACAAAAATGAATAACTCATGCATTGTCAATCGCCCCACTATTTCCTGGTGCAACCTTGCATAGGCACATGTAAGCTTCATATGAAGCTCCATTTGAACCTGCATGTGCTTGGATCCAATAGATACAACTCCTGTTTTGATCCATCTAATAATTGTTGTAGACTTTTAATGCATAACCGAGTTAAATGCATGACGCAATATATGCAGCAAGTTGGCTCCACCAGGCTACCGATTTATTTGTTGTACACAGATAAGTGATCGGTAAATCAAAAGTGAACTTGACACTTGTCCGCACCCACAGGAGTGCATGGAGGGCTGGCCGTGTTGTTTGGCTATGAACTTGTTGTGCTGGCACATGTCTGGTCTCCTGAGTCTGCTGAAAATGTGATGCATAATCGCGTTTGTTTCAGAGGGGCCGGACTTCGACATTTCTGCTGGATACCAGAAAGTGTGGCCTCTGTTTCCTCCTTCAACTTCAACTAGCGAAGTCCATAAGAAGCTTGAGGGCTTGAGCTTATCATGAAGTGGTCTGATCCTCGTGCCAAATCCAGACCAGTGTCGGGTGGTTCTTTGAATCTTTAAAGAACCATAGATTTGGTTTCTTTCAATATTCCAAAATCAAAGAACTGCCAGTTCCTCTTCTTTGAAAAAATTAGAATCAAAGAACTAGCAGCTCTGGTTCATTTACAAACCTTAAAGAATAGACGGTTTTCATGAAATAACCAAGGGTTTCTTCCAATTCTTTGATTTTTCCATATTTTTTGAGAACTGTATTTATATGCCAAAATTGGTTCTTTGATTCTTTGAGAATCAAGGGGGAAATATGTATATACCCAAGTTGATAATCAGTGGGTATTTGCCTTTCATTCTAAGAATTGCCCAACACTAATCCAGACCTACCATAAAAAAATTTAAATTGTCTCATAATTGCATAGGGGTGATTTTTTTGTGACATATTTTTGCTACTTGGTGATGAAAAATAATTAACAAGAATATTTTGTCAATTTTTGTATGACATACCCAAAAGACTTGAGGGCACCAAACTAAAAGTTCTTTATGAGGATTGCTTGCGATGTGTCATTTTGGTTTGTAATCTTGTATACTCAATTTATCATTGTGCGTTAAATATAAATATATTTTGATTACATCTTATCTTATGTCATGTATAAAAATTTGAGATAATTTGTTTTGTTCTTTTAATCATCAATGTTAAGATTCCAATGAAATCTATTAAGATTTTGACAAATTATTTGTTTAGGAAAATTTCACCCCATTTTCATTTTTTGAAAATTAAAGGGCATTTTGTCACCATGATTTTTCTATTTGGACAAGTTAGCATTAGCTATCATCAATCAATGTTAAATCGTTATTGGGATGCTCGTTGATTGATGCTTTTGAAAAATTTGAAATTTAAAAGAAATAATATCCTCCATTTATGATATGCTATCATATGTAGGCATCAAAGTGGATAATGTGAACTATAAATCTATCATTGCTTGCAAAATTTGGTCAAATTCAGCTAAAGACACTTTAGTCTTTTGAAATGGGGACTATTCTAGGCCCCTATTCTATGGGCACTTATGAAGTTAAATGCATCCCTTCAATATTATACTTGGAGTGTGGCCTATGCTATTGAGCACATATCATAATATTAAATGAATTTTGAGAAAAAAGTGATACATCTTCTTTAACTTAAGTTTGAAATCCAATTCCATTGAAACTTTAAATTATCATTTTTATTGACTTTTAATGACAAAATAAGGCAAAATTCAATATCTTTTGCACATTAGGTCTAAAAATTACAAATTATCTTTGTGCAACCTCACAAATCAAGGGTTTTCTAACTCTATCTATCAAGAGCATGTCGGAGTTTCCTATGATTTTTAATTTGGATTATTGTGATTTTTCAGTTATAAAATTATTCAAAAATAAATAATTCTTACATCATAGGTCTAAACATTGTGAAACCACCTCAATGGATCCCATATTCATCAAATGTTTTTCAATGGCATCAAGGGGCACTGTGGTTTGGGAGATCTGGATGTAACAAAACAAACAACATACTTTAAGAGATGGATATTCCTTGAGAAGGGTGTAGCTTTGGTGTACATTGAGCAATGCCTTGAATGAATCCACTAAAATTATGGAAAAATAATTGTTGAGATTCTCATTACAATATAGAACCCCTCCAACAAAAATTATTTGTCAAAAGTGTCGGTGGCAAGGGTCTTGAGGGTTAATTGTGGTCTTGACAAGAAAATTTTAAGGGATTTGTTTTTTAGGTAGGGGTCTTAAAGAATGGGAATTATGGAATATAAGCAGCTCCTCCAATGTCCTTGGAAATGAATGCAAATTTGGTGCAACAAGAACATATTGATCAAATTTTCACAAATCGATTAATATTGTCTTTAAATTACTCAACGCATATCCAATGTATAGAAACATCTTCATTTTACTAAGGTAGAATGGATGCGACTATTTGTGTGTGTACTTCCTACATTTTTCACCTAGCAACCCTAAATGGTTTAACATGTATTGCCATTAGATGCTTCATCATTTATTGTATAAGTCACCTATAAATTGTTAAATGACAAGGACGTGGTATGAACTAAATTTTTAATTCTAAGTTTTTTTAGGGACCATGTGGAGAAGTCTCATCTTACATTGTGCACATTGTGAGGCCTTTCCAAGGAAATTTCATTTACCTAACACACCCCCCACCCCAAGGCATGATTTCCTCACATGTAAAATGCAAAAAAAAAATTATTTGTCATGCACAAGACAAAATTTTCTTTGCATACTTCTCTGTGGAGGTAGACCCACCAGCCACAACAACAAAATACCCCTTCTTTCAAATCCAAGACTGAAAATGTGACATAAAGACAACACTAAACTATTAGAAAAAGTGTAAAAATTTCTCAAACTTGAAAATGAAACATTTGAAAGGAAAACGTAAAATAAGAATTATGTGGAAAGCTTTTTCAACTCTTTTCATTTAGATTCTACCCATGCATTACTATTGATTGTTCAAAACGTCTAAGTATGTAGTTTATATTGTACACATTGTGAGGCTTTTCAAGGAAATTTCCTATACCTACAACCAAAAAAAAAAGAAAAAGCTTGGATTTCTTTACACAATATAGTTTTATTACATGTTTACATACATTCATAACGTTGAAGGAAAGAGGGTGAATGTAAGTAGTGTGGAACTAAATTTGAATTTTAAAATATACACAATGATCTTCAAGAGAGCTAGGGAAAAAATTGTTGTTGATACAAATGTGAAAAAATGATTTTCAAAGCCCCTCCTCATAAAGCCAACAAGCTCTTGAACCATTTAATTTGAGTTCATAATAATCAAAATATTTCCATTGCATGTTCTTGTAAAATTGTATGTAAGTCAATTTTTTTAAAGAGAGCCTATTGTGATAGAGCCACTTGTTATAATTGTCTTCTTTGATATTTCCTTTCAGTGCCTTCAGTTGAGCAAAACACAAGTCATCAAAAAGACAAGTGAAACTTGCCCCTTCCATTAGATAGAGTATGCAAAATGGTGGTGTTCACTATTGAAGACACTTAGAGCATCTTCAGCGGTGCTCAGTATATGACTCTGTGAAAATATTTTTCACATCCAAGTTTAGTTATGTCCTCTTTTGCAACTCCACCTATAAAATTAAAATTGGGACAGCAAATCAGTTGGGGACTACTAGTAGCAAACCACCTGGATTAATCATATATATTAATTCACTACGTTTGTCTGTCTGTCTGACGGGGGTTTTGGGGGGTGGGGGAAGAAGAGGCCAGTGAAGCAACGAGTGACTGGTGTCAGTCTGTGATGGGGGATGGACCACCACGATTTTCGTGTACAAACCGTCTCCACAAAGCATTGCAGCTGTCCGAAGGGTAGGAATGACGATCGGATCACATCCCTCTCCCACTGCACCAGAGGCAGATATAAAAACCTTCCCCTCCC
>Ga0209611_10003262_pt1 | contig 28238 bp, 25 predicted proteins | sample S1TSphgellanicum_3_FD_187693 | JGI IMG/M metagenome (GOLD analysis project Ga0209611, IMG submission 187693) | Host-associated microbial communities from peat moss isolated from Minnesota, USA - S1T2_Fc - Sphagnum magellanicum MG (SPAdes) (version 2) | ecosystem: Host-associated > Plants > Peat...
ATAACAAACCAAATCTTTACCAATGGATTACACCATCAAAAAATGTCAAATTTTGTCAAGTTTTTTTATTTCACATGTTACAAAATTGCAAAAAAATAGTTGGTTAAATCCAATGTTTAAATTCAATGGCTAAATTTATTTAATGATTAAATTCAATGGTTAAACTTATTTAATAACTAAATTCAATGGTTAACCTAATGGCTACACCTATTTAACGACTAAATTCAATGGCTAACCTAATGGCTACACCTATTTAACAATTTAATCCAATGGTTAAACCTATTGAGTGACTAAATTGAATGGCTAAACTTAATGGCTAAACATATTATAATGACTAAATCCAATGGCTACAGTTAATGGCTAAACCTATTTAATGATTAAATTCAATGGTTAAACATATTTAATGACTAAATCCAATGGCTAAACTTAATGGCTAAGCATATTTAACAACTAAATACAATGACTAAATTTGATGGTTAAACCTATTTAATGACAACTTTCAATGGCCACATTTAATGGCTAAACTTACTTAATGATTCAATTCAATGGCTACATTTAATGGCTAAACCTTTTTCATGATTAATTCTAATAGTTAAACTTAGTGGTAAAATATATTTAAGTGATTAATTTTAATGAAAAAACTTAATGGCTAAATCTAGTTAATGATTAAATTCAATGGCTAAATTTAATGGGTAAACTGATTTAATGACTAAATTCAATGATTATAGTTAATGCTAAACTTAATGGTTAAACATATATAATGATTAAATGATATGTTAATTAATATAAACTAAGTAACTAAAATTATTTAATTATTAAGTATAATGGCTAAACATAATGATTAAATTTAAGTTGAACTTAATGACTAAACCTAAGTTGAATTTAATGGTTAAACTTTAAATATATATTTAATGGTTAAATCTAACTAATTAAATCTAATGGTCAAATTTAATGGTTAAATTTGGTTTAAATGATTGACTAAAATTGGTCAAACCTAACAAGTAAACCTTATGGCTAAATGGGTTATATGAAGGTGATTTGAAATGTAGGTAAGTAACCATGTTGGTAGTTGGGTAGGTGAAAAAGTATAAGTTGATAGATAGGCAGGTTGGTTATTTTTACTAAGCCAATAGTTATTTTGATTAAGCTTGTTTATTTAACCATTTTGTAATTGGCCCTATTGATTAAAGCATAATCCTTTTGACTGAAGTGATTTTTTGGGGGCTGAATTCGACTAGGTGGCTATTTGACATATGGTCAAATTAACCATCATAATCAAATTGATTAATCAAAATATACCCATGTCATTTAGTATTTTGGTTTTCAGTGATAACATACATGTTATTAAGTCAAAAACAACCTTTTAGTCAATGTGCATAGTTTGAAAAACTTGGAATTCTAGTAGTGAGGGATCAAACAAATTAGTGATTTTACATAAGTCAAATTTTGGGCTACTTCAAGTCATAAGTTTGTTCTATGGGCATTCTTTGTTGTGAAGAATGGAGATTTTTTTAATTGTGATGAAATCCAACAATTGAAATGTAATATTTGTTTTCCATATGTTATCCTTGAATTGATTGAGAAGAAAACAAAGGAAAAGGGGGTCATTACATACAAAAATTTATTTGGAATAAGATTCATGAAATGACACGTTGAAATTGAACATCTTGAGCTTCTATTTACATACCTTATGGAATTTATTTCTATTGTTGATGGCATTTCAAGAAGGAATGATGAAGGTAGTTAACTCATATAACCAACCAAGAAACGCCTTAAAGTAAAATGTAATGTAATTTTTGTCGTTTTGGGAAACAAAATTCATTACAAGAAGCAAAATGAAACTCAAAAATCATTTTTGGAGGACTTGCTATTATTCACAGCTAAAGAATTTTTCCTTTTAAACAATGTGAAAATGTATGGATGCATAGGTTGGCTTTGAAGTTTAATCCCAAATGGGTAAAATGACATTGTTTAAAAAAATCCTTCCAACCAAGGTTCTTCATTGTTTAAATTTGCACGTGTGACCTTAGCTTGATGCCATGGCTACATTTGATTTGTGGATGAATAGGGGGCAACACAATACCTTTGTTCTTGTCATAAACTTGTTATTTACATATTGGAAGCATCATCATGTTACAGTAACCTTTTTTTATGTTAATGCTGTTATTAAACATGGGTTGGCAAGGCAATTGAAAGCCTTGCTTGAAAAGTTTTGTCTTGTTTCAAAAATCTTGTGTTATGTGAAAGATGAAGGTACCAAAGCATGACCATGACCCTAAAGTTTATAATTTCATGTGAAGCATTAAGTTTGTAAACTCCATTTGATGGTGGATGCTTTGGACATGTTATGAACAAGGCAATTAGTATGCAACCAATGATAACATGATTTCCAAGGATCTAAACCCAATTAATGTGAAACTCAAGCATCTTTTCAAGCTTGCATCACATGGGAAAATAATTAAGTATGTTAACAATTTTGATATTTGCAATGTGAACATTGATAAGTTATAAAATGTTCAATAAAATTGATCCTTCATTTTCATTGTGCATTGTAAGCAAGGGAACAAAAGAATGGAATTGAACATGTTTAGATTATGGTTTGTTTGAACGCAAATTGGCAACTTCAATGAAATCAAGCTTTGCATCATAGTGTTTCAATAATGCCTAACTTATCAAGTTGCAATTATCAATTATTATAGTCATCAAACGAAAGTTTTAGCTAACAAGATTTTTTTAACATAGACATAGGACCATATTTGAGGCAATTTTGTGATGCATTATTTCCTATTGTAACTACATGTGTGGTTAACCAACATTGTGGGTATTGAATACTATTTATATTCTTACTTTAATAATCAAGTTGTATTTGCAACTTTCCAAGGACAAATTAGAATTGTAGGTAAAGGTTGATGTTTTTGAAGACATGGATATGTGCACCAAGGTCAAACATTATGATGCCAACATGTGAAAGCAAGTAACTAAATTGTTTTGAGGCCCTTCTTTAATTTCATGGATTGTTTCAAGATTTTTAAATATCACAATATGTTTGTTGTCATGTTAGATTCTTAATTTAAAGACTCAAGTCTTGTGGGAGATTATGTTGGCCATGCTTTAACAATTGAAATTGTTGGCACATGTGATAGTTAATTCCTCCTTCCAATTTTCAAAACTTTGTATTAAAAATTGTAGGGATGGTGTGCAAGAAGTTGTGCACAATACTAATGTTGTTTTTAGAGTAGGGATGTCCAAGGATGAAACTTGTTTTGAACAAATAAATGTTGTTTCATCTACTTTAAAATGTTGTGGATTATTATTATTATTTTGATAATTTGCACATTTCAAATTAATTTTTGGGGATTGTGTGTAAATGTAGGTTTAGTGGGAATTGTCATGTTCCCACATGCTTGATGTGCCATTGGAAGAAACATTAAAAAAACATTTGTGGCAAAAAAAAAGTAGTTATTGACAATTGTTTATTTAACTAAAATAAATTTAAGCATATTTGGTAATCAAATTGAAATGGAACAAAAAAATTTCTATTGTAGATATCGCCATAGGTCTTTGTCGATGTTGATTTGGTGTGAAGAATTTGATCTCCTAGTTTTTTTTTATCAAGAATTGGCTTGATGGTCCCATTGTTGGATTTGAGGATAAATGAGGATCTAAATATGTGGATGGGTTTGGTCAAGCTAAGGAGGAGATACTAGATGTGATGTTTTGATGAGGTTGGGGATCATGTAAAGGATTATATCCAAAATTGGGACATCTATCCATGATTTTGGTTTAATGTCTTATTCATGATACACATGGTGCCTTTAAATTTTGATTGTAACTCCTATGTCCCTATTGCCACTTTGTCAATGTGCCAATTCAATGATCACATTGCACACTAAAATTGTATGTTTGTAATTTGTAACTCTTTTCATGTGAATGAAATAAAATTTTACAAGTTGTGGCATCTTATTTGTTTCACTTTTTTTCTTTTCACATTGTTTTTACAAGGTGTGTAAAAAAATGTAAATGTAAAAAATTTACACTTACATTTACATTTTTTTACATGGCTTAAAATGATTTACACAATTTTACACATTTACAATATGCCACATCTTGTACGTTTATACACTTTGTAATTGGACTATTTACATTTACATGGAGTGTTAGTTCTAAACCATACACATAAACTAGGCCAACTACCTTGTTGGCCTCCTTGTCACAACTAATTCAACAAATAGCCCATTCATTTAACCTAATCACTATTTACAAACCCCACTTCAAAACCTTGTCCCAACTAATTTCAATGAAGAACCTACTAGTTAAAAACTCAATCTTCCAAAGCTCACCTGAAGACCCCCCTCCCCTTTTCCACGTTCTTACTTTTCTTGAGTTATAGTTACAAATCCCATTCATTCGAATGATTTAATGAGGTAAAACTAGTTGTGACGAATTTATAATCACTAATTATTGCAAATAACCAATTATGTAAAACTCAATCCAAAACTTAAAACCCACTGAGTCCCCTATTGCGTGAAATTCCAAAATTATTATTTAAAATATGCCTTATGATGAACAAATTGATTAAATCATATGCTTTCCATTGTTTGCATAAAGGTGACCAAAGGGGATGTTACGATAAACATCAAAAGGTTGAAAAAGGTTTGAAGAAGAGATGTGAAAAAGGTTTACCATATTTTGGCTGAAAGTTTTTGCCATGTTGTTAGGTTGTGTACCATATATTTGCATAAAAATTTCCTATCATGAATAATTTCAATTATTCAAAAATTATAAAATAATGAAGGTGGTCCTTTAACCTTGAATTGAAAACATTTGTTGCAAAGAAAAAAAGGAAAAAGTATAGGATAATTGCATTGCCCCCATATCCTTTGTGTGGAAGATTTCAATTAATATGGATGCACACTATTTCCTTAAAGTGCATTGTTACAATAAATGTGTTTTACAATATTGTTTTTTTGCCATGCACCCAATGGCTTGCCACATGGTATTAGGGCAAACTTTCCAAAGTAGTGTGTTGTGAAAGACTTGTAAATTTTGGGCACACTCCATAACTCCTTGCATTGGGACACAAGGTGTGTGCAAGAACTTTTGGGATGCAATTAAGTTGAACTCATGCACACATCAAAATGCACAAACCAAAATAAAATGGTGGTTAATGCATTTGGAGTTAACTTGATGCATAAACAAACCATGGGACTCACAAGGTTCACCATGGTCAAAACTTGAAAGGAGTCAATATTTTCATGTTCACAATATATTCTAAAATTGCCCCCAAGGGCTACATCAAAATCATATTTTTTAGGACTTTTTAAGAGTCCTAAAATTACTAGGTTGATTCCAATCAATTTGAAGGCTAATAACTTTCTTGTTGTGGGTCTAATTGGAGACCATTTAATTTTTATTTTATCCAAGGACATATCAAGCTCCTAAATGGGAGTTGATTTGACCGTTATGAGGAATCATTAAATGGTTAAGAGTCATTTTCATAGTTTGATTTTCAACCTTTCAAATGGCCATAAAGTGTGTTTCAATTGGATTTGTCATCACAACCCCATTTTAGATATTTATTTTTCAAAAAAAGAACCAATGGTTTAAAGAAGGCCCAATTTGATCAAATCTTGTTCCAAAGAATTGATACACCTTGAAATTCCAAACTACTAAAGTGAAAGTCAAACTTGGAAATCTTGGGAACGCCTCCCTTTGACTTCAACAAATTTCCAATTCATTTGGGAATGTGTATGCACCCACTTTCATTCACTCCATATCTTGATGTGTTGCTATGTTCAAATCTTTCAATTTCCTTTCATTTTGGGAAGGACACTTTGTTGCCATTTTGTGATTTGATCACACACCCAAGTTCGGGTTCTAACATCTTTCTTCAAATGTTGATTTGAATTGCATGTCCCATGTGACCATCCTAAAAACATTTCCACTTTTAACATGGCATTCACCTTATTATTGCACACACAACGACCAATAATGTGAAAGTGTAGGGTATGAGGTTACCATAAAACCCTCTTCATGGCCCCATGCATACATAACACCATAAAATGCTATGTCATTTCTTTCATTTCACTAGTCATTCCTACACCTTCATTTTTGTGATCCATTTTTTTGTTTTCCTATTTTGTCTTATGTTAGATAATGATTGTCATTTTGTGTAGAAATGATGCATGCACTAGGTGATGGGCCTTTCCACAATTCAAAAAGTTAGAATTGCTTGTATGCAACTTGCATATATGGAACGATAGCTAATATTATGAATAAATTTTATTATTTAGGAGAAAACATTGCAATGTTGATCTTGAAGTGATTTGTAAGGGTGACGATTAAAGTTTTCAAAGAACAATACCTTTGATTGCTCGCTAAAGTCGATTTGGAAAAAAAAATGTGTATCAATTTTGATAGTTGTTTTTAGGAATGTTCATGTTTTTGGATTGTATACACTATAGTTAGAAAAATTGTCCAATTGTTTGGCAAGGGCAATTTGTAGACAAGATAAGTGCATGCTTCAATCATTTTAGAAGTTGTTGATCGAAGGGTGCATTTTTTTTTTTTTTAGGAATCTCTCTTTTAGGAATCAACTTTGGTGTAACCATTGCTTAGGTTTGAAAGTTTTATGATTTCAAAATGAATGCATTATAATTTTCTTATATGGAGATGTTCATTATGTATTATGTTGTTAAAATTCAAAGCAAGAGACGATAATAACAAGAATAAGGGATGCAAAAACACAACAATGTGTTTCTAATCAATCCTTTTACTACTGAATGGGATTTTAAAATGTCTTGAAATTTCTATTTATGACATATTTATGGGAATGTCTTTAAATAAAAATTTCACATAATAATACAATGCAACACTTTTTTGAATCATAAAAATTACAATCATTTTTTTGACGACTTGTAAATCATGGTTCTAATAATGTGCTCTTAGATTGACCAATCATATTGTGCCACATCAACTCGATTGCCTCATCCATTCCTTATAAAGACATTGTGAAACTGGCACTTGTGGCTCTTAATAAAAAAAATGCACCCCGAAATTTCTAGATATGGCGTTGTCATTTTCATTTTCCTAGTGGGAATAATGACCTTAATGTTTGGGATAATAATCCATGGATTTTTATTTGTTGCATGGGCCTATTGCAAGTTTGAAGCGAATGGCAATGTATATTTTAATTATTATTTGCTTGTGGATGACATATAGCTGAAACAATCTTGCTGTGTGTAGATGATCCACAAGTAAGGAGAAAAACAAAAGCATTTTGCTCAAGCTTAGGAGGCTACTAGAAATGATATCAAATGTGGCTTTGGTGTTTTACAATGTCAATGCATGATAGTGCAAAATCCCAATCAACAATGGTATAGACACATTGTATTTAATATTGTTCACGTAACTTGTGTGATCATACACAAAATGATCATAGAAGATGAATGTAATTTGGATTTGGAACCATGTTTTGAAGAACATGTAATTGAGATGGAATTTGGACTAATGTTTAAACAAAACAAAGTAGGAGAAATAGAGAATTGCAATACACACTTCAGTTTGCAGAATTATCTTCTTGAGCATCCATGGGCTTGCAAAGGCAATAGCCAAATACAATAGAACATAATTACATTCCTTTCATTTTTTATTGTCAAATTTTGTGTCAATTGGCTATGTATGTTTCAAGGGTCTGAACTTTGAACTACACTACAATGTCTCAGTTGTGTTTGTTTGTTGTGGTTGTCTTGACTCGTTGCAAAGGAACTTTAGGTTGGGTGCATTGTTGAAGTCAGGTCCAAAGTTTTTGAAGCTCTTCAAAGCTTGATATATTCATGAGCTTCTTAGCTACTTTGCAACTTGTCTTTGGGCATCACAACGAACACAATACAATTCCAGTCCTCAAGCATTGTGGTCTTCTTGAGCATGGCTGCAACCATGTGTTCCATAGCCTAGGCTTGAATTCTCATGATGCTCCTCTCTCATTTTTGCTTCCACAAGTGAGATCATGACACTTGCTTGCTGTGCTGCCAGGCTTCAACAGACAGACTTGCAGGCCTTTGGTCACTCCATAGAGCCATTGTATCCTGTTACAATCTAGAGGTTAGAGAGGGGATTTTCTGCTATGGTAAAGCTCTTTTGTACCATTCCTATGCAACAGTGGGGTATGCCAACATGCCACAACAATGCCTATTTATTGGCATTATATGGGAAAACGCCAAGAAGGGCACAGATGCTCCAAGAGGGGTTCATAATGGGCCAAATGTATAGACTTATGGTGGGCTGTTCTGAGTGATTTGTGAACAAGGTTGCTTTAATCCCTGATGACAGTTTTTCCAATAAAGAAAATCATTTGTCTTGCACTACATCTTTGGACAATTACTAAATAAGACAATCACAACAACACATGGTGTATTCAACTCATTTGTGTCTACAACCAGGGGTAATGTACTTTGGTGCAAGGCAAGAAGATTTTCATTATGCTTGGCGAAAAAGGAGCACTAACCTTTTCAAAGAAACAAATTATTACATCATAATGCACAAGTAATTTACACATAGTAAAGGTGTGCCACCACACATTGGGTTTCAAGTATTGCTCTCAATCCAGGATCTTGAATAACAACACCCCTTCAAGTGCCAAATCTTTATACCAATGTTTGTGACGTGTCTGAGGAACTTCAACATGAAGCCAGAAACACCCCAATGCAAAAAGAATCTCACTTGTCTTCCCTTACCAAAATGAGCATTGAGCTGGTTGCAAACCATCATAGTGGGCCAGCTGTTAGGTGGATGAGGGTGCCATACTGGTTTCTGTCCTGTTCCTCCGTATCAAATGCCCTGCAAATTTGGATCATGTGCCATGATTCCGCACATGCAGAAACAAAATGAATTGGACCGATCTCTGCAAAACATGACCCGTAAATCTCTGTGCAAATCTATTTCCAAAGCTTGACACATTTGTCATAGCTGGCAGAGGCTACCATGCCAGTTGCAGATGACTGTGCAAGGGCAGCAATCAAGCCTTCATGTGCAGGCACTGTCATGCTTTTGTTCTCAATCATATTCCATAGTTCCAGAGACTGCACACCAAACCCCCTTGTGTTTTAGCAACCTTCTCACAACACCAGATGTTCCAAAATGTGCAACTGAACACAGCCAATCTCCCCTGTTGAACAGAGTAGTTGCCCTCAAGCAGGGGAGACTTTGTCACAAGGCCATTTACAACATGATCTATAAAGCCAAAGGTTGGGAAATAGTGTTTCATCCCCTTGTGTGCATATTTCCACACAATTGCTGACATCCCTAACAGGAACAAGAAAGCAGTTAAGGTGGGAAAGAAATTATGCCATGAATATACACTCATTAGTCCCAACAGCAGAAACATACCTGGTAACAGCCAATGATGAGTAACGAAGGATAATTAGGATGAAACACACATGAATGGAACTTGTTGCCATTGCAATTGAGCTCATGTACACATTCTCCATCACTACCCATGCCCAAATTCCATACTCGGACAGAGTCCTCACTAACAGATGCCACAAAGTCCCCAGAGGCATCCCAGCACACTGAGTGTACAGGCTTAGTGTGTCTCTGCACAAAACCAGAAAAAATAGTCAAGCCCCTCATATCTAAAGCCTGAATTGAACTTTCAAGGAGCTAACTCAATATCAATCTCGTTAAACTCAGCCAACAACTGAAGATATTGGGTAGCTTGCTCAATTCTGATGTATATGCAATAAACCTTATTCTGGTTTGATTCTTCATTACATACCTGTAAGGAATGCAAACAAGTTTCTGACTCCACATCAAGAATGGACACCACATTCTCTGCAGCAGCAGCAAGTAACCTTCCTTGCCGAGGTTGAAATCTAATTTGTGTCATGCCACCCTGTGATCAAGAAGCTTATAAGTGCACACACAATTGCTTACAACAGAAAATCATACTTCAAACCCACATACTCAATCAACAATCTAAATTTTCATACTTGAACTTCTGGAAGTATGCTCACACCTTAGACACTCGAGTGCAAACACCCTGATTAACACTCCAGTACCGAATCTCACTGTTATCATCACAGGAGCACAGGATGTCTTCATTGCTTGGGTGGAAATCCAGAGACATGACCGAAGTTTGATGGCCTGTGAAGGTCCGCAGAGAATAACTTGGCTGCATGTATTAGCCAAAATCCTTTAGAATTCAACTCAGGAGGCCAAATTGGAAAAATAGAATCTGTAATGATTTTCTCCTGAAAAGCCAAATCACAGCTCCTAACTAAGCATAAGCATTTGTTGTGTACTTACATTGTCAGCATCCCATACCCTCACGGTCTTGTCAATGGATGATGTTGCCAACCGTGTTGAGTTTGGACTAAACCTCACATCTGTAATCACTGAACAGTGCTCTTCAAGTGAATGCTTCAGCTTCAGCGTATCCATATTCCACAAAACAGCCTGTTGTACCACATGCAATACAGCAGTCAGTATATCAGACTAAATGACACCAAGATCACAACTAGACAGGTGATGGAAATGTCTCCCAATAGGAATCAAATAGACAATTAACAACTGACTGACCAGCACAGATCAATTACCTTTTTATCATGGCCTGCACTGGCTAACATTTTTCCATCTGAGGAAAAATGACAGCAAAATACTTTGCTTGTACTCGCCCGCAGACAGCCCACCTCATTGAAAGAGAAACCTGTTAAAATGCATCCCATGCTGTATAGTATTGTGAGACTGTGTACAGAGAGAGCCATTAACTATGCCAGCTTCCAAATTTCTAGTTCAGATACATGACTTGAAGAAATGAAAAGAAAAATCCTACAAACCTAGCAAAGAATGAGCACCTTTAGAGACATCCATATTATGCCCTGCTGGACTGCGTTTGCTGGTGCCAAACAGAGATTCACGAGGGTCTGCTTCTTCATGAGACAAAAATGACTCCACATTATCCTCCAGTGATCCATCTTCACCAAATCTGTCCATTTCAGCCTGACATCCAAGACAAATAATTCATTTCTGCCACCCATTATAGCAGCAAATTACTATTTATCCACAAAAAAATCAAGGATGGAACAGGTGGCTGAATTGCACAACTGGACAATTCAGATGAGGACACTAATGTTATATTACCAGCTGGTTTGAAGGGGATGCCAATGTTGTGGTTCCATCTGTTCCATACATGAGCAAAGGCTTTGAAATACTGCTGTTATGCTGAAGAGCTCCAGCCATGGACATCACATCCCCAGGTGTGTGAGTGGATGGGGTGGATGGTGCTGAATTTGGGGAAGGACCTGTTGTGTTGGCAGTTCCTGTACTATTTGCAGGGCCCGAGGAATTGGCTACCTGCTTTCTCTTTCGTACACTTGGGGCACCCTTGGAAGCACCCTTTTCCCCAGACATACACATATTCTTTAGACAAGGCTTTAGAGGATGCTGGAATGTCCTGTGTACAAACTTCAAATCTGCTTGAATAAGTGAAAACTGAGTATATTACTTAAACACAATGGCTCAACTATCTGGTGAAGGAGAAATGCTTTGTGGCTAGTCTCAGGGACAAGCCTAAAAAAACACAAGGATGAGGAGAACTGCACATCAAAGATGGTCAGGACTTGACGACAATGTGGCACTGTCCCCGAAACTAGACCTAAAACAGAGACTAAACTTTCCACAGGAAAAATACCATATACACAAAACTGTTGCACTTCACATAGTAGAAAGCTTCCAGATATTAAAAACATGGACTTGATTTGAAACCAGCAGACAAAGTCCTCCATTCCAACCTTGCAGTAGTTAAGACCAGCATACCCTACTCTGAACATACCAACTTCCTGTTTTTGTTTCTACTGTCATCTGTTTGAGCCAACAGTTCACAGAGACCTATGAATAATAAAGAACAGGTGGAAAGGCTGGACATCTAACAATACAAGAGCAAGATGGTGTAAACATGCATCCATACCTTGCCAGTGCCAGTACTATTTGTGCTGGGACTAGGCTCCAGGCCACCATAGACCGGATCATTAGCACCAAAAGAGTTTGAAACATCCACAGTCACTCCAGTCAAGCGATCCTGCTGTTGCTGCTGGGGTGTGGGAGGTTGTTGCTGCTGCTGCTGCTGTGGATTGCTGGCCTGCTGTTGCTGCATTTGCGCAAGCTGCTTCATTTGGTTAAAGAAAAGAAACCACCACACCATTCTTGTAAGCATCCAATGCATTATGCCAGACCATAACCCACACAGAGAAAATATGAATGCAGAGCTCACCAAGAAATGTCTAAAAATTCACCCACTATTCCTCTTGCTCATCTTTGGTTCTATCAATTAGGTCAGACTAGATATTTTCTTCCTCCCTCAAATCAGCCTGAGACTGCCCAGCTTCTGCTGAGACAAAGACCTTGATTGATTCCAAGTGCAACTATACTGAATGGTATCAGAAACAGAATCTCTACTCACTAACAAGATGAATGGTTTGAAACAGCCTAGCAGGTCAGTCCAAAGATTGGTCTTTACCACCATCACCAACTATTTGGTGACAATGACTCTATTGAACAGAGTTAACAATACATCTCTGGAACAGGAACGCAGCTGAGCTCTGTCCAGTATCTGCAGAGGGTATTAGATCCTTACAACAAATCAGACCATACAAGCATTGGTTCTTCTGCTACAGCAGCCTAGGGCATTGGTCTATAGTGATAACCCTCACAAACCTAGAATAGTATTACAATGCAATTGAGATACCTTGTTTTGAGCTAAATTAAGAACTCATGCTGAACTCCACAGGAAGAGAAGGCCACCAAATGACCAATAAGCATCATTTGAATCTCCTTTCTGTTCTCAAGATTGAAATGGTACTGAAACACTTTCAACTGTTCAAACAGTTTGGATTCATTGCTTACTCTCCTAGAAGTGGAGTACTCTATGCTTCACCTGAACACTAAAAACCAGTGCCTGAGTTTGTTCACTAGGGAGTAAGTCAGAGGTACCAAGGAACACATGTCCACCCAGCTGATAGTCAAAGCAACAGCAACAATAAGAAATCCACAACCCAATCCCTCTCCTTGGAACAGTACCTAACCCCTTCAGGCACATACAAGCTCTTTACATACATTGGTCAAACTGAGTCTTGATTACCTTCATCATGAGCTCCGTTTGTGACTGGTCTTGAGGGGTGCCACGAGATAATGGTGAAGCAGCCTGCAAGGGGGAGCCCACACCTTGTGACAAATCACTGCTTGTTGACTGCCCATCCTTAGTCAACCCACTTCTACCCAAAAGCATTCTGAATCGAGTATCAGAGAGCAGAGGTGAGCCTGACGAAGAGATGTTTCCCTGAGTCTGAGCTTGGAGCAGAAGCTGCTGCTGCTGTTGTGGTGTCAACATCTGAAACTGTGGGTACTGCTGGGGAGCCTGAATGAATGATTTCTGTGTAGAAGTCCCTAGCCCTGACCCCTACCAACATGTCAATAACACCAAGGCATCACTATAACATCCATCGACAGACATACTACTTTGCAATTTGTTATCATCCTTCAAATGTCTGGATATATGAACACTGAAGCCTTTGGCGATACACTTGAACAACAGATACTTGACAGAACTCTCTGTGCAGACATCTCACATTTATTCCAATAACAAGAGAACACAACTGGAAGAAACTCACTGTAAGTGGCCATGCCTTTAGTGTCATGGTGCTTCCCCCTAGATTGATTCCTGTAACAATTTCAGTTGGTCATCAGGTACCTGCCTGAAGTGAGTCAAGACATCAGTCAAGGTAATAACAGGATTGAATGACATTGATTTACATAAACATCAAACAATAGTCATGGAAAAACAGAGTTATTGGTGTTCAAGCAGGAATTGAAGCAAGAAGGAATGGGACGATGAACAAGGAGCAAAAGAGACAAACCTGGGCTAAGGATAGCTGGTTTGGAATGCCCTGTTCCAGGAAGACCAAACATTGCAGGTTCTGGAGCTCGAGACTTTTGGCTCAATACATCATTCTTGTTATCCTGAGTCACCCAACACACATTGAATATATTAGCACTCATGTCAGTGCAAATCCAGAAAACACAGGAACCATTGCCTTTGTACTCAAGTTTGTGTGTTTGAAGAAACCTGAGAGCTTGCCAAAATCTGTTGTGGGTGAGATTGGGCCTGCTGCAAAGGTGTAGTTGAATTACCAGCTGTACCATGCAGCAAAGGCCTATTTTCAACAGACATCCAATCAGTCAGGAGTCTCTCAACTACATGACTAGGAGTGTATCTATTGTCTGATACAACTGTGGCCACCACATCTAACCTGTCTCAGAGTAATATCCTGAGGCATACTAACATGAACCTTCCTTGAAATCATCACATGCCCAAGGTGCATAATGAAGACAAGCACATGGTTTTATGATCAGCAGAAGCTGCTTCACACAGCCCTTCATTTTCAAATGCCAACTCTCTCCGTACTGCCTATTGATACTTTCTCAAAATGTGGAATGGGTTCAGTGCTGAATGTATTGGTTAGTGGATGTTGTACCTCTGCAAAAACACAACCACCCCACAAAATGCCACCATCAGTGACCAAACAGCAGCAGCAAAAAAAGTGGCCATCAACAGCAAATTTGTATTTCCACAGAGGCAAAACAACAAGGAGACTCATAACACTGCATAGGCATGTTAACTATTGCAGCTGGAGGTGTGTGTTTGCACATGAAATTGGTAGTCAGGGCACATGAAGGATTTCAATCAAAATTTCAATCAATGGCTGGCTGCGACAACAAAAGCAGCTCATGATGGAAATTGTATACCACCAGAGCAGTATGGCCCACGGCACACAGATTCCAAAGAACTTACTAATGCCCTCTATATGTCAGAGGTGGCACAGAAAAGCTTAAATTTATCCACAGATGTAACAATGGACTGATCTTTAGCATGATTCTGGGGTTAGCTACATCTATGGCACATTTTCACATTTGGCCTTCCAAAAGTCATCAATCTCACAACTGACAATTAGTCACAAGAAGGATAATGGATATGCCAGCTCTTTTTCCCTGCTTGATATATTTTCAGGATCACCAAATTAGACTACCTTCATGGCTGTTTCATCAAGTGCATCTCTCAGATGTGGATGCTTGAGGCGTTCCTCATATATTTTTGTTGCCATTGCGTTTGCTGTGGGCTGCCGCAATAGTGCATCCCCACCTAAACCATTTGCAGAGCCATTTAGAATATGATTGGCTTCCCGACGCTGTTGTTGCTGCTGTTGTTGCTGCTGTTGTTGTTGGTGTTGTTGTTGTTGCTGCTGCTGCTGCTGCTGCAGCTGCTGTTGTTGTTGTTGTTGTTGCTGTTGCTGTTGCTGTTGTGCATGCCGTTGCTGCATTATTTGGATCTGCATCTGCTGGACCTGTGCTGCTTGTTGCTGTTGCTGTTGCTGATGCTGGTGCTGTTGTTGCTGCTGTTGTTGCTGTTGCTGTTGCTGTTCCTGAGCTTTCAGCTGTTGTGTCTAAGCATCACATCACACAGACTTGTCATAACAGCTAAAAAAACATCAAGGACATGCTGTTCTATAGAGGGCAGACGTGGCAGACATACAATTGCAAAACCATTGCTCATCATTGTAAGGGTCCCAAGATGGCAGATAAGTGTTTTCACCTCAATATAGGAGGCTGCCACTTCTGAATGCTTCTCATTGGTACGGGCAATGAAGATATCCCAGAAGACCGACCACCATTCAAACAGAAAACCACCAGGTGCATCAATAGCTGCAAATACCACAGCAAGCTGTTAATTGTAAGCCCATCAACCGCATATGAGCATTTGGAATAGCCACCACTATACAGGGGGAGTATGGAGCATACCAACTGGATCAGATGAAACTTTGCCTTCATTCAGGAAAGTCTTAGCTGATGCCTGAAGATTTCTCTTCAACAAGTAATCATAGATGTACACATCCAGCCTGCACCTCAAAAGAAAAAATAAGCATTAAACAATAAGAGGACTTCTATACATGTTGTTCTCCCTGTTTGAGATCAATATGAATAAATAACCCACTTTCTACACATGTTGCACAAGCTGTTCATAGAAAGTTAATCTCAATCAGGGGGAACAAACCACATGAAGCAGCTGCCTACACCATTTGACCATACTACACGTCATCTCAGGACGCCATTATACAGTCAAATTGCTGTCAACTCAAGATACTAGAGCACAATTTTATCCCTGCTCCTTCTCAACCACAACCTATCTGAGCCCATATGTATCATATCAGCCTTCCATGTCTGAACTTCATAATGCCTCTCACACTCCACATGCAATAACATGGGCTGCACAAACCCTGGATGTAAAATGCTACTGTGGCATCTGCCCTTTGAAACCAACACAGAAGTCAGAATTGTCTTTTAGAAAAACTGAACCATACATAGCAAGAGCACTAGCCTTCGTATGTTTGCACAGCTATCAAAGAGACCAAGGTTGATCTACAGCACATCTAGCTGTGGTTCATTTCTCACATCCCCAGTGATAAGCATCAAAGACGTAACTGTGATAGATTCCAAAAGTCGGTCGGTCAAACAACTCTTCACTCTTTAAGAAACTCCACATCAATCCAACAGAATTTCGCTATTGAAAGGTTTCTGCAAGAATCTAGCGAGTCTCGAACTCGATCTACCTCTGTATGCATATGTGTGCGCGTGTCTCTGCGTCTCTCTCTCTCTCTATTAGCTACAGCGCTCTTCAAGAACAAGAAAAAAAGACGTCAGCATCCTCGTTGACAATCAATCAATGAATCACGCATGCATCCTTGATCCGATTTCCCCTCAAAGTTCTTAAATTCGCATCCAATGATAAAACACACACGCAGGCAAGAAGCAGAGACAAAGAGGCCCGGCGAGACAGCACACACAAACCAGTAGAAGAAGTCAATAAAGCCAAGGATGATGATGATAGGCCATCGAAGTCTTACATTTTATCCGCTTCCCAGTTACTCTGGGCCATGGCGAACGCAAATGCGTTTGCAGCTAACTCCCAGAAACCAACAGCGAAGGCGAACGCAAACTTACTCCCTCCTGCTGCTGCTGCTGCTTCTTGCTGATGATGATGATGACAATGATCTTGTTGCTCCTTCCCTCACACTAGGTACTCTGTTGTAACATTGTTCCCCGCCCCTCCCCCTGTCCTCCCTTCCCCTTCTTATTAGCCCATTGATTTCTCTGCCGCGGATTCAACTCTTCTTATGATGATCTTGTTTGTTTTTCTGAGTACTCTTCTTCTGTAATGCTCCACTTCTCCTCAGCGCATTGATTTCTCTCCCTCTCTCGCCCTCTCTCTCTCTCTCCCGCACGCCAGCCCGCTCGCACGCACGCAGACGCGCGCAGACAAACACAAACAGAAAGAGTGAAAGAGAAGAGACACAGACACAGAGACGGAACACAGCGCTGAGTCAGTTTTGAGGTCCCAGGTGCCGTCTCGATTTTGAGATCCCAGATGCTATTCCAGGTGTTGTGGTAAATAGGTAAAAGTAAAGGAAGTTAATTAAGTTTTAGAGCGTTTAAAAAATTTCCGACAAAAAACTTCCAAAACTTTTGGAAATTTTGTTACTCTAGTGTAAATTCGACTATTTGATAGCAATGACTTAAAAAATTTGGGGCTATTTTTGGCGAATTGAAGGAAATTGTGGCGATTATTGACAAATTTTGTGAAAAAGGGAATATTCTGTTGTAAATTCCCTATTTAAAAAAAAAGATTGCTAAAAAAAATAATTTTCATTTAAAACTCGTCAAAATTTGTCACAATTGCCTACAATATGAAAAGGTGCTTAAGAATTCATATTTTCATATTTTGAGTATAGCCAAATTTGGCTAGTTGTACTTATGGATGATTGTCACTTGAGCAAACATCACAAAATTGAAAAAAAAAGAAAAGAAAAAAAGAAGAATTATTTATGTAGGTAGGTATAATGGCTTCCCCCTTTTCTAATTAAAAAAAATTACTAATGCATCGATTTTATTTTATTGTTTAAAGGAGGGAGTAGTAAGTAGGTAGGTCATGGATGGGTGAGGGTGGGCACTGGGTGGGTGTTGGTATCATTACAAAGGGACATCATTTTGTGAGTAATAAATAGCCTCAAATTTCTTTAATTATCCCTGACAAATAAGAATAAATAGCACTTCAGGATATATATATATATTACAAATATATAATATAGCATGACCAAAAAAGCTTTGACGCTAGCCAATAATTCATTTGATTGAATACAATTTGCTATTGTTGTAAGCATTGTCTTCTTTCATAGCTTGGATCCATTATTTTGGCCCAAGCATTAGGTGCCCTATTTAACAAGCATTGAACAAAACACATAAAAACCACAACAAAGTTAATGTATCCTAAAACCACCCTATGTACTATGGTAGTGAAAAATGTGATCTCAACATGAACAAAATAATCCAATATTCAAATGAATATTTCTCATCCTCCTCAAGGAATGAATGATTTTTTATTTTTTTTGTGGCACTTGGTTCTTGGTGGATGATGGGAATTTAGGGCATGAAGGTAGAATTCCCATATAGTAAGTAATATTCACAATTGAAATATGTAAAGTTGGCATTCAAAAACAACCCACATTTGCAAGACTTTTGATGAGAGAAGGAATTCATATTTGTTTCCTCTTGAAAGTGGAGTTTACGTATGCTTGTGGGCATGATAGTGGGGGGAGGTGGCTAGCCTTATTGGGTGTATTATTATCCAAGGTTCATGCTAATATGTTAGTTCATTTTACAAGCCTCTCCCCCAAGTGTTCACAAGTTTCAAAATGCAAAATGAATCTCCTATATCCACAACTGAATCCATGTATCTTTGTGTTTAAATGGGTGGCCTATTCACAAACAATCACCACCATCAAGTTGCAACAAATGACATATTTTAATGAACCAAATGTGCACAAGAAGTTTTGCCCTTTGCCTCACCTTCTTGTGGGGTCACTTATAGCTTGCATCCTAGATCAAGCATGCATTCTTCTTGTTTTTTTCTAAAAATGTGAAATATATTAAGATAATACTAATATGAAACATATTTGCCCTATAAAATAGTATGTTTATTATTCTTACAACATATAATATTTTCCTGTCCCAAAATCTCCCCCAAAATGCACAAAACTCAATGCAAAAAATCATGAACTTCATACACCTGCCTTCTCAAAATGCATGAAGTTTACCCCACAAAAATGTGCATGTATTTGGCAACTTGCAAACTTGGAACTTAACTTACTTGCAACTTGCAAGCTAGGTACAAATTGTATATGTGGAACATTTGCAAGATATAGGGGTAGAGGTTGTTTGTTGGAGGTTTACAAGTTGCATAAAGCACTTGAAAACATTTACTAGTGTATTTGGAGGGCAAACACATAACTATGAATATCCCTCCTGGAAAAGATGAGGGATCTTACACCTACGCCTTAAGCATAGAAATTATGCCTTGTAGGTGTAAGATCAGTCCCTCTCTTAAGGAATCGCTGTAAGAACCCCACCCCTTAATGCCTTGTGATCTACATATATTTATGTTCCCAATAACATTTGCATCCTGCTTTACCATGAGGAAAGCCCATGGGATGGGTTGATTTCCAAATGTGGTCTCATCGTAGGCCCCTTATTTTGGAAATCCCCCCACCCAAGGGCTTGACCCTACACAACACTTCTATCTATGAAGGAAGGTGTTTTGTTTTGTAGTTATGAGATCCACTGAACTGGGATGCTTCAAATCATGTTCTTGGTGTCTTTGGAAAGCTCTTGGCAAGGAGGGTGCATGGGCTTGGTTCCATGACATTGGACTTGCAGTACAAAAGTTCTTGAATATTGAATGATTTCTTCATTGAAAATTAAATTAAATTAAATTAAATAATAGCTGAAAATTTCAGAGCAATTGGAATGTGCCTTTGGTGTTGTTGGAAAGATCTTGATGAGAAAGATTCAATAGAATTTATTCGGTAAGATTTGGATTCAGAGTGTAGGAGATATTGATTTTTAAGTGATTTTTTCTGCCGCTGAAAATTCAAATAAATTCCGAAAAAAACCAGGTTTTGGAAGGAAAAATCAAGTTGAGGACGGGTTCACACTTGGGCCAATGGCAAAGGCCACACTAGTACATTCTAAAACTAAGACCCAGTTCCAGTCTGGTTCTTACTAACTTGGACTAGAATCAGTGGACAATTAATTGTCAGTTAAACTCAACTCTACTCTAATCAATGGTTTTTTTTTTCCAAAGACATGTATTTCAGTTCCGGTTCAAGTTTCACAAATGAACGGAACCAGGAACCCCAGTTCTGGATCTAGATCTTTTTTTCAATATATATACTAGTGTGAACCCTGTGCATAATGCACAGGTTTGTGTGCATTTGATGGTACATATTACAAAATTACGATTACAAACTACAGTTCCAAAACCTCTTTATATACGACATTTCGCATGTATCTATCGGGACCCTGGCCGCTGAAAATCTTGTATATATATAATCTGGTTTCGATACCTACCCATTCGAATTCTGAAAAAGGAAATCATACTCGGTTCCAACCCTGGTTCTGACCGGACTACCAAAGCAAGCACCCCTCCAACAACATTGGTGTCATCAACCTCTATATCACTTGTTTTTTGAGGAGCAACATGAGTTGTCCGCAGAGCAAATTATTATTATGAAGTTGAAATGTAGGGTCTGGACGGACAGAGAAATTTGTGTTGTCGCAGCACACAAGTGGGAAAGTGACTACATTTGTGCTTTCTCCTGCCCATTCAAACAATTGGCTATTATTCCATATAGGCCCACCTTCCTTCGGACTGTCAATTATTGACGGGTGGTTGATTGTGAATCATGTTTCATGACTTCTTGTGGCCAAGCTTCTTCAAATATGGTTTGTTGTGGGAGGTTGTAATGGAAATTTTCCTGATTCAATAATTGTAAATTGTGCTTTTGGGGTTCAATAAACTTCCTTGTTTAGGGCATTAATGTTTGGTTTGCTAAATTGGTAGGCTACTCCAGTTCTTAGGGGAAAAAAATGGTTTCCAAAAATGTTTCTCAACTTCTCAAATTAATTTGAGAAACATGGTGGGTTACAATGAAGGTTTTCACCTTTGCAAATTGTCAAAGGAATAAATCTTGCCCCCCCCCCCCCAAAAAAAAAAAAATCAAAAACATATTAACTACAATGAGGAACATAGTTGCACAAATGTTTTCTTCAATAGGCTAGTATGCTAACACAAGGATATGTTGCTCAAAATTGTTGACACTAGAGACAAAGATTTTAGCAAGGAATGGTGATGACAAATTATAACAATGTTATCATGTGATGCACCTGGCTACACCTCATATATTTTCCCTTAGAATAGCTATGTCTTGATTCACATAGGCCATTGGTCGTCACCAATTTTTGCCTCATTATTAGTTGGCCAAAAGGAAAGGAAAGGAAACGACTTTTGCATCCATGTAAAAAAAAAACAATTTGACAACATTTTTGGCTAACATTTTTGGCTTCAACTTGGAACCAAGTTGTAATCAATGTGTTAGGTACAACTAGAGACCTAGTTGTACTCTTTAGGTCATAATTTTATTTTATCAAGTTCATCTTGCACTAAAATTGCCAATGCATATTACACCATTTCATCATTTCTCATGATTTTGTTCAAAAACCAATCATTGTGCAATGAATGGCTTTGTTCATGAATATTGATAAAATAAAATAAAATAAAATAATTCAAACTAAAAATTCTTAAACGTGGGTTGCCTTCCATCAGCTCACTAATTATTACCCATTTGTAGATGTTATTTTATTATCAATATCTTTCCTCTTCACACACACTTCTTTTAGTTTCTAATTTAAGCTCAAAAAAGGTCACTAGTTTGCCCTTAATTGGATGCCCACTTAATAAGTTCCATCATGTTGTTTCAAAGGTACCCAATTAAAGTAAAAATTATGACCTAAATTATGATAAAAAATAAAATAAACCCTAAACCCAAATGTCTTCTATGATTTTTTTTAAAAGTTAAACCTACATTTTTAAAAAATTATTATTATTTCAAACCCTATAGTGTTTCTTTTTGTGGCGAATTTTGGCAATGTGGCGACAAAAGAATGTGGTGTGTGACTAATGTACAAAGCTTTTTTTTTTTTTGGGAAAAAATGGCCCCACATCACTATATTGTAAAGAAAAAAAAGCCTGAATTTGCCATATATAGACTACAAGTTCCAGTAGGTCGCCAAACTTAGGGAGGAATCTTGATTTTTTTTTCTACTCTCCTCTCTGACATGTAGCCAAATTTGGCTAAGTCTTCTACAACACCCTAGCCTCACAAAATTGAAAAATAGACACCCTAACCCTAATCTATATTTGAGCTGAATTCAGCACCTACTGAATTTTTTTACCTAGAACCTTGATGGGGAAAAAAATACTAAATATTCTTTTTCTGGTGAATAGATGAGGAACTGTAGAAAGCAAATTCCCCACCAAATAAATAAAATTGCATCTAACCCTAACTCCTAACCCTAGACTTCAGGGTAGTAATCTATTGGAATGTAATGTAAGATCAAAGCTTATGAGTTAGAAACAATTTTGTGAGGTCAGGTAGTCTGATGAACATCCACAAGAGGACTTAGGCCAAATTTGGCTACATGTCATAAAGGAAAGTTTTTTTAAAATTAGGAATGAATCCTACTATATTTATTTTGGCAAAATGTTGGAACCTGTTGTTTAAATCTGGCGATTTTAATTTTTTTTTCCTCATAATGTGACAACTTGGTGCCATTTTTCCCCAAAAAAGTCTTTGTATAGGTCACAATGGCTTTTTGGGGGGGGGAGGTAGGGGGTCATCAGGATGAAAATTTTGGCCCAAAAAAAATTAAATGCTGCCTCACAACATCCAAAACATCACTTGCTTTTTTGGAGTCCTTCACACATCCAACAAAGAGATAGGTGATGATGGAGAATAACTCATGCCCTACCACCTGTACTTACTTGCATGGCAGCTTTGTTGGGTGGGGGCAAAAAATTTAAAGAATTCACTAGGGATTGTTGTTGATTGGTTCTAAGTGCAAAAATGTCAGTGTGCTGGGAAGACTTCCCCCTTCAACAACAACAACAAGCAATGAAACAGTCAAGCTTTATTACAAAGAGAAGAGAATCCTGTGGTTGGTTGGTTGGTTGGTAGGTAGGTTGGAAGCAAGGTGGTGTGTGTGTGTGTGTGGGGGTTGTTGCAAGGTTGCATATGCCAGTGCTTTTACAGAGGAGACATTAATCAAACCACACATAATTGCTTATGAGTGACTCTTGTCTTATTTGTTTTTATTCATTCACATTTGCTGTTGGGTAATGGCAGATTATATTATTGGCAGCTTTTTCCAAGTGCATTTAGATATATATATATATATTTTTAATATATTATATTGTAGGGTAAAGCACACTCTCAAAATAAGGGGCCTAAAATGAGGCAATAGCCGAGTTTGGCCCTGCATTTTGAGAATGTCCCCCACCCATGGGCTTTACCTATAATAAAGCATGAGGCAAAATTTATCATGAACCAAACCTATGCAGATCATGAGGTGTATGAATGGGAGGGTTCTTACACATGTAAGTAGGCATAATTTCCCTGCCACCCTTTACAAGTAGGCACAATATCCCCCCAATTTCTAGGAAGGAAATTCATGGATATAAGGTGCCCTCCACATACATTACAAATTTTCTCTAAGTGTTTTTACGATAGGAGGGATCTTGCTCCTATAAATAAAAAACTACTTATATGCATAGTATCCATCTCACTCAAGTAAGGAGTAGGCATAAGATCTCTCCTCTTTTCTAGGAAGGATATTCATGTATAGGGTAAAGCTTGAGGTCTAGGGCATTTATGAAATATTTGCCTTCATGTGGTGAAATCAAGGGGTGCTTCTTTTAGGAAAAGCCTACTCCAATGGCATCATCTTGCATAAGGCACTTACATAGTTTTTTTCATTTTTGTCTTTTGATATCTAGAGGATATCAATGTTGTTTTGGTATATAGGTTGCGCCCTGGTATATGCATTGGTATCAACATTGGTATTGCAAACCCAATTAGTCTAGTATCAATCCACATGGTACCAACTCAATACTAACATACCCTTGATATGTATTTTGCCAAAACTAGCCAAAGACCCAACTAGCATGGTTTTAGGGTTGGAATACTAGAATGCATACCAATATTGCACATTTAAAGTTGTTTCCTTCCTTAATATCAATCTTGCTATGATTATGTGTTTTGAACTATAGTGTTGTAAAGTTGAAAGTTGAAGGCACCAATGGTTATCAATTATGGTATGACATTTTTTGTTTTAGCACCTACACTCAACTTCAATGTGACCATTGTTCAAATTTCCTCAAAGCCTAAACTATGTAAGTTTTCATTAAACTTTTCATTCATGAACTTTTATTTGGATTTCCATTTTATATGTTTATGTTTTTTTTTAATGATTCCAAATGCTGCTAGTTGTGAACAATTATCAACAAAACAAAACGCCTATTTGTCTTTATATGATCTTGTTACTTTGGTGATTGGTTTCCAAGTTGTGGGTATCTTTTACCATTCCCATCGTTGCTATAATGTTTTGCATGTGAGGCTTATGGTTTTAATGCAAAATTTCCCACTGTTAGGGTTTCTTAAGGTTTTATATCACCTTAGTTTGACTTCTCTTATCCCTCCATGGACTTTGATGCTTACTATGACATTGATCGCAAATCACTTCATGGGGAAGGTGCATCACTATAATTCACTAGTGTCACCGGCATCACTAACAAATCTATCCAAGGAGTTTGTGCACTTGATGTTGTGAAGGCGGTGACTAAGGGAATGATTCAAGGAGTTGATGCTCAACAAGAAAGCATGGGGTGTTATGTTTGTTGAGCTACAAATGAACATGACATTTTGGAATCCCCATAGCCACATCTCCCGTGCTTGGGCATTTTTTGTGTCGAATGATCCAACTACACATGTCCAAATCCAATTTGTCCAAACATGAAGTGGATTTTGTACCACCATGTGGCTTAAATTTCTAGTAACAACAACAACATGACATAATCCAAAAAAAGTATTCTTTCTTATAACCTTGCACATGGCATCATAAATATGAAGAAACACATTGTTAATGAACATGGGGCTATTTTGAATTGTTACAAGGAGAAGAAAAAACAAATGAGGAAGGTGGGGGTCAGCATAAAGGGAAAAAAAGGAAGATAAATGCCTCCCCATTCCATTACTATTTTTTTTTTCTAGCCAAAACCCTTGCAAACCGAATGATCAAAGTCAAAAGAGGTATACAGAGGATGTGGTTCTATTGACTGCCATAAGTAACTTGTTCACATCCCAAATCTGTTGGCTAAGGTGATGAACTTGCATGTGTTGTTAGCCATTGCACAATGTCTTATAACCATTGTTACATTTGACCTCTAGATGTCCAGAACTGGCTTTGATATGTTCGCATTAATGATTAATTTTATTAATGATGATTAGGTGCCCTGCCATGTTATAGCATGGTTGTTTGAAGCTCCAAACACCTTTGGAACAACATTGGCAAAACATGTGAAATCTCTCTTGGTTGAATATCAACTCATAAGCATGATTATTGTTTATGTTAAGGATGAAGGGACAAACTTGAATTCACTTGTTTCTACATTCACAAATATTATATCTTGTGCACCACTACAACTTGCTACACCATTTAATGGCACTTGTTTTGGTTATGTCATGTCTAAGGCATGTCAATATGCCACTAATGATACTAAGATTGGTGTTGGGATGAAAGAAGTGAATGTAGCAAAAATTCAAAGTGCCTTGCAAAAAAAACCATTATATGGACAAAGAAGTTGGGGAAGGGTAGGCAAAAATGGGAATTGTTGTGGAAGGAAACTGGCTCAAGACCATGAAAATTCAAGATAGTAATCAAGACTCAATTTGCTTCCAAGGTTATTTGCATTCATGAAACCTTGGAATATGCTACTACCATAAACCTTTGCTATAGCCAACAAACCTCCAAACTCGAATACCATTTGGTTCAACATGGGCACAAACCTTGGGCCTTGTGGTGGAACAATGCATTCTGAACAAGACCAAAGGGTATTGGTTGCTTTCAGATGTTTTGTCTACAACATTTTCCATTTGTATTAGGATACACAAAGACTATCAAGTTCATACATTATTAAACCCTCCATTGATGTGTGGAAAGTTGGATGTAGAGTTGAAGATTTTGTATGGTAGAATGGCGCTTAAAGTGATTAATGTGTTGGAACATTTTTTGGCTTTCACTATGACTTTTAATGTTGTTGTTGCACACAATATGTGTGTTCTTCAACTTGATCCAAAGTTTAAAGGGCAATAATGCATCATGGAATGTGTAAGTTAATTTAAAGCTGCAACAATTTGTGGAAGAATATGACTAGCATGTTTTGTTGCCATTCTTGGTGGTGGTTTCCAAACATTTAAATTCAGGGTGTGTGGAAGGCCCTCCTCCTTTAACACCCATCAATGATGACTCCTTGTGGGGAGTTGCAACTTCTACAAATGAAGTTAATATCTTTTTGGTCAATATGAGTTTTTTTTGTATCGTTGCATACCTGTGGATGATAACAATGTAAAATCACCCTACAATGGTGGAAATACCATGCCAAACAATTTTCTAATGTTGCATTTTGTGCCCATCAATTTTTTGGTATTTCACATTTTCAAATTAAAATCAATTGCATATTTAAACATTGTTGGAATATTGACTAGTTTGCAATAATGTCGATTGGGTGTGGAAAACTTGGATAAGCTATATATGATTTTGAAAAATTAACTAAGTGACACAAGGATGGGTTGTTGCTCTCTTGTTGTTGGGGGGATGATGGAATTTTTCACAATTGAAAAATACACTACTAGAAAATGCATGGACAAACCATTACAACATTCACCTAATTCAACTTTGGGTGGTCTTCACATGACACAAACCATTCATGATTTTGATTTTGTTGAATGAGCAAATCCCATTAAAAACTCACCAAAGTGGTCATGCAATGGGAAGCAATGGTGGTTTGGGAATATTCTACTTGAAATGCCTTTAGACACATTTGAAAATTTTCCACTCCACCTTTTAAAACCGCAAGGGGTGGTTTTGCCTTATGGTCATTACAAGGACTGTGCACAAGGATAATCACCTTACAAGGTAGGTAAGTAAACACCATGTATTAAATGCCACATGGCATAACTTGGGTGGCCAATGTTGAAATGCCACATGTTTATATTTAAATTTGTAATCACCAGAAAAGTACATAAAAACGAATATAAGTAAATATAGGTATAAATATACTTAGGTCGTACTTTGCTAACCTAACATAGGTATGACCTAATTAAATATAATCAACCTATATACCTAGGATAAAGTAATCAATTTATATTTAGGCTAAGTATAATAGGATATGTACCTAATGTTAGAAGCACAAAAAACTACAAGAATAAGAATTAAACCAAGGACACAACAATGAAAACAAATCACAAGAAATGCAAGTTTAAATCTAGTCCAAGACTTGAAACACAAAGATGCAAGGCAAGAACACAATATATGTTAGAAAATGATTTAAATAAAATTTTATTTTGATAACGTATGAAAACGAAAGTTATAATAAGAAAGCCTACCCAAAACTAATGTTGAACAAATTAAAAATAATGGGAAATTTTACTTCTATTTATACCCCATTGGGGATCTAGTTTTAAAAAACTACCATAAAAGCTTCCATAAAAGCTTGCATGTGTGCACTAATTAAGGAAGCTTTTTGAGAAGCTTCTTGAGAAGCTTCTTAACTAATAGTGAATTAAAAATCAATTAAAATTTAACTAAGGATTAACTTAAATTATACTCCATTGGGGACTTAATTCAAGGAAGCTTCCACAGATGCTTCCATATGTGCATTAACTATCAAACTTCTTCATAATCTTCCTAATTAATAATGAATTAAAAATCAATTAAAATTTAATTAAGGATTAACTTAAATTATACCCCATTGGGGATTTAACTCAAAAAAGCTTCCATAAATGCTTCCATAGATGTGTCATGGCCTAGGATATTTCGGGATACTTTGGGCAATGTCATGTCCTAAGATATTTTGGGATACTTTTGGCAATATCATGGCTTAGGATATTTTGGGATACTTGGGATACTTTTGGCAATGTCATGTCCTAGGATATTTTTGGATACTTTTGGCAATATCATGG
>Ga0209611_10003263_pt1 | contig 28227 bp, 20 predicted proteins | sample S1TSphgellanicum_3_FD_187693 | JGI IMG/M metagenome (GOLD analysis project Ga0209611, IMG submission 187693) | Host-associated microbial communities from peat moss isolated from Minnesota, USA - S1T2_Fc - Sphagnum magellanicum MG (SPAdes) (version 2) | ecosystem: Host-associated > Plants > Peat...
AACGATGCGCTCAAGTACTCCGCCGGCCTCTACTATTTCGATGAGCAGGGCCGGGAAGCCGACTATGTGACGATCGGCGGCGGCCTGCTGCAAATCCAAGGATATGAGGGCGTCGAGACCCAGTCTTATGCGGGCTATACGCATCTGGATTACACGGTCGTCGACAAGCTGACGGTGATCGCCGGCGGCCGCTATTCTCATGACCACAAGACTTTGTACGAGAGTCAGCCGGTATTCGCGGTCGCCGGGCCGCCGTTTGCGACCACGCCGGACGGCGTGCAAGCGCAGAACTTTTCGGTGTTCACGCCCACGCTCGGCCTGCAATACGATTTCACCAACGACTTGATGTCCTATGTCACCTTCTCCAAGGGCTACAAGGACGGCGGCTGGACCACCCGTCTGACACATCCGCTCGACCCGCTCGCGATTCCGACCTTCGGTCCGGAAAAGGCCAAGACCTATGAACTGGGGCTCAAGTCGGACTGGCTGGCCCGCACCTTGCAGTTGAACGCGGACGTGTACTACACCAAGTACGACAGCATCCAGCTGAATTTCCAGGAGGGTCTATCGCCCACCATCGAAAACGCCGGCGACGCGGACATCAAGGGCGCGGAAATCGAGGCTGACTGGATCATCGGCGGCGGCTTCTCGCTGGCCGCGACCGGCGGCTTCATCGATGCCTACTACACCTACCTCGAACCGGGCATCAATGCCGGTCAATCGTGTGTGCAGCCGTTCGAGGGTTGCATAACGATGTCGAGTCTGTTGCCGAAGACGCCGCGCTGGAAATACAGCGTGAGTCCGACCTACAAGGCCGGATTGCCCAACGGGTCGGCGCTGCGGTTCGGCATCGACTTCACCCACACGTCGGTGATCGCCAACGATTCGATCAACACTTCCTTGCTGATGCGGCCGGTCACGAACGTCATGAATGTCGCCGTGACTTACTTGTCGCCCACCGAGAAGTACCAGTTGAGCGTGGGCGGCACCAATGTCACGGACGATCGGTTCCTCACCACCGGCAACCAGGACGCGACCAGCAGTATCATTTACGGGACCTACAATCCGCCCGCCGAATGGTTCGTCACGGGTCGCGTGAAGTTTTAGTCGACATGCAGCCCACCACCCCACCTCCCGCGGAAGCGCACCGTTCCGCGGGAGCGTGGGGTGCCGCCGAAGATTTACCCAGCGGACCGCTGCGAGGTGTTCGGGTCCTGGATCTGACCACCGTCGTGATGGGCCCGTCCGCGACCCAGATGCTCGGCGATCTCGGGGCGGACGTCATCAAAGTGGAAGCCGCGGCCGGCGATTCGATGCGCTGGATTGGACCCTGGAGGCATGCGGGCATGGGCCCCCTCTTCCTGCAAGCCAATCGCAACAAGCGCAGCGTCGTTCTGGATTTGAAGTCGCCGCAGGACAAGGAGCGCGCGCTGGCATTGGCGAAAGAGGCCGACGTGCTGGTCTCCAATGTACGTCCCCAAGGCTTGCAGCGATTGGGACTGGATTACCAAGCCTTGAGCCGGATAAATCCGGCCATCATCTATTGCGCCGCGGTCGGTTATGGATCGGGGGGTCCCGAATCCGGCAAGGCCGTCTACGACGATTTGATGCAGGCGGCATCCGGAATCGCCGGACTGTTCAAGGCTATCGATGGAACGCCGCGCTATGCACCGGTCAATATCTGCGACCGAGTCGTGGGTTTGTATGTGGTGAGTGCGGTGACGAGCGCGCTCTTTCACCGTGAGCGGAGCGGGGAAGGCCAGGTGATCGAAGTGCCGATGTTCGAGACCATGGCGCAGTTCGTGCTGTCGGATCACATGGGCGGCGGTGCGTTCGTACCGCCCCTCGGGCCGATGGGTTATGGCCGGCTACTGTCGCGGACGCGCGGGCCCTATCCGACCAAGGACGGCCATTTGTCGCTGGTCGTATACACGGATCGGCACTGGCGTAGTTTCACCGGGCTGATCGGGCAACCCACCCTGCTCGATACCGATCCGCGCTTCGCCTCGCAGGAGAGCCGCACCCGGCACGCCGAGGACGTCGGCCGCTTTCTCGCGGCGCAACTGCCGGAGCGCACCAACCGTGAGTGGCTCGAGATATTCCACTCCATCGACATTCCCGCCTGCCCCGTCAACTCCGTGCAGGACTTGTTCGAAGACCCGCATCTCAAGGCGGTCGATTTCTTCGAAGATAAGGAGCATCCGACCGAGGGCACCGTGAAGACGTGCCGGTTTCCGGTTCGATTCAGCCGCTCGCCCGCTTCGGTACGACGCCTTGCGCCTAACTTGGGCGAGCACAACGGCGAGATTTTTGCACCTGCACCACCCGCACCGCACGCATCTAGCGACACTCCGCAAGCATCCGGCGACACTCCGGCCGAATCCAACGACTCTGGCTAGGACTGCCGCTGGAAATTTTTTCGCCATTGGCCGCAGGTTCGATTTACGTCGGCATCGGCGGCTGGACCTATGCGGCCTGGCGCGGCACGTTCTACCCCCCGGAACTTCCCCAGAGGAGCGAACTCGAGTTCGCCAGCCGTCACCTCACATCGATTGAGATCAACGGCACTTATTACGGTTCGCAGAAACCCGCGACCTTCGCCAAATGGCGCGACGCAACTCCGGCGGGATTCGTGTTCGCCGTGAAGGCTCCCCGTTTTGCCGTGAATCGCAAAGCGCTCGCCGACGCGGGCGGCACCATTGCCCGCTTTCTCGCGAGCGGTGTCATGGAACTGAAGGAGAAGCTCGGACCGATCAATTGGCAGTTCCTGCCGACAAAGCCTTTCGATGCAGAGGATTTCGCCGCGTTCCTGAAGCTTCTGCCGCAGGAATCCGCGGGACAAAAACTCCGTCACGTCGTCGAGGTTCGGCATGACAGCTTCCGCAGTGCCGATTTCATCGCGCTGGCGCGCGAGCATGCGGTCGCCGTCGCGATCGCCGGCGATTCCCAGTATCCGCAAATTGCGGACGCGACGGCCCCGTTTGTGTATGCGCGCATCATGGGGACGACTGCGGCGGAAAAATCCGGCTATTCCGATGAGTTGCTCGATCTCTGGGCCGCGCGGGCGCACACCTGGGCCGGCGGCGGCGCACCGCAAGGGCTCGCCTACGTCGGCCCTCACGCCAAGAAGGGCAAGCCCCGAGATGTGTACCTGTACGTGATCGGCGGCCACAAGGAGCGCAACCCCGCGGCGGCGATGTCATTGATCGCGCGCCTGGGAGCCTCGCGGATTTAGCGCCGTCCGCTGCGGCGGTATCCCCGATCCGGGGAGGCGCCCGAGCTGACGCGATGACTTCCCCGTACCGATTACTTCTCGGAAAACTCTTTCGACTTCCTAAGGTTGCAAGAAAATCTTAAGCTTTAGTCTTGCATATGGCGCACGCCCTGAGTTATACAGATGGTGATCGCGGGACATGTCGTCCTTTGATCATTATTTGTGCAGCAAATTGGAGGCGAGAAACATGACGACAATGCGTGAATCGACCCACAATGCTTCAGGGAAGTCGAGAACGGCCGCCGCGGTTCGCAAGCCCGCGCGCAGTGCGGTCAAGGCGGTAGCGAAATCAAAACGGTCCGCGGCAACGCGCAGTGCCGCCGTCGACCCCCAGTCGATGCGTGAACTGGTGGCGGCGGAAGCCTATTTTCTGGCGGAACGTCGCGGCTTCATCGCCGGCTATGAACTCGAGGATTGGGTGACGGCGGAGCGGGCGATCGAGTCACGCCTGAAGCAGCGGCCGAGCTGATTAGCGAAGTTCGAACTCGCGGTTGCGCCTCCGCGTAGCGGGCCAAGCGCTTGCCCCATCGCGAGGCGCTCCGATGTCGGCGACAGTCATTGCCGGCGACAGCTACAACTCCTCCACTCGCCAGTCCGGTCGTCCTTCGGCCGCGCGCTTCAGCGGCTATACTTGAGTCCGGGCTTCGAGCGAGGCAATGGGATGCGATCAATCAGTGTGACCCTCGCGGGCGTGACTCTGTCGACCATGGGAGCGCTGCCCGGTTGGGCAACGCAGCCTGCCGATCTGGTCGTCACCGACGCGCGGATCTATACCACGGCGCCGGCCGGATTCGCGTCGGCGCTCGCCGTCCGCGGTGACCGGATCGTCTTCGTCGGCAGCGCCGCGGATGCCAGAACCTTTGTCGGCCCAAAGACCCGCGTGGAGCGCGCCCACGGTCGATTGGTGATTCCGGGACTGGTCGATGCCCATCTACATCCGGCGGATATCGTCGATCTCGACGTCTGCGACCTCGACAGCAAGCCGATGCCGCTGCGGGCATTGTCGGCCTTCGTTCGTGGCTGCCTCGACCGCTACCACACGGCGCCCGGTAAACGCCTGCTGGTGCACCAATGGAACTACACCGACGGCAACCAAACCGATCCGGACTATCCGACCCTGCGGGCCGCGCTCGACAAAGCGTCGACGAGTGTTGAAATCCAATTGCTCGGTGACGATGCCCATCACGGGGCATTCAACAGTTTGGCGCTCGCGCACGCGAAGAACAGTCACGGTGCTCCGGTCGGCATTTCCAAGGCCACGCTGTCGGGCGATTTCGCGGAGTACCGTCCGCTGATCGGCGTCGACGCCGCCGGCGAGCCGAATGGCGCCGTCAACGAAGACGCCCGCTACACGATCAACCCGCGCAGCATGATGTACATCGAGTATGACGCCGTGCTCGCGCATCCGGAGAAGATTCCCGAACGGCTCAACAGCGTCGGCATCACCGCCATCATGGATGCGATGGCCGATCCCACCGCCCTCGCAATCTGGGACAAATTGCTGAAAAATGGCCAGCTCAGCGTGCGCGTGACGCTCGCCCAATTCTATGATCCCAGCCGCACACGCACCCCCGACGGCGCGATCGACTACGACGGCATGGTCGCCAAGGCAGAGGCGGTGCGCGCCAAGTACGCCGCCAACCCGCTGTTGCGCGCCGATTTCATCAAGCTGTTCGCGGATGGCGTGATGGAGGCGAATCCGCTCGCCGTGCCGCCCACGCTCGGCAATGCCGCGGTGCTCGAACCCTATCTGCAGCCGATGTTCGCCATCGATGCCGACGGCCATCCGACCGTGACCGGCTATGTCGACACGGCCGCTCCCGTCTGCGTAGATGCGCGCGCCCATATCGATCGCTACGAGTCGGCCACGGCCGCCGCCGAGTTCACTCGAGCGAATGGCTTTCACCCGGCGCAATGCCTGATCTCGAACGGCAAGCTGCAGCATGCACGCGAAGTGGAACTCGAGTACGTCAGGCGTATGCACCTGGCCGGATTCAATCTGCACATCCATGTCATCGGCGACCGGGCGCTGCGCACCGCGCTCGACGCCATCGAGGCTGCCCGCGCCGCGGACGGCAACGACAGCACGCATGACAGCCTGGCGCATGTACAGCTTGCCCACCCGGACGACATCGCGCGCATCGGCAAGGATCATCTCTACGTCGCCTTCACGTATTCATGGGCCAACGTCGATCTGGCGTACGACATGACCATCATTCCCTTCCTGCAGAAGGTGATGGGTAACAGCTACGAAAGCCGACACGCGCCGGGCAGCTACTACGAGGAGAATAGCTACCCGTTCCGCACCACCAAGGAGGCCGGCGCGATACTGGTCGCGGGTTCCGACGCGCCGGTGAGCGGTCGCGATCCTCGCCCCTTCGTCAATATCGCCGGCGCCATCACCCGCCGGATCCCCGGCCAGCCGGTCCTCAACGCGAAACAAACCCTGACCATTCGCGAGGTCCTCGACGCCTACACCATCAACGGCGCGCGAATGCTGGGCCGCGACCGGGAAATCGGTTCGCTCGAAGCGGGCAAGTCGGCCGATTTCGTGATTCTCGACCGCGACATCGTCGCGCTCGCCGATGCGGGCCACGCCGAGGACATCGCCGCGACACGCGTCCGCGAAACCTGGTTCCGCGGCCGGCGTGTCTATCGCGCGCAGTAACGCGTGAAGGCCCGGCTGGAGTCGCGCCGGCCGGTAGGAAAGACTCCGTGAGCTGCTTGCTTGGCCGCCGAATGATAGCGTAACGCCCACGAGGAATTCCCCATGATCGATTTCGTGATTGAACAACGGCGCCGCGACCTGGGCGGCTTCGAGGTGGGCCGCATTCTGCCGCATGCCAAGCGCCGTATGGTCGGTCCCTTCATCTTCTTCGATCACATGGGCCCTGCGTATTTTGCGCAAGGTTTGCCGCGCTCGGTGGACGTGCGGCCGCATCCCCACATCGGGCTCTCGACCGTCACTTATTTGTTCGACGGCGAAATCATGCATCGCGACAGCTTGGCCACCGAACAAGCCATCAGGCCCGGTGAGGTCAATTGGATGCGAGCCGGCGCCGGCATCACGCATTCGGAGAGATTTGAGCGCGCCCGCGCCGAGGGCGGCGAACTGCACGGCATCCAGGCGTGGGTCGCTTTGCCGAAGGAAGACGAAGAAGCGCACCCCGGCTTCTGGCATCACGGCGCCGCGGACTTGCCGACCTATGAGGGCTCGGGCCTGTGGGCGCAGCTGATCGCCGGCGAAGCCTTCGGCTCGAAGTCGGCGGTGCAGGTTTCCTCGCCGCTGTTCTATGTCCATTGGCGGCTGTCGGCGGGCACCACAGCCCAACTGCCCGCCGAGTATCCCGAACGGGCGGCGTATATCGTGGCGGGCCGTGTCGAGGTCGATGGCCACCGTTACGATCACGGCCGAATGCTCGTGTTCGCACCGGGTCAGCCTGTCTTGATCACCGCCCTAGAATCGGCGATTGTCATGCTGCTGGGCGGCGAGCCGGTCGGGGAACGTTTCCTCGAGTGGAATTTCGTCTCGTCCTCACAAGAGCGCATCGAGCAGGCCAAAGCCGATTGGCGTGCGGGCCGCATGAAACTCCCGGACCTCGACGATCGCGAGTTCATCCCCCTTCCGCCGGAACCGGGCGCGCCCGCGGCGCCGCTGTAGACGCCGTCGCCTCGATCGCCGTGCCCGAGCATCGCGTCCCTTGACTCCCCTCCCGTAAGTGCGGCCATGCTCTGGATGCTGGCTTCGCTGTTTTTCTCTTGGTGTGCGTTTCGCGAGATCCGCGCGAGCATCGTTGCCCCGCCGGGATTTGATTACCCGACGCCGATCACGAAACCTTATCTTGCGCTGGTATTGTTTCTCGCCGCCGCATTCGCCTGGCCGCCGCTCCATACCTGGTATTTTCAACGGCGCTTATCGGCGATAGCGACCGAGCTCGCCGACCAGCATCGGGCCAAGGTTCATTGCAACACCCTGTTCGACACGATGCTCGACCCCGAGATGCTCGCCGCCGGCCACGCCAATCCTGATACGGGCGACATCGGCATCCAGCAACCTTGGTGCGGCACGTTGATGTCCTACCTGCGCCACCCGGCGCGCGCGGACGAACGCGAACTCCAAAGCCTCGACATGTTTACGCACGAGAGCATGCACGTGCGCGGCGAGCGTAATGAAGCACTGACCGAATGCCAGGCCGTGCAGCGAAACTACCGCGCGGCCAAGCTGCTCGGTGTTCCCGATGCGACCGCAAAACAAAACGCTCTGGATTACTACAACGGTTATTACCAGCTGCGCGCGAAGATCGGCGGCATGCAGAGCGCCTATTATTCGGACCAATGCGCGCCGGGCAAGGCACTCGATGAGCATCTGAGCGACTCGACCTGGACGACGCCTTAAGGTCGGTGCTGCAAGGTCGGTCACGCGCGCAACCAGAGCACAGCAATTCCATGGACGCCCTGCATCTGTGCGTCCCCATGATTGCGGCATTTCGGCAACATAGGTACCGATTCTTAACGTGCCTGTTACGCAATAAACTTGCCTGCCAGTAAACCCTATGTTACGAATTGCTCGACAGATCGCTAGGGGATCGTAAAAAAGCTTGCGGGGATGACTGGAGGCGCCGACTCGAATGTCTCGCATCCGGCATCGCGTTCCGGTTTGCATGAATTTGAGGGAGATACGGACGTGGAAAAAGTGTTGTGTGCGACATACGCACGCGTGGGAATCCGTGCATCGATCATCTCCACGCTGATATGGGCTTCGACCCTCGTCGGTGCCGCCTGGGCGGACCCGGCGGCGACGGCCGGCCCACCGCCCGAGGGCAATAGCGGCCTGGAAGAGATCGTGGTCACCGCTGAAAAACGCGACTCGACGGTGCAGGCGACGCCGATCTCGATGACGGCCTTGAGCGCCGCCGATCTCACCCAGCAAAACATAGGCTCGATCGAGGATCTCGTCGGCAAAGTGCCGGGGTTGTCCCTGCGAACGGCGGGTCCCGGCCAATCCGAGTATGAGATGCGCGGCTTGGGCTCCTCGGGAGGTTCCGTGGCGACGGTGGGTTTCTACATCGATGAAACCCCGCTATCGGCGTCGGCGGTGGCACTCAATGGCCGCACGGTGATCGACGCCGACCTCTTCGATCTCAACCACGCCGAAGTGCTGCGCGGCCCGCAAGGGACACTATACGGCGCCGGATCCATGGGCGGTACGATCAAGCTGATCACCAATCAGCCCAAGCTCGGAACCTTCGAAGATGACGTCGCGGTGGACGCCTCGCAAACCACCGGCGGCAGCACCAACGGCCGCGGCAGCTTGATGGTGAACATTCCGCTCGGCGAGATCGCGGCGCTGCGCCTCGTCACCACCGACAAGTACATCAGCGGCTGGATCGATCGCAAGGTAATCGCCCCCGGCGATTTTCCATTTCCCACGAATTTCGGTAACTGCGGGGTTTATTACTGTAATCGAGGCGACGTTCAGGACGCGCCCGTCGCCACCAACGTCACCGGCTCCAATCTCGAGCGCTTTGTGTCGGGGCGCGGGACCTTGCTGTTGCAGCCGATGGAGACGTTGTCCGTCACCGGCACCTTCATGTACCAACGGATCGACGCCGACGGCTATAACAACTATCAGTCCCCTCCCGGGTGCTGCAGCATCTATCAACCTTACGACATTCCGGAACCCTACTATGATGCCTTCCACCTGTGGAGTTTGAAGGTCAGCGACGATTTGCCGTTCGCCAACTTCACGTCGGCATCGTCCTATTGGCAGCGCGATGTCTATCAATCCACGGATTCGACGGAAGCACTGCAGAACATATTCAACTACACGCAATTTGTCGGCGGACTGTACTCAGAGAATGATCGGACGTGGCAGATCGCCCAGGAACTGCGGCTCACCTCGCGCGGTGAAGGGGACTTCCAGTGGGTTGGCGGCCTCTACTATTCAAACCTGCACTCAGGCTACGTCACCCATAACCAGGAAGTGGGTTATGTGACGACGCCAGTTTGCCCAGCGGGCGGACCGCTGGGCGGTCATTGCCCGGCGGCCGACCAGTTCCTATACGCGCCGCCCGTGACGGGACCGAATCCCGACGGCATCATGTTCAATGACAACAACCCGAACATACTCAACCAGAAAGCGGTATTCGGCGAGGTCTCCTACAAGCTGCGGCCGGACCTCAAGCTCACGGCGGGGTTGCGGTTCTATAAATTCGACATCAGCAACCACGCGAATCAGGCTGGTCTCGGCACGGCATCGGGAGATGCCACGCCGACCATCGACAGCGCGGCCGGAACCAACACCAGTCTGTTGCCGAAGGTCAATGTGTCGTACGAGCCCACCGCCGATCTCACGGTGTACAGCACGCTCTCCAAGGGGTCGCGCCCGGGAGGCGTGAATCTGCCGATCCCGCTCGTCCCGTTCAGCCAGGGCGCCTTTTACTATTGCGGCGAGGGCACCGGACCGAGCTACCTCAACAGTCAACCCTCATACTACGCACCGGATGATATCTGGAGTCTCGAGTTCGGCGAGAAAGCCAAGCTCGCGGATCGGCGCTTCACGGTCAATGCGGACGTCTTTTACGTCAAATGGCACAACATTCAGCAGCTGATCGTGCTCTCGTGCGGCTATCCGTACAACACCAACGTGGGCGACGCCAAGACCTACGGGCCTGAGATCGAAACCTCGGCTAGGGTGACGGATGAGTTCACGGTCGATCTTTCCGGCGCCTATACCCAGGCCTATATCAGCGCACCGAAAGACACGCCCGGACTGCCGCTCTCACCCGGCACGCGCATCGATAACATTCCGAAATACACCGTCGATTTGGCTTTCAACTACGACACCAAGTTGACGCAGGACTACAAGCTCACGGCCAGGCTCGCGGAGGCCTATGTCGGCCCCGTCCACGACGTCGCCTATTTCAGCGAGAACCTGGGACCATACGGCTTGATGGACTTCAGACTGGGTGTCGGCAAAGCGCCGTGGACCGCGTCCCTGTTCGGGACCAATCTGACCAACAAGCACGCGGCAATGACCATCGACAATACGGTCTTCGCCTGGCAACAGCCGACGATCACCCGGGTGTCGACCAATCAGCCGCGTACGATCGGTCTCGCGTTCGAGACTAAATTTTGATGAACGACGATTCCGTCACCGTCGACCACGACGCCGAGCAATTGAAGGCCTTGGGCTATGTGTCGCATTTCGATCGCACGATGTCGAAGTGGGAAAACTTCTCCTTGGGGTTCACTTACTTGTCGCCGGTGGTCGGCGTGTACACCATCTTCGCGAGCGCTTTCGTCGCGGGCGGTCCGCCGATGTGGTGGACCTACCTGCTGGTGGGCTTGGGTCAACTGATGGTGTGTCTGGTGTTCGGCGAGATCGTGTCCCAGTTTCCGATCTCGGGCGGCCTTTACCCGTGGGCGCGGCGGCTCATGGGTAAACGCTGGGCATGGATGGCCGGGTGGGTGTACGCCTGGGCGCTGTGCTGCACGATGGCGGGCGTGGCTACCGGGGTGGCGCCGTTTCTCGCGCAACTGTTCGGCGTCGACAGCACACCCGTCGCGACGACGGCGATCGCGCTCGTGCTGATCGCGATCACCACGGTGCTCAATCTGAGCGGTACCCGTCTGCTGGCGCGGGTCGCGATGTTCGGTTTCATCTGCGAACTGGTCGGCGCCATCGTGGTGGGCGGTTATCTGTTGCTGTTTGCGCGGCATCAGCCGCTCAGCGTTCTGCTCGACACGAGTTTCGTCCACACGGATGGGAGCTATGTGCCCGCGTTCCTGGCCTCCTCGCTCGCCGCGATGTTCTGCTACTACGGCTTCGAGGCCTGCGGGGACGTCGCCGAGGAGACGCCCGACGCCAGCCGCATGATCCCGAAGGCCATGCGCATGACGATTTACATTGGCGGCGCCGCCGCCACGTGGGTGTGCCTCGCGTTCGTGTTGTCGGTGCCGGACATGGGCGCCGTGATGTCGGGCAGCGACAAGGACCCGATCGTCACCCTCCTTAGGGCGGCCATGGGCGAAACCGGATTTCGAGCGGTCATCGTCGTCGTCCTCGTGTCGTTCATTTCCTGTCTATTGAGTTTGCAGGCGGCGGCCAGCCGCCTGATATTCGCCTATGCCCGCGACCAGATGATATTCGGCAGCAAGTACCTGAGCCGCATGTCTCCGGGTCATCACGTGCCGGCCACGGCACTCATCGTGATGGGCGCGATACCGGCACTGATCGCGCTCTCCGCGCTGTGGCTGCAGGACGCGATCACGGTCATCATCAGCTTCGCGGCGATCGGCATCTATGTTTCCTTCCAGATGATCGTGCTGGCGGCATTGATCGCGCGCAGCCGGGGCTGGCGCCCCGGAGGGCCCTTCACTCTCGGTTCGTGGGGTTGGTGCGTCAACTTGCTGGCGCTCGCCTATGGAGTCGGCGCCATCGTCAACATCCTCTGGCCGCGCAGTCCGAACGATCCGTGGTACAGCAACTATGCGATGTTGGTGACCACCGTCGGCGTGCTGGTGCTCGGCGCGTTCTACATGATCGTCGCCCGGCCTTACGAGCACGGACTCGCGCCGGCGGGCGATGCCCACCTCTTGGGTCCCCCCGCTCCCGCACGTCGCGGATAGCGACCGGCCGAGCACATGGCCCGCGACCCCAAGCACGACGTTTTGTTCGATGCCGTCAAGATCGGCCCGAAGACGCTCCGCAATCGATTTTGGCAAACGTCGCATTGCGCGGGACCCGGCGCCGAGAGGCCGGGTGCCCAGGCGCATTTGCGCGGCATGAAGGCCGAGGGCGGCTGGGGCGCGGTGTTCACCGAATATTGTTCGATTCACCCGGAGGCCGACGAGTATCCCTACGTATCGGCGCGCATCTGGGATGAGGGCGATGTGCGGAACCTGGGCTACATGTGCGAGGTGGCGCACAAGTACGGCAGTCTCGCGGGCGTTCAGCTGTGGTACAGCGGAGGCAATGCCCCGTCGCTCGAGTCGCGTGAGTTCGGCCGCGCGCCCAGCCAATGGTTGTCGCCGATATTCGCCAGCCGCTCGGTGTACGGCTGCGAAATGGATGAGTCGGATATTCGCGCCGTGATCAACATGTACGTCGAAGCCGGCAAGCGCGCGGAACAAGCCGGTTTCGATCTGCTCGAAGTCTCCGCCGGCGATGACACGCTGCCGATGCAATTTCTCGAGCCGCGATTCAACCGGCGCACCGACGCCTACGGCGGCAGCCTGGAGAATCGGTCCCGATTTTTCATCGAACTGCTGCACGCGCTCAAGCGGGCCCTCGGCGATCGGTGCGCCATCACCACTCGCTTCGAGATCGACACGCTGCATGGGCCCGAAGGGGTCGAGGCCCACGAAGACGGGGCACGGGTGCTCGAGTCGTTGCGCGCCGCAGGCGTCGTCGACGCGGTGGCGCTCAAGATCGGCGATTACGCCGAATGGGGTGAGGATGCGGGCACTTCGCGCTTCCGCAAATCCGGCTGGATGACGCCGTTCATCAAGCAAGGCAAGTCGATATTGGGCGAGGGGATCCCCGTGGTGGGCAATGGCCGGCTCACCAGTCCCGACGACATGGTCGGTTTGATTCGTGCCGGCGTGCTCGACATCATCGGCGCCGCGCGCCCCTCGATCGCCGATCCCTTCCTGCCGACCAAGATCTCCGAAGGCCGCCTCCAGGACATACGCGAATGCATCGGCTGCAACATCTGCGTGTCGAAGTTTCAGCAGGGCGGCCAGATCATGTGCACGCAGAACGTCACCATCGGCGAGGAGTACCGCCGCGGCTGGCATCCGGAGAAATTCACCCAGACCACCCAGCCCTGTTCGGTACTCGTCGTCGGCGGCGGCCCCGCGGGCATGGAGTGCGCGCGCATACTCGGCGAGCGCGGCTACGTGGTGCATCTGCGCGAAGCCGACGAGGAACTCGGCGGCCATTGGAAGCGCGTGGCCACGCTGCCGCGGTTGAATGAATGGGGCCGCGTGATCACCTACCGGCAGGCTCAACTCGCGAAGCTCAAGAAAAACGTCGCAGTGCATCTCGGCGTCGGCCGGATGAGTGCCGATGATGTCTTGGGCTACGGCGCCGATCGCATCGTGATCGCCACCGGGGCGCGGTGGCAAGGAGATGGCCGCAGTGCAAACTTCGGACCCATTCCCGGCGCCGACGATTCCCTGCCGCATGTGCTCACTCCCTTCCAGATCACCGCGGGCAAAAGCGTGCCGGGCACGCGTGTCCTGATCCTCGACGGCGACGGTCATTTCCTCGGCATCACGCTCGCCGAACACATGGCCAATCAAGGCAAGGAGGTCACCTATGTGTGCGATGCCGCCGACGTGGCGGAGTACGGCGTATTCACCATGGAGTCCTTCAACAACAAGCGTATGCTGTTCGAGAAGGGTGTGAAGGTCTATACCAGCCATTGGGTGGAGAGGGTCGAACCCGGCACGGCGCGCCTCAGCTACTTGTACAAATACGGACCGGATCTGGTGGAGCCCAAACCCGGCCGGATACCGCGCAAGGACAATGGTGGGGAGTTCGATCTGGAAATCGATGCCGTGATCCTCGTCACCTCGCGCTCCTCGGACGATGCCTTATGGCGGGAAATGAAGGCTCGCAAGTCCGAGTGGTCGAAGAACGAGATTCAAGACGTGTTTCGCACCGGCGACTGCAAGGCCCCCGCGCAGCTCAACCAGGCGCTGTGGGACGCGCATCGGCTGGCACGCGAATTCGACAGCCCACATCCCGCCTATCCGCTGCCGTGGATCCGCGAGCGCCAACTGTGGGGCGGTCCAACCATTCCAAAACTCGGCGATCGGCGGGTCGACGTCGAGGAGAAGCTCGAATGACCGCCCAGCCGAACCGACCACTGCAGCCCACCCAACCGGCCCAGCCCGCGCCCCAGTACGAACTCAGCCGATCCTTGAAGGGTCGCCACCTGACCATGATCTCCATCGGCGGAATCATCGGTGCGGGTTTGTTCGTCAGCAGCAGCACCTCGATCATCGCCGGCGGACCCGCGAGTTTCATCAGCTATGCGATCACCGGCCTGCTCATCTTGCTGGTGATGCGGATGCTTGGAGAAATGACCACCGCCCTGCCCCAGGTGCGTTCCTTCACCGAGTTCGCCCGGGCGGGCTTGGGTGAGGGAGCCGGCTTCGTCGTCGGCTGGCTCTACTGGTACTTCTGGGTGTTGGTCGTGCCCGTGGAAGCCATTGCCGGGGCCAAGATTCTGCAGAGCTGGCTGCCGTTCTCGCCGCTGCAAATCGGTCTTGGCCTCATGTCCGTGATGACCGCCGTGAATCTCATGTCCGCACGCTCCTACGCCGAATTCGAGTTCTGGTTCGCATCGATCAAAGTCGCCGCCATCCTGGTGTTCATCGCCATTGCCGCCTCGTATGCATTCGGCTTCACCGCGCCGCACGGCGCCACCTTCGCCAATCTCACAGGCCACGGCGGCTTTACGCCGCATGGCTGGATTGCCGTGCTGGCGGCGGTCCCCACCGTGTTCTTCGCCATGACGGGGGCGGAGATCACCACCATCGCCGCCGCCGAATCGTCGGAGCCGGGCCGCGCCATCGCTAAAATGAGTACCGCCGTGATCTGGCGCATCCTCATTTTCTACGTCATCTCGCTATTTCTGATCGTCTCGGTCACGCCCTGGAATACCGTACGCTCCGGTGAATCGCCGTTCACCTTGGCGCTCAATACCATGCACGTGCCCTGGGCGGGCATGATCATGAGCGGGATCATTCTCACCGCCGTGCTGAGCTGCTTGAATTCAGCGTTCTACGTGAGTTCACGCGTGCTCTTCATCCTCGCGGAACACGGCGATGCGCCCCAGGCGCTGGTCAAATTGAACGCCCGGCGCGTGCCTGTCGGCTCGGTGTTGATCGGCGCGGCGGCGGGATTTCTCGGGATCATTGCGGCCACCGAAGCGCCTCAAGCCGTGTTCGATTTCCTGGTCAGTTCCTCCGGCGCCGTCATCGTCTTCGTCTACATGACCATTTGCGTGGCGCAAATAACTCTGCGTCGGCGCCGCGAACGCAACGGCGAGCCCACCCCTGCGATAAACATGTGGCTGTTCCCGTACTCGAGCTACGCCGCGATCGCCTCGATGGCCGGGGTGTTGATCGCGATGGCGTTCACGCCGGGGTTACAGCGGGACTTCTACTTCAGCTGCATCACGCTGGTCGTCGCCATCCTCGTCTACCTCACCGTGAGCCGCCTGCGGGGGCCGCGTCGCGCCCTCGCGGCGTTGAGCTGACCCCTTACCACAACCTGTCTCACCCCACGGGCCCTTACCGGCCGTGATCGCGCATTGTGTTTGTCCCTGAAAAACGCTATAAACGCTAATCATCGTCAGAAAAACGAACTAGTTTTGTAAGAAATTCACGAAATTGTATTTCCGTCAAGCGATAAAATTTTCATCGTCGGTTATAAAGAGTACGCCTTTCATCACAGTATTTTTGGCACGATAGTCCCGTGCTTCGACGCAGCAATGACGTGAAGTACAAAGGTTTAGGAGAATCTCGCGCCGGCAAGCCAGCCAACTCCCCCGTCGGTGCGATATCCCGGCGGCGTAGGTACCTCATAAGGCCTACGCCGTTTTTTATTGCCCGCCGCGCGAGGTAAGGTGTGCGCACAGTGAGGCGATCGTCACGGCGGATTGCGGTGCTGATGGTCCTGGTACCGGTGGTGTTGGTCCTTGTTCCAGTGGTGGTTCTGGTTCCGGTGACGACGATCGCCGCTGCGACGGAGACCTCGCCCACCCACGGTTGGCCCCAAGCCACCCCCGCGAGTGTCGGCTTGGACGAAAGAACCCTCGTCGCCTTCGATGCGGATCTCGGCGCCGGCAAGTATGCACTGATCGACAGCTTCCAGGTTTTTCGCTGCGGCAAAGAGGTGTTCGAGCGCCGGTACCCTCACGACTACGCTCAGATCTACGGCAAGGAGGCTCATGAAAAAGGCCCGCTGAACGCCCGCCTCACCGGACGCTATAACTACTTCGATCCGAATTGGCACCCCTACTATCAGGGCACCGGCCTGCACAGTATGCAGTCGATCAGCAAGACCTTCACCTCAGCCATCATCGGCGTCGCCGTGACGCGAGGTGATTTCAAGGCCGGCCTCGATACGCCCGTGCTGAAGTACTTCGACGTGGCAAAGGTCAAGAACGTCGACGATCGCAAGCGCCGCATGACGCTCAAAGACGTGCTCACCATGACCACCGGACTCGCATGGGACGAGGACGTACCCTACGACGATCCACGCAGCGATTCGAGTCTGATGGAGGCCACCGACGACTGGGTGCGATATGTGATCGACAAGCCCATGGCCGCCGAACCTGGCACTGTTTTCAACTACAGCAGCGGCGCAACGGAGCTGCTCGCCTACATCTTCAAGCAGGAGACCGGCCAGGACATCGAGGACTACGGCCGGAAGTATCTGTTCGCGCCCCTGGGTATCAAGTATCACTGGAAGCGCACTTATCTCGGCGTCGTCGACACGGAGGGCGGCCTATATTTGACCGGACCGGATCTGGCCAAGCTAGGCTATCTCTATCTGCACGAGGGCACGTGGGCGGGCAAACGAATCATCTCCAAGGAATGGGTCGCCCAATCGCTGACCCCGTTCGTCAAAGCCTCCGGAGGGTTCGACTACGGCTACAAGTGGTGGCTCTATCCGCGCCCCGAACCGGGTAAATACATTTGGATGGGCCGCGGCTTCGGCGGCCAGCGCCTGATGGTGTTCCCGGAGGAAAACATGATCGTGACCTTCACCGGGTGGGAAATGATCAACGATGTCGCACCCACCAAGGCACTCGTGGATCGCATACTGCCCGCCGTGACCGGCGCGGCCTGTGGCGGAACATCGCGATGATCCCGGGGGGGCCCGATGGCGAGGGGCCCATGATGGCTCCCTCGCGACGGAGCCCTTTAGTCTGAAGTTACTGCGCCGCGACGATATCGCGCAGCGGATACACACTCGCCACCAGCGGCTTGATCTCACCGCGCTCGATATAGCCCACCAGATTCGCGAACACGCCGTCATCCAGCACTCGAGTTGCTGGAAGCCGCCGTGAACTTTGAGGAGCGCCGCCTGCATATGACGACCCATGGCTAACGCTCTACCCACGCTTCCGGTGTCGACATCACCCGCTCGTCGCAGTCCACGGTCCCATCCGGCGCGGCGCGTTCGACCACGAAGAAATCGCCGGCCTCGAGCGCGACCAACGGGTGATGCCACACACCGCGCGCGAGATTCACGCCTTGCCCGGGCGCGGTGCGGAAGACGCGCAGCCGGTCAAGTTGCGGCTCCGCATCGGCGGGCGCCACGATCACGAGGAACGCGTGGCGACCCAAAGGGATGAATGCCTGGCTGCCCCATCGATGGCGCTCCAGCAAGCGCAAACGCAAGGGCAACGCGGATGCACGGGCGCGATAGATGCTGACCATGGGGCGTCCGCCGGCATGCGCCGTATCGATGCGCGCCAGATCGCCGAAGCGGTCGGCGTAACCTTGATTGATGGGCGTGGCGAGGTCCGGGCGGTTTGCATCGATCACGTCACCGAAGGACGAGAAACCGGCGGGCGTGAGCGGTTCGCTCGTCAGCGTGAACCGCAGTGGACCCTGCGTCTCCAAGCTTTAGAACGCCTGAACGGTGCCGCGCGACACGAATTGGCCCATGCCTTCGCGACCCAACCACTGCGGCCCATCGACGATGAGATTCCCCCGCAGGAAAACCTTCTCCACCCGCCCGCGCAAGCTCCGGCCCTCGAGCAGCGTGTAGTCGCAATTGCTGTGCAGCGACTCGGCGCGAATGACCTGGCTGGCATTCGGATCGAACAGCACCACATCGGCGTCGCTGCCGACGGCAATGGTGCCCTTTTTGGGAAACAAGCCGAACAGTTTGGCCGGTGTGGTGGCGGTCAATTGCACGAAACGATTGAGCGACAGCTTGCCCTGCAGCACACCGATATCGAACAGGCTCACCAAGCGCGTTTCGATGCCGGGCGCGCCATTCGGGATGAGCGAGAAATCCTCCTTGCCGCGCTGCTTCTGCAGCCGATAGCCCAAGTGCCCCTCTTTCATGCAAAACGGGCAATGGTCCGTCGCGATCACCTGCAAATCGTCGTAGCGCAACGCGCGCCACAGGTGTTTCTGGTCCTCGGGGGTCCGTAGCGGCGGAGTCATCACGTACTTGGCGATTTCGAACTCGTCGGTGGAATACACCGAATCGTCGAACAACAAATAGTGCGGACAGGTCTCGGCGAACACCGGGATGCCTTCGTCGCGTGCGGTGACGATGTGCTTGAGTGCCTGGTTCGAGGACACGTGCACGAAATAAATCGACGCCTCGGCGAGCTCCGCCAAGCGAATGCCGCGGTGCGTGGCTTCGCCCTCCATCACGGCGGGCCGGGTGAGCGCGTGATAACGCGGCGAGGTGTGTCCCGCGGCGAGCGCCTCCTCGATGAGGAAATCGATCACCGTGCCGTTCTCGGCATGCAAGGCCAGCATGCCGCCGTCCGCGCCCACTTGGCGCAGCATCCGGAATATCGCCGCATCGTCGGCCATCATCACACCGGGATACGCCATGAACATCTTGAAGCTGGTCACGCCCTCGTGGCGCATGGCGTGGCGCACGTCGGCAAGCACCTGCGCATCGACGCGCGTCACGATCACGTGCAGGCTGTAGTCGATGTTGACCTGGGGTTCGGCGCTGGCCTGGGCTCGCGCCAGGGCTCCGAGCGGGGATTCGGTCGCCGTCTGCAGCGCGAAATCCACCACCGTGGTCGTGCCGCCGAAGGCCGCGGCCTTGGTGCCGCTCGCGAAGGTGTCGCAGGTGACGGTGGGCCCGATCCGGTTCTCCATGTGCACGTGGGTGTCGACGCCGCCGGGCAGGACATACAGTCCGGTGGCATCCACGATCTTGACGTCATCGCCGACGGTCAATTGCCGGCCAATGGCCTCCACCACGCCGTGGTCGAGCAATACGTCGGCCACATAGTCATCGGTGGCCGTGATGATGCGGCCGTTGCGGATCAGCGTTGCAGTCACTGGATCACCTCATCGAGATGTTGGATCAACCGATCGATCTCGCCTGTGGTGTTGTAGTGCGCGATGGACGCGCGAATCACACCGCCCTGGGCCTGAAGGCCCAGCGCCTCGATCAAGCGCCGTGCGTAAAAATCGCCGAACCGGATGCCGATTCCATGGGCATCGACATGCCGGACGATGGATTCGGATTGCACGCCCGCGACCACGAAGCTGATGGTGGGCACGCGGCGCGCGTCTTTGCCGTCCGCGTCCTTCACCGTTGCGCGCCCGATGATGCGCACCGCGCGATTGCCGCGGAGCCAGGTGAGCAAGCGCTCCGCCAGCGCATCTTCATGGAGGACGAACGCATCGAACGCCGCCTGCATGCGCTGCCGGACACCGCCGGTGGCACCGAGCGCCGTGCCGGTGTCCCGCAAGTACTCGCCAATACCGATGCAGCCGTACGAAAGCTCGTAATTCACATTGCCCGGCTGCAGCTTGTAAGGAATGACCTCGGGACCGATGAAGAAATGGTTCAGGCTGGGCAGCGACAGCAATAATTCGCGCCGTCCCCACAGGACGGCGTAATGCGGTCCGAAGACCTTGTAGAAACTGAACACCACCACATCGGCGCCGCTCGCTTGCACATCGATGAGCCGGTGCGGCGCATAAGCCACCGCATCCACGCACAGCCGCGCGCCGGCGGCGTGTACCAGCCGCGCGATGTCGGGCACCGGATTGATGGTGCCCAGAATGTTGGACGCCCAGGTCAGAGCCACCCAGCGCACGCGAGGACTCAAGAGATGCCGCAAGTCCTCGACTTCGAGCTCGAGGCTGTCGGGGTTGACCGGCCAAACCTTGATGACGGCGCCCGCCTGCCGCAGGCGCATCCAGCCGCCGATGTTGGCTTCATGATCGGTCTGCGTGACGATGATTTCATCGCCGGGGCGGATTCCCGGGGCCAGCGCCTGAGTCAGCAGGAAGATCAGCGCCGTGGTGGCGCCGCCCATCACCACCTCGTCATCGTGCGCCGCGTTGATGAGTTCGGCCACCGCGCGCCGTGCGGCCAAGACTCGCTCGCCCGCGAGTTGTGATTGCGGATAGCTTGCGCCCAGTTGCACGCTGCTGCTGAGCAGGTACTCGCGCACCCGGTCCGCCACGCGGCGCAGCACCTGCGAGCCGCCGGCATTGTCCAGGTACACCACCGCGTCGTTGAGCGCCGGAAACTCGCGGCGGATGGCGGCAAGATCCAAGTTCATCAACGCAGCGCCGCCTGGTGCCGTGCTTCGACGTAGCCCACCAGGCGCACCAGTGGCAACAGCAGCGCCAGATACAGGACCGCCGCGCCGATCAGCGGCGTGGGGTTCGCGGCCAGCGCCTGCGCCTGCGTCGCCTGTTTGAGCAAATCCGGCATGGCGACCACCGAGGCGAGCGCGGTGTCTTTCATGACATTGATGCAATTACTGGTGAGCGGCGGCATGACGATGCGCAAGGCCTGTGGCAACACGACGTCGCGCATGGCGTGCTTCCACTCGAGACCCAGCGCCGCGGCGGCTTCGAACTGACCCTTGGGCACGGCTTCGATGCCTGCGCGAAAAATCTCCGCGGTGTAGGCGCAAGATACCAGCGATAGCGCTGTCGCCGCGGCGGCAAACGAGGATAGCCTGACGCCGACGAAGGGCAGCGCGTAGTACACCAGCACGAGCAGCACCAATAGCGGCAGCGAACGGAATACATCGATGTACAGGCGTGCCGTGGACCGCAGCGGCTTTGCAGCATACAGTCGTACCAGCGCCAACCCCATCCCGCCGATCAACCCGGCGATGATGCTCACCGCGCCCAAGCGCACGGTGACGCCCAAGCCCGAGAGCAGCATGGGCCAGGCTTCGAGCAGTACCTGCCGGTTGAAAAACGTCGTGATCAGATTCGCCGAGTCCATGCCGGCCGTCAGTGCGGTGGGTCCAGCACTTTGACCGACGCGGAATCGGGCGATGGCGGCTCGCCAAACCATTTCTCGTGTGCGCGCGCCACGAATCCCTCCTGTTTCAGCTGGGTCAAGGCGGCTTGAATCCTGGACGCATCGGCGAAGTTCTTGGCGAACATGAACGAATAGCGCTCGCCCGAGGCGATGCGTGTGGCCACGCGATACAGCGGCTTGTCCTTGATGTAGTAGGCCACCGCCGGCAGGTCGCTGATATAGCCGTCGATGCGGCCGTTGGCGAGATCCAGCATGGCCGGCGCCAATCCCTCGTAGCGTGCGATGTCGCCGATCTTGTAGCGCGCCTTGTTGGCCGTGGCCCAAATATCGCCGGTCGAGCCCGTGTCCACGCCCACGGTCTTACCCGCAAGGTCCTCCAGGGACATGATCTTGCTCGACTTCGCCACCGACAAGGATTGATCGGCATCGTAATAGGGCTGCGCGAATCCGAGCGTGGCCAGGCGCCGGGGCGTGACGGTGATGGAGGAGATGGCGATCTGGATGCGATTCGATTGCACGGCTGAGAACAACCCGTTGAACGGGATGTTCTCGATCTGCACGGATCTACCGGCGCGCTTCGCCACTTCGTTGATCAGATCGATTTCGAAGCCTACGTATTGACCTTGGGCGTTTTGGAACTCCCAGGGAACGTTGCCGATATTGGCTCCGACGGTCCAATCGGCCGCCGCCGCCGGCAGCATCAAACCGCTCAAGCCGGCGGCCAATCCTATGCTTCTCCAGCCGACGAATATCTTCACCGTTCAAAGTTACACTACGCGCGCCCGAACGGCGAGCGGATGTCGGCTAGAAATTGTTGGGCGCGCGGGTGCTGCGGGTAATCGAAGAACTCGCGCGGCGCGGCGCGCTCCAGCACCGCCCCGTGGTCCATGAACAGCACCCGGTCGGCCACCTCGCGCGCAAAGCTCATCTCGTGGGTCACGCACACCAGCGTCATGCCGCGGTGGGCCAAATCGCGGATCACCAGCAACACCTCGCTCACCATTTCCGGGTCGAGCGCGCTGGTGGGTTCATCCACCAGCAACACCGGCGGCTCGAGCACCAGCGCGCGCGCAATCGCCACCCGCTGTTGCTGCCCTCCCGACAGTTGCGACGGAAAGGCGTGCGCCTTATCGGCCAGTCCCACCCGCTCGAGCAGGGCGAGTGCACGCTCGCGGGCTTCGGTCGGCGCCAGGCGGCCGAGGCGCACCGGCGCGAGGACGCAATTGTCGAGCGCATTCAAATGAGGGAATAGATTGAAGGCCTGGAACACGAATCCGATCCCCGCCCGCAACCGGTCGAGACGCACGTGCGGTGCGTGAATGTCCTCGCCGTCGAGAGTGATGCGGCCGGAATCGATGGCCTCCAAGCGGTTGATGGTGCGGATCAAGGTCGACTTGCCCGATCCGGACGGCCCGCAGATCACCAGCACCTCGCCGCGCGCGATTGTTTCCGTGACGTCAACCAAGATGTGGTTGCTGCCGTAGTACTTGTTGACGCCGCGAAATTCGATCATGGATGAATATGTTCTCACGCCACGCTGCGAGCCGCCCGCTTCACCGCGACCGCGGCAGCATACGCTGCAACTCCGGCTCCCGGTCATACAGCTGATGCTTCAGCGCTCCCAGCACATGCAGCGCGAACAGCGAATACAGGGCATAGCCGAACCAGGTGTGCAGTTGCCCGAACAGCGTATGCAGCGACTCCTTCAACGCGGGCTCGAGCGTCGCGATTGCCGCGATGCGCGGCCACGGCACCAGCCCAAAAAGCTGCATCGGATGCGTCGCGGCGTCCTTCCACGCCGAATCGTGCAGCCAACCGGATAGCGGCAACGCGAACATCAGCCCGTACAGCGTGACATGCACCACCGTCGCGCAGCGCCGCTCCCAGAGCGCATAGCGGGTGGCGAGCGGCGGCGGCTTGTGCGACAGCCGCCACAACAATCGCATCAGCGCGAGTCCCAGCACCGTGATGCCGATCGATTTGTGCATGTCGATGACCGGTCGAACCGCGGCGTCGGGCAGATGGTCGACCGACAAGGCGAGCGCGATGTTGACGGCCAGCAAGAGCGCGACGGCCCAATGCAAGATCACGGCGGTGGCGGTATAGCGGCCGTGCCCGATCGTCGTTGCCGGCGGCGCCGCAGTGCCTATCTCGGCAGTCCCGCTCGTCGATGCACGATAGGGCCGCCAGTCCACCCGCCGCGTGAGCACGGCGATCCAACCGAGCAAGGCGCCGCAGTGACGCATCAATTGAAAGCAGAACGGTTCCGTGAGCGCCGCGAGGCCCGCGAGCAGCCATTCACGCGGCGTCGAGCGATGTCCGATCCATCGGTTGTAGTAGTTGAGCGCCCACAGCAGAAACGCAAAATCGATGATGAGCTTTACGCCGATGACCCACAACACCGGACCCAACACCGCGTGTCCCCGAACCGCGAAGAACAACAACAACACGAAGGCCGTGATGCCGAACAGGGGCTGCAGAGTATCGATCACCTTGATCGGCAGCATGAGACGGCCCACCGCCGCATAGGCGGGGTTGCCCACCATGTCCCGATAGCGATATAGGGTTTGCAGGAAGCCGCCGAACCAGCGGCGGCGTTGACGCATGAAGGCGCCGAGAGTGCCGGGCGCGTCGGTCAGCGCTGCCGCCCCGGGAATCACGCCCACACGCCAGGTCAATCCGTGGTCGTGTGCATAGCGGTGCAGACGGTGGATGAGCTCATAGTCTTCCACCCACGAGCGCGCGTCGAAGCCACCCACCCGCTGCAGCGCATCGCGGCGGAAGCATGCAAAGGCACCGGAGACGAGCAGCAGAGCATCGGCGCGCATCCACGCCACCCGGGCGATGAAGGAGCGTAGATATTCGAAGGTCTGGAACCATTCGAAAAGGCGTCCCGACATGCCGGGGCCGCAGCGGGGCGTGAGCACGCCGCCGGCCGCGACCAATTCGGGCGCCTGCGTGAAGCGGCGGCGCATCTCGCCGACCGCATCCATGCGCAGCACCGTGTCCGCATCCAGCGTGATGATCAGAGCGCTCGAAATCAACTCGATCCCGCGATTGAGCGAATCCGCCTTGCCGGAATTCGCTTTGGCGATGGCGTGCAGGTGCGGGTGAATTGCGGAGCGCGACGGCTGGCCGAGAATTCCTAGGTCGAGACCATAGCGTTGCGCCAGCATGGCGCGCGTCTCGTCCTGCGAGCCGTCGTCGACCACCCAGATCTCCTCCGGCGCATCATCCTGGGCGAGCAGCGCATCGAGGGTCGCGGGCAGCGCCTGCGCCTCGTTACGCGCCGAGATGAGCACGGCGACGCTCTGCGCCTGCGACTCTGGCAAGGCGCCGGCACGCGCGTCCGATCGCGCGCCGCCGCGCAATTCGCGGGCGACGAATAAGATGAGCCAGGTGTCGTAGGCGACATAAAACAGCCCGGCACCCCAACGAGCGAGGCCGGGCAGTTCCCACAGTCCGACCAGGCTCGACAGCCACGCGAGTAGCAACACAGCGAACAGCACCGGTCCGACCGGAAACCGCGCCGTGCCGGCCGTAGGAACACGTCGATCCGCCATCCAAGCCCCTCGTAATGCATATATGGACTCGCGGAACTCACATTGAGTTCTCTCCGCGGTCGGCATTATCGGGTCTAATTCGCGCTACCGCGACTAATGGATGCGTTCCGGCTCCTTGCCCGCTAGAACTTGTAGTTCAAACCGGTCGACACTCCGATGAGATGACAGCCGCCCCAGGTCGTCGGTCCCGCGCTGCTGTAATCCGTGAACACTGTGTTCGTGCCGTCGTGGCAATCCGTCGTCAAACCTCGGCCGCCTGCACCGATGTCGTAATGCGCATTGCCGTGGTTCACGGTATCCGCCGCGTCGAAGTACCAGTACAAGCTCTTGTCGAATGCGTGCCGCCAGGCGACCGTGTACATGTCGGCATGGTCATCCGTGGAGGTCGGATCGTAATTGTGCTGGCCGCCCGGATCGCCCGGCGTCCTCCCCGCATGTGCCCACCCCGCGCTCACCGTGTCCCTCACAGTGAACTTCTGCGAGATCGCAAACCACGCGCCGTTTCTCTGCCGTTCATTCTGGAATTCCAGGTCTGGCGGCACATTGCGGTGCATGTATTCATAGATGCCGCTCACCGTCAGGCCGAAATCGAATACATATTGCAGGCCCGTCTTGATCGCCCACTCATCGGCGACGTCATTGAGGTAGGGCGGTGAGAAGCCGTTGGCATTGATGAATGCTTGTCCATACTCGGCGAGGTAGGCGTTGTAGGTGCCCCAGTCGATCACCGGCGATACGCCCACGCCGGTGGTGGAATTGCCGAGACTGGTCAGGTATCCATAGTACGGACTGTTGGACCCGATGCCGTCGCTGTTGCGATTCACGGCATGATGCAGCTCCCAGGCCGCGGTGGCATAGAGCCCGCCGTACTCGAACTTGACGTCGGCGCTGTAGGCCGTGCCGAATCCGCCGTCGTCGCAGTTCTCGGGCAGATTGCCGCTGCCCGGCTCGTTGCCGCCGCTGCAATCCGGCGATCCCGCCGATTGCACGACGTTGTCGTAGGTGCGGTTGGCGCCCGGCGAGATCAATAAATCAAAACTGAATGTGTCGCTCAATAGCTTCGGCGACTCGTACCAGATGGAGTGATCGAGGCGCGTCCCGAACTCCACGCGATTGTCGCCGCCGGTGTTGCCCATGATGACCGCATAGTCCCCCAACATTCCCGAGAAGGGATTCATGCGGTCGGTCGATGACTTGTACGGCGCGTAGGTCGTGCCGATCTTGAGCTTGCCCCAGTCCTTGTTCTGCACCCCGACGAAGGTGTCGCCATAGCCGATGGCGCCTTTGACCACGTTCGACTGCTGCGTGTACGAGGTATTGAGGCCCGGCGATGAGGTGATCGAGGGCTGCGTTTCGATCTGGTAGATGAAATCGATGTCGCTGCCGGCGATGCTGTGTGAACCGCGGTAGCCGAGCACCGATTTATTGGTCGACAACGCGCCGATCCAACCGACCGAACCCACGGGGCCGCCCTTGGCGGAACCCTGCACATAACCCGAATTGGGGTTGCTCGGATCCACATAGGAATAATGGTAGGCGGTCAAGCCGCGGATACCCTTGGTGGTGTCGTCCAGCGACACGTCGAGTGTGCCGAAGAATCCCTTCAGGAACTTCTCGAACTTTGGCTCCGCCGGCGGGGGCGGCGGGGCGGTCGGCCCCACGGCCGCCGCAACCGCCGGTCCGCCTGACGGTGGCGCCGCCGGCGCCGGCGCCGGCGCGGTTGCCGTAGGCCCCGCGGCCGCGGCCGATGCCGCCTGCTGCTGGGTTAGCGCTTGAATTTGCTTCTGCATCTCCAGCATTTGCTGCTGCATGATGCGCAGCTGTTCTTTCAGAGCCTGATTGTCTTGCGCGTCGTCGGCAAAAACGGCGCTCGTGAAACCGGCACCGGCGGCGCATGCCGCAAGCGCAACCAGCATCGATCGTACCCCTTTGAATCTCGTCATGATTGTGATTACTCCCGAACGCTTTTATTTATATCAATCCCGTCAGCGATCAATCCCGTCGGCGTCCCACTCGAGCGCTTTCATTCCCCCCTGGCGCGTGCGCGCGCGAAGTGGCGCGCGCGCATCGGCTTCAAGACGAACAGCGCCATCAAACCGGCGAGCGCATTGCCCGCCATTGCGATGAAGAACACGGCGCTCCAGCCATGCGCATTCGCGATGAGGGCTGCGACCGGAACCAGCAGCGCGCCGGTGCCCTTGGCGGTGTACAGCATGCCCGCATTGGATGCGGCGTATTTCGAGCCGAACGTGTCCCCCTGGGTGGCGGGAAACAAACTGAATATCTCGCCGTACACGCCGAAGTAAAGTGCGGTCACCACGACGAACACCGCCGGGTTCGATCCGGACCGGCTGAGCGTGAACAGCGCGATGGCGCCGGCGAAGAAGGCGAGCGCCATGGTGTATTCGCGGCCGATCTGGTCCGACAGCCAGCCGAAGAACGGCCGGCCGACGCCGTCGAAGATCCGATTCAGGAATATCGCGAATACCAGCGCCGGCATCACCATCCCGAACAGATCGACCGGAATCTTCTCGATCTTGAAGTCCTTGGCGATCGGCGCCATGGAAGCCGCCATCGTGAGCCCACCGGCGGCGACCAGCACGAACATGATGTAGAGCACGTAAAATACGGGACTCTTGAGTACTTCCCACGGCGTATAGCCGTGCGCCGTCTGATTGGGCTTTGCCTTCGCCGCGAGGAGTTGCGGGGGCGGCGCCAGCAGCAACCACGACATCGCGAACACGATGCCTCCCTGGATCAATCCAAAGACGAAGAACGCGTGCTCGTAGCCCGCCGCACCGATCATGGTCTTGATCGGCCCGATGGTTATCGCGGCGCCGGCGCCGAATCCCGCGGCGGTGATCCCGGCGGCGAGGCCGCGGCGGCCGGGAAACCACTTCAGTGCATTGCCGACCGAGGTGCCGTAGACGCAGCCGGTACCGATGCCGCCCAGCGCGGCCGCAAAGTAAAGCACCGTCAGCGAACCGGCACGCGAGTTCAAGACCCACGCGGCGCCCACCAAGACAGAGCCCGCGATCACCACCCAGCGCGGACCGAAGCGGTCGACCAGGTAGCCTTCCACCGGGATCAACCAGGTTTCGATCAGCACGAATAGCGTAAATGCCAACTGAATCGCCGCCCGACCCCAATGGTATTTGGCATCGATGGGATCGACGAACAGCGTCCACCCATATTGCAGGTTGGCCACGCTGGCCATGCAGATGACCCCGATGACCAGTTGCACCCACGGATTTGCCAGCCCCGACGGTGCTCGAGGGGAATTCGAATTCGCACTCATGCTTTGCGGGAGACTCCGATGTTTCGTGTCGCGCCCCTCAGTTCGACACGCATGCCAGCCTGCATTT
>Ga0209611_10003265_pt1 | contig 28216 bp, 17 predicted proteins | sample S1TSphgellanicum_3_FD_187693 | JGI IMG/M metagenome (GOLD analysis project Ga0209611, IMG submission 187693) | Host-associated microbial communities from peat moss isolated from Minnesota, USA - S1T2_Fc - Sphagnum magellanicum MG (SPAdes) (version 2) | ecosystem: Host-associated > Plants > Peat...
ATGAATCTAACTTTATATACCTTGATGTCTTACATTTTAAACATCTAATTACTTCATTGACAAGGGCCAATTCTTTCAACCTAATCATGGGCCTATGCCCATTATAAGATGAACTACAAAGGATTTTGCTTTTTTTTAACAATTAATATCTAGTAAACATGTAAGCCAAAGTAATTAAATCAACCAAACCAACATGTGAGCAATTAATATGCAACTAAATTTAAACTTGGAATTTGAAATTTGAAAATATGAAATTTGCCTAAAAAACCCTTAAACAAGTGACACACAATATTGAATCAATAGACCTCCACCATTGTATCAACAACCTCATGCACCTATGCTTATTGTCAAAAAATTCAAAATAAATAAAAAAAGATAAGGTCTTTTTCTAAGCATTTTGCGCATTTTTTAGTCTTTTGTTGATATCATATCAATGATGTGCTAAATAACTAAGATTTTTTTTTCCCAATTTAAAAGTAAAGTAGAAAAATTGTTACAAGTTTATTTGTTTGTTTATTTAGAAAACTTAGAAGTTGTAGGTTTTTGTTTTTGTTCTTGGAAATTGAAAATTCTTGTTTTTGTTTTTGGAGAATGAAGGTTTTTGTTTTTATTCTTGTAAGTTGGAAGTTTTTATTTTTTTTCTTCAAAATTGAATGTTTTTATTTCTATTTTTGGAGGTTGAAGGTTCATGATTTATGTTTTATGAAATATTCATTTGCATTATAATTTTTAAATCCATCAAAATTAAATTTGTCCATATAAGGTAAGGTTTTTTCAAAAATAAAATGGTGATTTTGTTTTAAACATATAGTCTTAAGTAAAAGAACATGCACATGTGATGTTGTATAATTTGGTTAGGTTTGCTAATAGCTATGCCATTTAATGTGTTGTTGTTTGTTGTGTAATAATCCACACCAATACAATGTTCAAGAAGACAAATTCCAAAACAACAAAGGTATGGTGAATTCCAACCTCAATATTCCAAGTACATTGTGATGTATTTTATTTTCAAAACCACCATTGTATGCAAATGTGATTAATTGTAATTTAATTTGTATTAATGTTATGTACACTACTACAAAAATAGGTTATTTTGACTAGAGAATCTAGTCAAGAAGGACCCCATTTGTACAAGCATCAAAAAAACTATCTTGTCAATTAGGACAAATCAATTTGGATTTATTTCACATAACTAGGGTGGTCTTTTTTATTGGCAAACTATTGGACCATTTGATAGGTCATTTTGACTATTGGATAATGGATTGTTTGTCTAGTCAATTCTTTACCAATTTTTTTTTCTAGATTATTATTCAAAAACTAATTTGTGTAAGTTAGCTTAAGTAAGTAGTATATATATAAGTTTAGCTAGGTCATAAGAAAGCAAATAAATAGGTGTTTTAACCTAGCTTAACCTACCCTACCTACCTTAACCCTTTAAGCATGTATATAGATTACAAGTATTAGGAATTGAACCCCTCACCTCCCCAATGATAAATTAAGTCCTTACCAATGGAGTATACTTTCCAAATTTAACAAAACTTGTCAAGTTTATTATTTCACTTATTTATTTCACATCCTTAGTTATGTAGGTAAGTAAGAAAGTTAGGTAATTAGTAGGTAGGTTGCATGATGCTTGGTAGGTAGACATGTAGGTAAATAGGTAGCTTGTAATCCATAGGAGGTAGGTAGTTAGGTAGGTAAGTGAATAAATAGATAGGGATTTTGGATGGTAGGTGGGGAGTAGGAGGTAGGTGGGTATGTAAAGATGTAGGATGGTAGGTGGGAAATAAAAGGTAAATAGGTAGGTATGTATGATGGTAGGTGAAAAGCAAAAGGTAGGTAGGTAGGTAGGTAGGTATGATGGTAAGTGAAAAGTAAGACATACATATGTACGTACGTATGATGGTAGGTGAGAAGTAGGATTGAAGTAGGTAGGTAGGTATGGTGGTAAGTGAAAAGCAAGATGTATGTAGGTATGTAAGTAGGTACATGTAAATAGGTAGGTGGGAAGTAGGAAGTAAGTAGGTTGGTAGGCTTGTAAAATGGTAGGTGGGTAGGTATGTAGGTAAGTAAATTGGTATGTAGGTAGGCCTAGGTTATTGCCTAACCTAGTTAATAACTATTTGACCAATTAAGTAACATAAGATGTCCCATTTGACTAAAACACCATTGTCCATCTTGAATAAAGATGTCATTTTGCTTTGTCCAACTTAACTAGATGTCCTAGTTAAGTAAAAGCCATTAGTCATTTTGACCAAGGTGGTCATTTTTTTTTCCAACTTGATTAGATGTTTAATTTAACATACAATCAAATAGGTCATTAATCAAATTTATTAATAAAAAATACACAAGTCATTCAAACCCTAGGACTGTAGTCAAAATGTACATGTCCATTAATAAATAAAAAATTGTTAATCAACCTTTTGAAAAACCATAAATTGTAGTAGTGATATGTTGCATTTTAATGATAAATAAGTTTTGTTAACAATTTTAAATTATTTTATTTAAGTTGAAAGGATGGGCATTTAAATATCTTTTATATTATAATGTTATGTATATGTTATTAATCTTGTTTCACATGTGACATTGAATATCATGTTTTAATTATGCCAAAAAACATTAATTTATAAAAATAATGTTTTAAGTTACAATATTTGATTTTTTTGGTTCATCATATTTGTGATGATATTCTGTTTATGTAGAGGAAAAGTTTTACAAATAGCTTGGGCAATATATTTATATTTATTGTCAAATGCTCTTGTAATGGATTTTCCAACCTTGAATGTCAATGCATACAATTTTGAATCCATTTCATATTTATAAATAATGATGGAATGCAATTTTGTATTATTTATCATAATTTGGACAATGATAATGTGTGTGCAAGGTTTGCACATTTGCATTGTAAGTTACAATTTAATTGTCTAGTATTACAAATATCAACTACCATACAATTACATTGAAACCCATAATTAGACACCTAATTGCAAATGACATCAACAAACTTCATTTGTTAATGAATGAATGAAAAATCATGCAACATTAAATTTGTCAATGGATGAGTAAAAAATTACACAAACATTAGGTTCATTAATGGATGAATTTATCTAATAGTCATTCCATAATATTCAACTAATTGCCATGTGCAAACTAGGTACGTTGCAATAACACACAAGTATTACCTTGTGCTAACATGAATTATCACATAGTTACTAATTAGTTGCAACAATTAATGTGTTTCCATTACACCCCCAATTACATTAAAGGACTTACAACATCGGAAATAAATAGGATCCATCATTGATGGATGGATGGAAAACAACATTGACATGATGTTACAAATGGTAGTTCAAATTGGTTGCATTGGATTTGCACAATAATTGTTCCTACATAGTTACAACTACATTGCACAAATTACATATATGTATATGATTCCACTTATATATCATGAATTGTGTCATTGTAACTCATGAGATTCATCAAATAACATTCATTTTATAGAAATACATTAAGTTGCAATGAAGTTGCAAATTGTCATTGTAATTCGAAAATTCAGTTGCAAGGCTACTTGCAAATCACCTTATTTTTCATAATGGGTTGCCAATATTTAACAATAAATTTTCATTCATGAGATTTGGCCTAGAAAAATTAAAAATTAAATTTTCTAACATGAATTGATTTTAGAAGGTTTTTGAATGTGAAAGTAACAAAAATAATATAAATTACCAAATTGTTATAATTATTTTTAAGTGTGTAACCATTATTACAAAAGGTTAATTAATTAATTTATAATTCATATTTAATTTATAACTAGATTTAGCTATATGTTTTTAAGGATAATTTTTATTTTCAACTACATAAATAAAACCTACAAAATACATTGTTGCCAATGTTGAATAAATTGAAAACTATGAGTTTTTTACAAAAATGTAGTTATGGATGCAAGCATGAAAAACACATTTTGGCATTATATTTAATACATGTGGTTTGTAAATATTGTTTGAAGCATTACTTGTAGGGCACAATTAGAACATAACACACTATGATTGTAATGAAAAACATCACACATTGAAAAACTTACAACCTTGCCTTATATCCTTGAATTTAACTAATCACCATAACCATTATCTCCCAATTGTTGTTCCAAACAATGCACAAACATAGCTTCAAACACATGCTCACACACACAAAACTTTAGGCATAACACATGCACAACTTTCATTCCAACCAATGCACATTGAACTTCCACTTTTAACCTTGATCATTAAGCTTCCACCTTAAAGAACACAAAGTCTTTTGAAAATGGAAGCTTGAAAATTGGAAAACATAGATCCATATTATGGAATTTGAGGATGATGAATGTAAGGAGATTATATTCAAAATACTCATAAATGAATTGAATGAAACACTCAATTCATAAGTGCAAAAGAATCAACCAAAGAACACAAGTGTTATCCATTCCCCAGGAGTGAGATCCTTCCATATGACAATGCAAAGTTGTTGTTCCTCCTTCGCACAAAAGGTTTTCCACTTACATTGTTTTCCCCATACTCCTACTTTTGATTAAAATTGTCATTACTATGTTCCTACCTTCAATCAAAACCATTGTTGCCTCTTGGAAGGTGGGATTATTTCATGGTAATAATCCTTCCTTTAGCCATAGCCACTAGTCTTGCCTTTTATCAAAGCCATCATTATCGTTTATTGTAATGAACAAAGCAAAATTTGAAGCCTAATCCACTTTGCACATTTTTGTTAACTCCTTTCAAAATCTTAAAGTCGAGGCTATTCATGCATTCACTAAATTGGCCTAAGGTTTGGGCATGTTATGACCCTACCACTACTACATAGTCATGTTTTTATGTTGGTTTCTATGATTTAAATTTCAATCAAATTAAACATAGGACAAGTCTAGTCTAAAAATTAAATAGACCAATTGTTTTTGCCATAATGTTGACTAAGCTTTGAGGATTAAGAATGATTGAAATGAATTTTGTCTAATATAATTTTTAAAATCAAGTCTACTTGATTTCTTATGTGGCACGATTTAATTATTTAATTAAAAATGTAAATAATATATTTTTTTCCAGCAACACTATTGATGAATCATCTTTGCTTGAAATAGTTTGATCAATGACCTAGAACAATAAACGTTGTTTTTGGCCAAACCATCTACTAATAAGACTTGTGTCTAGGCTATGGATAGGTGTTTCTTACAATTTTATATAATATGTTCTTGTAACACATGTTAATTTTTTAACAAATGCCACAAAAATGAATTGAACCACCAACCACCTTAATCATACAACAAGGTCTTTATTATTAAACCACACCATCATGTGATGATATGATAGGGCATTCAATTGTATATAAACATTAAATAGAATTTTTATGTGTATTAAAAATTTTAAAAGTAATATTTTAAAAAAACTCCAAGTATAAGTTCAAGTCAAGGTTGTCACAATGTCCACGCGATTCTCAGGATGTAACATGTTTGGTTGGACACTAACATAACCCTTCATCACATCAAAATAGGTTTAACTTCAATCAATTTACAATCAACCTAGGTCAAAGCAAGGTCAAGTTCCCCAAGGGATAGTTAAAGGTGATTGAAAATCACATCATTCAATTGTCATGAACTAAGTGGTGATCGAAAAGTTTCTTATTAGTGATTGAAAAAAAAATTGGGCTGTAGCAAAACAATTTTCAAGTAATGATCAAAAGTTTTTTTGATAACAAATTAAAATTTTCAATCATTAAATCAACAATGCAAACTGAACCATTGTCCATTGGACAACTGGAAATTTTTGAGCAATGATAAAAAAATTTCTAACAAATGCTTGAAAAATATTGTTGCCAAATTTTTCGTCACCTAGGCTAGTGACCAAAAATAGGTGACCCAATTTTTTGGGACTACCATACAACATTCCATGCAACAACCAATTTTTTTCAAGAATAACTGGAATTTTTTCAATTACTGTATGAATGGTGGAGATTGAATCACTCTAGATTAGATGATTAAATTTTTTTAGGCAATGCCCAAAAACTATTCGGGCAATGACTAAAATGTTTCAAACAAAAAATGAAAATTTTCAATTACCCAATTTGGAAACTAAAAATTTTTGATTGCCCATTGTGGTGACCAAAGTTGGCAATTGCAAACTTTTTGTCACCTAGTTTAATGATGCAAAAATTGGGTGATTGAAAATTTCGCCCGTTAGAATCAATTTAACCAAAACAATTTGGTGGCCAAAAGAAATGGTTAATGTCCATCCTAAAAAATGAAACTAACCCAACTAAATGAACAACAATGTGACAATGAATGCAATTTGAGCACATTACGTCAATTTTGACAACCTTAATTCGAGTGTAATGTATTTACTGATGCTTAATATTCAATTTTATAATATTTAAATTTCATTTGTCAAAACATCAATTTAAACATTTCGACACATGGGCCAAAATTTTGAAAATAATATTTTTATTTTATCTTACTTGATATCATAATTACATATAATTGAGTATGTTACCATTAATTTCAAATGTCAATTCATTTGGAATATTTATTTTTTAATTTCAATTTATTTTTTAAATTAAAATTTGTAAAATTGTAATTTCATAATGAAATTAATTTCACATTTGAACATATTTAAATGAATTATTACACCATTCCACATGACTTTAATTTCATAACTATGTTGAATTTTAAAATGTCATCTGTTTTTTAATGTAACTTTTATGTGTGTGTGATACTAAAACAAAATTAAATTAATGAATGATAACTAGTAATACATTTAATTTAATATTCAAATGACATATGACATGTGGCATGTAAAATAATAATAATGGCAATTTTCAATTTAATGTGACACACAAAAATCCACATCATAAATGTGCATGACATTTTTTAGTTGTTATAATTAAATTAGTTGAAGTTAATCAAATCAAATATGTGCCATGTAAGCATTAAATAATCCAAGTGAACTTGACAACATTTGTCCAAATAATCCAAACAAGGGCTGTACAAATCCCCATACACAACCTATGAATTTTTTTAGATCCATAGATTATGCATGTGGCCCCTATTTAACTTTTCCAATTGAAATTCGGTCGCAAGCTAGATTTTGGTCCTTTTAGCTATGGCCCTAGGTGAGAATGAGCTCAAACGAACCAAAATTGATGTCAAAACGTTAACTTTTCTGCAATTTCATTACATTTGTCTATATGGTGCCACTTTGATGGCATGTGAATCATGGAAAGTTGTATTTATTGAATAATATGGAAATTGAAAAATCTAAAATGAATCAAACAAAATTCCAAAATCAAAGTTTGGTTTGAATAAAAGGTGTTTGATAGTTTCATTCAATGACACAACTTTCATAAAGGGCCCCTTAATTATTATAATAATAGGGTACTATTAAACACATCTAAAAAACACTCAGATTTTCATATTTTTTTATTTTTGTGTTTATCAAAAATCAAAGTTTAAAAAGTTCATGAGTTTTTTTTAACATGTAAATGTGATGCAATGTATATGTTGTTTTAACAAAACTTGTAGCTTATAATATAAAAAATTAAACTTGAAAGTGTTAACATGTTTTGGTATGATTTAAAATTATGACAAATTTTCAAAACAAATAGAAATTTTGGCAAAATTTGTGCACTTTCAAAAATTCTTATTTCTCCAAATTTGATTGTAAAAAAACATATGACATATTGGGGCAACTATAAATACAATATATAAAAAGTTTCAAAATATTTTATTTGAAAATTCCTCTTTAGGAAAACATTTTTTTGCGAAAAAGGATCCCAAAAAGCAAAATAGTCCTAAATGCAAAGTAAACACATTGGCTCTTTATATGTGTTTGGACCCCCCTATCTAACTTATGATCAAAATTTGGTCACAAGCTAGATATGTGTCCTTTTTGCTATGGGTTTTTTTTGCTACAACCCGTATCCAAATTGCACCAAAATTCAATCAAAAGGACTTGGGTCCTTTTGGTGACAACCCTTGTCCAACTTAGGATTGAAATTTGATCACATGATGAAATAAGTCCTCTAGGGATCGTTGGAATTTTGGTCACAATTTGGTCAATGGGTCCTTTAAAGATCACATAAATTTTAATTGCACCTTGGACCTCGGTCTTTTAGCCATAGCCCTTGTCCAACTAACAATCAACCCAATCTGTATCAACAGATAATTATGTTGCTCGTGAGGTTGGACATTAAACCCACTTGAATTGTGTGGGTTGGAATGACTTATATTCCCATTCTGAGTGTACATGGTTATGCCAATCTTTCTTATTGTTCATATTGCCATGCTAAGGTAGGTCTTGAAAAAACAATTTTACAATCCTTGCCCAAGATGTTAATCCTTGTGCTCAAAAGGTTTCATCTTTTTGAAAATCCACACCAATTCATACAAGTTCAAACTCAAATTACACTTCCTTAGATGTAAGCAAAATGCAAACAACATTCCAATTGTAATATTGGATTTCCATGCCTTTATGCATCACATATTGGTGTTCTGATTCTTGCTTGGTTTCTAATAGTGCTTGTTGGAGTTGTTCCATCTTTTGCGAATGGAATGGCAATGCCTTTTGTTGACATGTGAATTATTTTCCATGTTCCAAGGTTTGAGTTATTACATTTTATTATTCCAACTATTTTCATAATTCAAGAGCTTCACATTTAGCCTTTTTAGCCTATGATTCCATCTTGTGCAAATGTCCCTGTAACTTTGCAACTTGCTCTTTAACAAATTGTGCCTTGCCCTCTAATTCTACAACCCATGTTTGATGTTCTACATTTACATCACAAACTTCATGGGGGAAAATAACGGGAATTGGTATATAACATAATTTGGATCAAATGTTATTTTTTAGTTATTTCAAAAAATCAAAAAATTATATTTTATTATCGTAATATCAACATAAACATAATTTTTTTTTTCAATGATATAAATTTTAAATCTCTTTGAATGGTAAAATTTTGCATTTGTATCATGAAAATTATGGTAAAATGACAAACCATTATTTTTTTCATCATAATAATCATGCAATTAATTCAAAACAATTGTTCATTATGTCTATATATTTTCAACAATAGAGTAATGAAGTGAAAAAACACAACAATGATACGAAAAACAAATAATAAATAACATAAATTTAATCATTCATTATAATCATACTGAAATTTTGCCTAAGGAAGTTTGTGATGTAGTCCAAAACCCCACCTCCCAATGGCATTTGTAAGTGCACAATTGAAATTATTTTGGTCCACATTTTGGTTTGTTTGAAAATTATGTATCAAACATGCCAAGAAACTCATAATCAATATCTATTCCATCATCATGGACATTTGCACTAAAAGATACATTAAAAAGAAATGCTAGGGGGATCAAACATTCACTATAAAAAATCACGTTTTATTTCACTAAAAAACTAAACAAAAAACCAGTCATTTTGACACTTGGTCAATTTGATCATTTAATCATACTGGACAAGTCAATTTGAACACATTCAATTTGACTAATGGTTTTTTTCTATTGACCATAAAATGGTCTTTTTGATTCATCAAATTGAATAAAAATTTGGGCAGCCGAAAAAAATTAATTAAAAAATAGCTCAATTTGTTTTACGACACAAATTTAATGTTTTCAAAACAATAAAACTTGCAAAGAAAAATGATACACAACCAAAATAGGATGGAGAAAAAATACTACCCCATTTCTTTCCAAAACCCCATTTGGAACAATAGCAATTCAAAAATTGTCTCATGTTTCAATTTGAACTAGTTGTCCAATTTCTTATTGCTTATTAGCATGTGTATTTGTCTAGTCCCATTCTGCCTACTTGTTTAGTTTTTATGTTACTTACATGTTCCCTTAACAACTAGCTATACTAGCACCATTAACTATGATTTCATACGTTAATCCAGATAATTATTAAAATGGCCTACATTATTTTTTATGTGAATGTCATGCTTCTACACTATCTAGATGATTTCATATATGTTGGATTTCAATTTTTCAATGTGACATCAATTGACATATTAGCTTGCCACATAATGTGTCAAAGAGTTGGGTACATTCTATCATCCATCATATGCCAACTAATTAAGATCTTCCTCTTTATTCGAGTTATGTCTTTTTCCCTTCACTTGCTTTTTTGGAAGAGCCCATCTCTTGGTGATGTTGGGTTCATGTGTTCATCCTTGAATCTACCATACTACTAAAATTCTAACTATTGTAATATATCTTTGTAGTTGTAATAGTGCTTACAATTACTTTCTAAATCTTCATGGGAAAGGTTAAATTTTGTCTATGGTTGATTTTAAATATTTACAAAGTAAATAAAAAATTTTATTCAAAGTGGTATGGTGAGCATCATAGAGGTTGAATTAGTGAACTCTAGAAACAATTATCAAACAATTACAGAATCCAAACCTCATTAACATTCAAAAACTCACCATTTTGTTCCAAGCTCACACAATCACAACCTTCTCATCTTGAAAAAAATGGAGAAAAGGGGTGGGGATGATGCCCTTATGAGGTCCCACATTCTTGTTGCTTTTATTTTTCCCTCAAGGATAGTCGATAGATGTGTTGAATTTCAACTTCCTTCTTCATTCAAAAACAACCCACTTTCGACTGTCTAGCTAATGATTTAACTTGATTGAAATTTAGTTTAAGGTTTGTGAATAAACATGACCAAAATTCGGTCTCCAATTCATGATTGAACATGACAAATGGTGATTTACCTTGATACAACCTAAACACATCACCCACATTTTAGTTCATGACCAAAAATGGATAGGTTTGGTTACAAGTTGGATGGTGGGTGACTTGTGCATCCAACTTGCAATAATATGTATAATATAATAATAATAATAATAATGATAATAAACATAATAGGGTGACAAAAAATAGGTTGGACAATTATCTAATACCCCCCTTAAACATGGTCATTTGACACACGTAAATCCCAAACTTTACATTAAATGCCCCCCCCCCAAGGCATTCTTGCTCTTCACCACATAAAAATGAATAATTTTTTTAAAGTCACATCTTCAAAATTCATAATTTTTAAGATCAAAAATATGTTTGAACCAAATGTGTTCAAATGTGTTTTTAAAAATGAATTTCAACAGTTTCAATTTATTCTTCTCTATTAAAATGCTCTCCAATTTTTAAAAAGAATGGCGTGCACATAAATGATAAGAGAAAATGATGTTTGAAAAAAAAAAATGACTATTCATTATAGAGGTTTGAATGTTTTAAACATGCAAAAGGATCCTTGATTTGCATCAAATTTTGAAAAATGAAACATTGCAAATAATGGAACCTATTACAAAAGAAATATTAACAATCTGATTTTATTTTTTTCTTGTGATTTTTCAAAGGAAACAAAAAACATTTTTAAGTAATGTCTGCCCATTTAGATGGTTCCTTTGATTATGTTTTCACTTGAAACTTCAAGTTTGAAAATGAGAAAATCACTTGTGAATATTGGGAATCTTTCTTACATTCAAATGGGAGTGTGTTTGAATCCTAAAACATTATCCTAGTTTGCTCCCCTTCTCATGCCTTAACCTTGGTCATGAGCCCAAGGTTAAGGTAACAATACGTGGCATTGTGTGATTTGGTGTATTATCCCAATTTTTGCATTTTTCATACCCAAATTACAACTGTATTAGATAAAAATATTTTGTTATTATTTCTTGATCCTATATTGTGAATATTATGCACCCATGCTTCTAGCACATAAAAGTGAATTATTTTTGTTAAAGACATTTTCAAAATCCATAATTTTCAAAGGTAAAATCATGTTTGAATCAAAAACATGTTCGTTAAAATGTGTTGTAAACATGAGTTTTCACCAATTTCAACTCTTGTTGCTAATTTAATTATCAAAATAAAATACTCCTCAATTTTGAAAAGGAATGGTGCACAATTGATATAGAAAAAGAATGTTTGAAATTTTAAAATGTTCAAAATAGGAATTTAAATGCTTTAAACATGCAAAAGATGTTTGAAACATCATCAAATTTGCATTAAATTTTTGTTGTTGAAACTTTGTAAGTAATACAACCTATCCCAAACACAAAATTGACAATCCAAATTATTGTGTTCCCATGGTGATTTTTGAAAGATATAAAAATAATAATAAATTTAGCATTGTCCATCCCCATTGTGGCTCCTTTTATTATATTTTCATGCTTTAAAATGTTTAAAATATTACTAAAGTTTTCCAAAAAATTACATACTAAAATTTCAATAGAAAACAAAATTTCCAAAAAAAATCCAATTTTTTTAATTGAAACAATGACAAATTTTGTTTGAAAAAATCACCACATCACTAGAGAAATGTGAAGCACTAAAGCCAATGAAGTGAAGGTTATGACTAGTGTTGGGCGATTCTCTAATTTTTTGGAAAACTATTGGGTTGAAATATTATATTATTTTGAAAAACTTGACTTGGTTCTTATTTTAAAATTTACGTTCATCTTTTCAAGACCTGGGCATGGTTTCAAGAATTTATACAAATAATTTCACCTTGGTTTCAAAGTGCCGGTTTTCACACATCTTATATTGATTAATTTTCAAAACCAATTTTCACATATCGGTTATTATAAATTTTATTATTTCAATTTAATTTTTAATGTTGCAAAAGGAGTAGGAATGTTGAGCAAACAAGAAGCAACAAAAGGAACAATAACATGGAGCAAGTAAGGAAGAGCAGTGTCAAGCAAGCAAGTAGGATAAATGCAAGCTACAATGGCTCACTTTTGTGACAAAATATTTTTTTTCCCCTAGGTACTTTGTATTCAAATGAATATGATGTTTAATATATGATTAGATCTACTAATTGGGACTTGGATCTAAACTAATAATTTCATTATGAAGATAACTATGTGGCTATTTATTGATTAAAAAAAAATTGTTAGTAGTAATGGACTTTTGAAGTTGAAAAATATGGACTGGTTGTCTAACTGGAACATCACAAAATGGAAAAAATTATATTGATTCACATTTCAAATTTGTTATTGGGATTCAATATATAATGTAATACAAGATGATAAACTCATATGAAAAATATTTTCTTTGAAAACCTTATTCGTTTAATAGTTAGGGGCTTTTGAATGGTTAAAATTTTACCATATTTTCATAAGTCCATATGAATTACAATTTTTATTTTTTCAATTTCTTTGTCCCAAAATCGTATGTTTTTGAAAGTTTTAGATGGGGCATTATTCCTTTGGACTTTGTGGGTTTTCTTTTTAGGATTTTTAAATTTAAAAATAACATCAATTACATTAAATACAAGTTTTCATATAGATTTGGAAAGGTTTGTAGGTGATTGAACATGTATTATTCAAATATTAAAATAACAATATTTTTTAAAATAACAACCATGTCCATTTGAATCATTTTAAAGAATCTTGTATGGATTTGTAGGGAGTGTAATTTCTGCCAACATTAAACCATTGTAGTTTGCATCTACCTAGTAGTAACAACATTGAACAAACGTCGAGTAATGAACAACAAAAGGAACAATGACGTTGAACAAGCAAAGAGTAGTAAGAGGAACAAGAAAAATAGTAGTGTTGAGCAAGCACGGAGCAACAAGAGGAGCAGTAATGTTGAACAAGCAAGGAGCAACAAAAGGAAGAGCAACCTTGAACAAGCAAGGAGTAGCAAGAGGAGCAAGAACGTTGAGCAAACAAAAAGCAACAAGAGGAGTAGCAACATTGAACAAACAAGGAACAACAAGAGGAACAATAACATCAAGCAAGCAAGGAGCAACAAGAGGAGTAGTAAGAGGAGCAATAGTGTCAAGCAAGGAACACTAAGTAAAAAACATTGAACAAGGAGTGCCAAGCAAGGAATGTCGACCAAGGAACATCAAACATCAATTACTAACTACTAACCAAAGAAACTAATCAAACTAATGAATTTAAACAACAAACAACAAATAAAGGAAAGAGAAAAAAACTCACACATAGTGAGAAATTTTTTTTGAAACACTTGCTTTATATGAAGCAACAAGCAGCGTTATTTATTGGCTAAACCTTAAACTAACTATTAACTACTAACTAAACACTAAACATTAAACCCTACTAACTATTGACTACTTAATTAATTCAAAACCTTCAAACCTTGACCTTGAATTTTTTTAATACCCTGTCAAGGTTTCAATCAAATATAAATATACATTTGATTAGGGTTTCAAAGGCCTAGTTCTAACATTCCATAAAACCCTGTAACCAAGTTTCATAAAGGGCATCACTCAATGTGATACCCTGTGGGTTTCAAACTAAGAACTAACTTAAAACCATGTAAAACCAATATAAAACCTTGCATTTGGTGAAGACATGGGAATGTCCTTCTTTGGATTTGCACACAATAAAACATTCATGGGGCTAGAAAACTGGGTGTTCTCATTGTGAACCATATAATTTACACTTGTTGATCCATACTCAACTTGGAATGGCTATGTACTCTCAACTACAAATGAAACACATGACACTTAATCACATACAATAACCAATGTACTCACCACTAGAAGCAATGTAAGCAAATGAACAACCTAAATGACAATATTTATATTAAGAAGCCCCAAAATAAGTTATTTTTCTATTGGGCCCAAAATTGCCATTATGCAACACAAGTTACAATGTTGCAATACCCATAATGATCATGATTGGGAGCCTAGTAGTAGGTCTCTGAAAATTGCCAATGCCCAACTCATCACTTTGCATAAAAAATCATGCTTGTTAAAATATAAATGTACTCAATATGGATAACTTATGTACCGATTTAGTTCAGTAAACAAAAAACCACCATTTCAACCACATATGTGAAATTCCAAAAATATGTTAATCCATTCTTAACCTTCTGTAAATTTACTCACATCACAAACTTAATGGGTCACAATTTGGTAATAATAGTCATATGAAATTTACTTTTCATTGGTTCATATGGAATAAACTAGATGTCATTCATCTATTTGTGTTGTTTGAACATTAATATCATGTGCATTGTTTAAACACAAATGTCATATGCTTATTCATATTTTTAAACATGGATGTTGTATGGCTAGTCGTGTTGTTTACACACAAAAATTGTACACATGACTTTCATGTTTAAATAATGCACAACATTCATGTTAACCAATACGAACTTATGAAATAATAGATTTCACATGGATTTGCAACAAACCTATGAAGCTTGTAAATTTATGATATAATTCAATAAATAGAAAACCTACATCACTTTAGCCATAAGGAAAATTCATGAACGTGAAGTTTGCTTCAAAAATCAAGTTTTATGCATAAGGAACATCTAACTTGGAAAGAGCTTACCATTTACCATTGAGTCCAAACCATTCTTAACAATTTCTTTAATCTTCAAAAGCATATTCTGCCTTGTGGATTCCAAGTTCATATCCTTAGTTAACTGTTGAAGGTCTTCATCTAGAGGTTAGAAGCCCCAAGAGTGCCATCAATTTGGGTGTAATTTTTCCTTACATACACAACACTTGTTGGAGTGCTCCAACATTGTAGCAAAGCAAAATGGGTGAAAGGTGTGCTTATAACTTATAATCACAATATCAGCACAATGGTACCACTTATTATAATAACCACACAACTTCATAATGATAATGTTACGTCCATCTTCCTTTAATGGCTTGTATAGGTGTATAATTGGTTGAGGCCAAAATGAAACATGATCTCCTATCTTCATTTTTTCAATCGATAGGTAGATGCAAACTACAGTGGTTCATTTTTGTGATGAAAGGGTGTTTTTTTCCTTGGGTACCCTTTATACAAATGCATATGGTGATTAATATATCCTTAGATTTAATTGGGGCTTGGATCTAAATTAATAACTTCATTATGAAAAGAGTTATGTGATTATTTATTCATAATAAAAACATTTGTTAATAGTAATGGACTATTGAAATCGAAAAATATGGATTGTTCATCTAACTAGAACATCACAAAATATAAACATTTATATTGCCTCACATTCCAAATTTATTATTGGGACTCAACATATAATGTAATACAACATGATAAACTCATATGAAGAATCTTTTCTTTGAAAACCTTAATCATTTAAAACTAGGGAATTTTGAATGGTTAAAATTTGACCATATTTTCATAAGTTTATATGAGGTGCAATTTTTGTTTGTTTTTCAAATTTTTTGAAGGTTTTAGATGGGGCATTATTCCTTTAGACTTTGTGAGTTTTCCTTTTAGGACTTCCAAATTAAAAAATGATATAAACAACATTAAATGCAAGTTTTCACATAGATTTGGGAAGGTTTGTAAGTGATTGAACATGTATTATTCAAATATTAAAATAATAATATTTTTAAAAGTAACAACCATGTCCATTTAAATGATTTTAAAGAATCTTATATGGACTTGTAGGGAGTGTAATTTTTACCAACATTGAGTCACCTTAGCTTGCATCTACCTTGATGATGCATACAATTTTCTTTTTTGATGAGTTCATATTGGTTACTCATAGCCTTTTCCAACTCTTCTTGTATTTGGTGACATTCTTCATCAACCTTTCGATACAAAGTTTTGCCTCTAATAACCATCTCCTTCTTGTCATTAGTAATGCGACTCAAAATGTCTAACTCCCTTTCTTTTTCATTTTTCACTTGCAACAAGGCATCCATATCTAATGTTAAGGTTTGAGTTTACTATTGTACAGGTTGTTGTTATACTACTAGTTGGTTTTCATAATGTCCTCTCTGGCATCTTGGGCTTCTAATAATGAACCCACAACCTTAACAAATGCCCACCATATCTAAAATAAATCAAAACCAACATTTGTATAACCATCTACAACATTCAACCACCCTAGAATGTTAAACCAAAAACTCAACAATAATTTTACATGTATAACATTGCAATTTTGCATACTATCTACAAGATTATAAATATTTTATTATTGTTGTAATAATCTAAGATTGCCCACCAAACCAAGCAATTACCTAATCTTAAAGCATTTGGACTTTTGCTTTGACATTGAAGAGTGATTTGTTGGCAACATTAATTTGATCTTGTGATTATTGAACTACTTTTTCATCCTCCATACTAAACCGTACCCCAATCAAACATTCCATATGTTCTTTTTTTTCACTCAAAACTAATGAATGCAAGAATTGATATATTTCCAATGCTTGTCTTTGAATTCCAATAATTCTTGAATATTGGCAATGTCTTTAAATGAAACATACCTCTATTCATGTTTGTAATTCCCTAGTGGACTATAGTCCTTTTCTAGCTTTGTAAATGTTTGGCCTGTGGCAAGTGTTCCATGTGAAAGATTTGAACCTTCATTGAATTCTATCCTTTCCACGTTGTTTGCCCATATCAACGGGTTCATGTTTAAATGTTGAACTTTTTCTTTTACAATGGAGGTTGTAGCTTTTGCCCACTTAATTGGGTGACCATTGCACCATACTACCCACCTTTTCACCAACTAGACCATGATTTCATTGTTCATGATATGTGATGTTCCATAGATCTTCCAGTATAATTGTTCCAACTCTCTCTTGATTTCCATTGTTAATAGAGGGTTGGTGGTCTTGAATTTATGCACATTGCCAAACACTTTGGTAATGTATGCAATTGTAACATGTTCTTTAGTCAGTTCAGACTTTGGGTCCAAACCTACTACATCCAGTTGCTTAACCTCTTCAAAAAACTTCACATCTTGAAGTGCATATTCAACAATTGGCCACTTGAGATATTCCTTATCAATTTCTCTTTTAAGCTTATTTTCCTTCTCCTCTTTTCCCATAATCTAGTACACAAAACATGCACCCAAAGTTATGTCAAAATTGACAAATCCTTAAACCATATGGTTATAATTACAACATCAAGCACTTTAGAAAGCACATATGTCCTAAAATTTAAGCACACATCTCCTACATAAACACAAATCCTACTAAATAAAACATCATTCAATTGTTGCGTAATTTGAAATTTGCACTTTAAAGCAAGCTACTACTAAATAAGGATTGGTTCTTCTAAAAAAAAAGAATCACAATAGACAATCTTAAAACAAGCATTCATTCATTTTGCACAAAATTAAGCACTTTAGAAACCATGCTTCTCTTACAAAAGTACATCTTGCTAAATAAAGTAGCATCAGATTGTTACGTAATTGAAGATTGCATTTCAAAGTAGGCTCTACTATTTATGCATGATTTATTTTAGTGGAAAAAAAAAACATATAGTACACAATCTTAAAATAATCACAAGCATTAATTTCTACAAATCACATTAAGATTAATGACAATTTCCATTGAATGAACCTTAACAACTTGGATGCATTTTAATGATTTCAAAAGCAATATATGAAAGATTTAAAACAAAACAAATTGAAAGTTAACAAAGGTACTTTTTGTCTGGTTATACTTGGCTTAGAACCATAAAATTTTGAGCTATAATATGAAATTTGAACATTCCAAAACAATATTACATACCTATTTCCATAACAAGAAAAAATACATATTAGCAATTGTATGGATCATAAATTTACATGATCAAAACCAAGACTAGATAAGAAACAAAACACTTCAACATTTGAAAAAGATATTTAAATTTAACAAAGGGTCCTTAGATTGTCAAAACCAAGTTTAACCTCCCACAAAAGCAACAATGTGGTTTCTAATTAACAAAATGTATTGTCTTAAGACTCAAGACTACAACAATGGGCTTATGGGGAGATGGCCACTATAGTTGTATCCTCTAACTAACTAGTCACTTTGATGCTGACTTGGCACTTGTAGGATTTTCAGACTTTGAATTTTCAGAGTTGAAATAACAATCAATTTTGTAAGTTGCTTCACAATGGCAAAATGTAAATATGTGTCAACTTGTAAATGGGCTTTAGGACATGGCATGGTAGTGAAACTAGTGCCTTCCTTTTTTGGACTTCCTAAAGGAGTGTAAAACATTTCATCTTTAAAAATCTCCATCATTATCACCCCAAGCTAGCTTTTCATTAACAAATTGTGCCCTATTCAATGTCTCCCATGCGACATGTTTAATCTTCTTGATAGATGGAGAGACTTACTTGCACCCTTTTTGATAGATGAAGATTTACATCACTATTGGACACCCAAAACCAAATTAAACATTTGGTCATGTTGAAGTTGATTTTGCATATTGAAAATAAGATGGACAGATAGTGAACTCCTTAGTTTTAGACCTAAAACATGATCAATCTTGACAACAAGACATGTAGTTCACTTCATGGACTAATTCTATACAACTTAGTTTGAAAATAATGCGAGCCATTAGTGCACCACTTCAAACCTAACAAATCAAACTGGACATAAAAAATTTAGTTTTACCTCCTCAAGAATACACTTTGATATTTATGTACTTTGCTCAAGGTGCACACATTTTAAGGTTTGTTTTCAAAAAAAATTAATATACCTTGGTCCTTGGCTATGGCAAACAATTCAAAGGACAAATATAATTCATGTACAACATAGATCATAATATGAAACTTTCAACAGAATTAGGGTCTTATAGTCTAAATGAAACATTTCAACACATATAAATGCCATATTACAAGACATGCATAGTTCATGAGTATGGATCAAATAAATTTTTTAGCAAAAGCTTTAAGGTTTCATAGTCTTGAAGCATTTCAATAAGCATAAGTGCCATATTACAAGACCTATGTGGTTCATGAACAACATGGATCAAATAAGAATTTCAGCAAAGGGTTTAGGGTTCCACAGTCTTGAAGCATTTCAATGAACATTAGTGCCATATTACAAGACGTGTAGTTCATGAGCAACATGGATGAAATAAAAATTTCAGCAAAAGGTTTAAGGTTTCATAGTCTTGAAGCATTTCAATACGCATAAGTGCCATATTATAAAACCTATGTAGTTCATGAACAACATGGATCAAAGAAGAATTTCACCAAAAGTTTAAAGTTTCACAATCAAATCATTTCAACTTGAATGGCATATTGTAAGATTTATGTAATTCATGAATAGCATGAATCAAATAAGATTTTTAGCAAATGGTTTAAGGGTTCATAATCAAAGCATTATAAAAAGCATAAATGCCATATTAGAAGGTGTATAGTTCATGTGTAACATGGATCAGATAAAAATTTCAGCAACTTAAGGTTTAGGTTTTCACAATTTTGAAGCATTTCAACAAGCATCCATGCTAATTGTTTGATGTTCAAAAGAAGGTGAAAAATGGTGAAGAACTTATAGCTACAATTGTGTGACCTTTGATCAAGTTCATTCCATTCGTCAAATGTAGTTTGTGTCTCGAACTTCCTAGTTTACTTCACTATTGACTGAAATACGAAAGGCCGCATGGACAAGTAAAAGGTCCTATGCACCCTCCGCTCTAATATGGTACTCTCTTGTGATAAAAAAAATGGTTAGACACCCACACAATAGTTGCAAGTTAAAACTTTACGCCATGTATTCACTATTTGGCAAAATTAAGCTTTGTTCCTTAATTAACCACCAAAAAGTTCAAAAAGAAAATGATCCAAAGAAAACTTAATCAAGCTATAATTCAAGACTACCGAAAACAACTTTTAAAACATTTTACAAGATGAAAACAACTTACCTCCAAAAGCTTGAGCTTTGCCTTCCTCCAAATAAATTCTTGTGTGCACACACATGAATATTTCTAGTTTTTCAACTATTCACAACTCATGAAGTACTCACATTGACATTTTCGTTTTGTGATGTGAGAAGAAGATCAAGCACACAGGCATGTGGCAACTCAATCACACTAACAATAGAGCTTGCACAGACTTGTGCATTTCTTGGGAGCTCATCAAATGATAGTGATGATGAAAATGCCTTAGCATAGATTAGGTCATCGATAGGTAGAAAGCTAGGTTAGGCATGTAAAGGAGAACAACATAATTTGAAATCAAACTTTTTCATCCAGTCTTTGTTGTCGAGCCCCACCAGTCCAAAAGGGTCATGTGTTAACTATGCCAAGGCCTTGTGTTTAAAATATGACAAAGCTCCTAGTAGGGTTGGCTCCTTTTCTTGTGATTGCACCCTATGTTTTAAAATATAGCACAAGGTGCACTAAAAACATGAAAAAAACACAAAAAACATTTAAATTGAATCACCATTTGGGATGAGTTGATAACATTATAAGAAATTGGATGTATGATTGATTTTTGGTCACAAATGACACATGTGACTTGTTATAGTGTTTAGTTGGTTTGGAAAAATCGTGTCAAATTTCAATTGCAAAAGACAATATGTGGCACCTAGTCAAAAAGATAATCATATCAATATGCAACTAACACCAACTTTTAATCCATCCAATGTGGCATGAATTTTTGCAACTATTTTTTACAATTAAAATGTGTAGTCACATATGATAAAAAATTAAGGTGTATACAAATGGAAAAAATTTGTCCATTGGACAAGAATAAAAAATGTCCATTCATTACACCCAAATGTGTTTTAGTTTGCTCTGGGTTTCACTATATTTTGAATGAACTTGGAAATTTTTACCATGGTGAAACTAGTCAACCCCTCAGTGAGCAGGGACCAATTGTTATGGATAATGAATTGGTCCATTAATACTTAATGAAATATAAATTTACTAAATTATTTCATTTGTTAATTAATTAACTAGGCAGCATGGAAATCAATTAAATTTAAATGATTTAATATTTAATATGATTGATAATTTCATGATTTTCAACCTATGAATTATTGACACATGTCATTACCTATGTTAGGTTAAAAACTTAGCTTAAGTAAGCACCTATTCTAAGGAATTACATAAGAGAATATTTAGTCAACTTCTCACTATTGACCACAAACACAACATTTGTGAGGTTTGATCCCTTAACTTTTAGGATGGAGGCAAACACCCCTACCATCAAGCCACCACACATATTGTAATAATAAGTTACATTGCATTTTATTTATCAAATACTTCATTTTAAACATTACAATTTTTTTAAAAATTCACATCTTATTAAAATTTTGTCCAAATGAAATGATTAAAGTTTAATTTAAAAGTTTTTTCAATAATTACATTTATTTCCTTTTGAAAGTGTAAAATAATTTGAATAATTTTTTTTTTGAATATCACTATTCAATAACATTTCAATCAACATTCTTTTGAAAAAAAGAAAATGTTTAATAAATGGATAAGATTTTTGATAATATAATAATATTACATATGTTAAGCTACTTTCAACTATTTTAGGGCTATTTTTCATTATTTTAAATTATTTCAACCTACATTGTTTACGGTTATTTATGGCTATTCTCATTTTTTTGGGGATATTTTTGGCTATTTCACCTTATGCTATTATTGGTTATTCTAGGTTATATTATCATAAGTTATTTGTGGTTATTCTATTGGTGGCTATTGGTGCTTATTTTATTAATGCCCATATATTTTATTAGTGGCTATTAGTTATTTTTCTATTGGTGGTTATTATTTTTATTGGCTACTAATGGTTATTTTATTAATTTTTATTAGTGGTTATTCTATTGGTGGTTATTTTATTAATGGTTATTGGTGGAGTTATTTTATTAATGACTCCTACTAGATATTCTATTGGTGGATATTATTAATTATTTTAGGTTAAATTACCATAGCTTATTAATGGTTATTCTATTATAAGTTATTATTGGATATTCTAGGCTATATTATCATAGGTTATTGGTAGTTATTTTATTGTAGGCTATTTTTAAAAAAATTCATAGGCTATTTTATTTTAGGTCATTATATTTTATTTCAGATTATTTTAAATTGTTATACTTAGGATAAAATAATTATAATAACATAAGTAGAATGACCTTGAACAACTTAAAGTATAATTTAAAATAACATATATTAACTTAAAATAAAATAACCTAAGGTATAGCCTAAGGTTAATTGAATGATTTAATTTAAAATAATTTAAAATAAAAAGCTTATGATAAGTTAGTTAAGATATTTTAATGTAGAATACGTATAATAATTTATGATAACCTATAATAATTTATAATAACTTCAGGTATAAGTTATAATAATTAAGGTAACCTAAAATAATATAGGGTATATCATAAAGTAACATAAGGTATTTAAAACAACAACATAAAAATAAACCTATTTATCATAATAATTTATAATAATGAACTATGTCAATTAATAGTGAAACACAATGTTTACATAGTGATATTATAATGAAATAAGTTTAAGTAGGATGAAATCATTAAAGTGCAATGAACTTATTTCACTTTTAAGGTCCCATAATGATTTAAGCTAGTGAACTACTCCCCATTTTTATATTAGTGACTAGATCATTTACATGTGGCAATAAATAATAAGTTCAATTTTTATAATAAAAATAGTATAATCATGACAACTACCTAGTTTAGGTTAAGTTAAATCAAGTTAGGTAATTATCATAATATAGGTTAGATTAAAATAAGCAACCTAACATCAATTAAGTAGGTAGATATATATATATAGGTAGGTAGGTAGATAAGTAATTAGGTTTAGGATATTTATGTGGGTGTAAATAGGCTTAGGTAAGTAGGTAGAATCTTAGATTTATTTCAGTGGTACACGCCTTCTTAATTGGTTCATTTTATATGGTTCATGCATTTTGAATGTTTAAAATGAAAACCATGAGTAGTCCACTGTTTCACCTAACTATATAATTGACAAAATTGAACTTTTTGACAAATGATATGGGATAAATCCTAATGAAAACGAACCACAACATTATGTAATTTTGAGGTATACAAACCTAGCATTGTACATTAAAAAAATGAGAGGAGGTTGAATCTTAACACATCATTCCTTTGCTTTTGATGTTGAAAAAACATTTGTAGCCTTTCACCTATCTTCCGATGATGCAAACAATGCTCAATTTGGTCCAAGAATGAAGAAGATATGAGTTGTTTCATGTAAAGGGTTATTTTCTATGGTAGACCTATTAAAATAGTTTTGCATTTCGTGATTAAATTATCTTTCATTATTTTATTTCCTTTGGAGAAAAGAGAAGTTTTGTAGATCCCTAATTGGTGCACCCAAAAGTTTTTATATGACTCAAAATGGACTAAAAATGAAGAAGATATGGGGTTTGAAACTAGAAAAGGTCTAAAGTTTTTTTTTCAAAAAATTTCGAAACAAAATATCATAGTCCTCTTCCTTCTCTCCTTGTGTTTTCTTCCTTGTTCCTTTGCTTTTGATGCTTATAGAACATTTGTAGTCCTCCAATTTGCATTTCCAATGACATAAAAATTGTTCAATTCAGTTAAAAGATGAAAAAAATATTTGAAAATGTTGTGTGTAGGTTTGTGTTCAATGTTGAGTGGTTTTATCATCACATCATTTGTCTAATGTAGAAAAACATTATAACATATAACACAATAAAATACCTACTATTTAACCTACTTACTAACTAACTACTACTTATGCATATTTAATGAATTGATTACATAACCTACTTAAAATTAAATAATGATTAATATAAAAACACTATCACATATCAACACATTAAAATGTTTACTACATATATAATCCTCTTAGATATTACTTACTATTTGTCCTACTTATTAAATAATTTATAACCTATTACTTAGCCTACTGAATTAATTAATCAATTAACCTACTACCTAACCTATTTAATAAATAAATTACATTGCCAAATGCACTAAACTAGTGAATTTTGTTCTAGTCTAATATTCTAACAACCATCAATAGAACCAACTTGTTTTTTCTTGACTTTATGCATATGACCCCTAGTTAAGTTAAAATTTGAAATTGTTAATGTCATAGTTTTGGGAAATTTTCAATATCTAGAATTTGACTGAAAAAAAAAAAGTCATGGTTCAAATAGGTAACCAAAAATATAAAAGGGTGTTTAAGAAATTTACTTTCATTTTTTCTTCTAACCAAATTTAATTAAATATTTTTGTGAATCAATGGCAATTTGGCTTCAACACAAAATTAACAACTTGAAACAAAGTGCATTTTCAAGTAACGTGTTAAAACCCTATCCAACTTAAATAGAAATTATAATGAATTTTTTAAATTCACGCAAAATAACTTTTAAAAATTTCAAATCACCCATCCAACAATCTCAATTAATGTTTAGGAAAAAAACATGTTCATACTTACACAAAACCCTACTATGCTAGAAATTGCAAATAATGATCTATTTCCACCATTTTCACTCATTTTATGAAAATTTCACTGCCCTATTACACATCTAACACTTAGTTCATTCAAGAACACTACAGCAAAAAAATTAGACCACTAAATTTTGCAATTTCATTTGTCATCTCATATTTTTTTCAGATTTAGTCACATGTATATTTGCAACTAGGATCTATAATTGTAATTCAAGTGAGTAAATTGCCATGTGATGTCTAATGGCCCATGAACCACATCATGAGTAGCTAAAACAAGTACATTTTCATCCATTTTTGCCCAACCAACCACTAGGAAGAAGGAAGGCTTGGTGTCTTCAAAAGATCCCTTGAATGAACTTGGCCACCTCTCATCCATTTTCAACCTCCAATTCTATATTTAAAACAGAAAAGAGAATCCAAAAAATACTCTTTCTTGTGCTCTCTAGTCTCCTCTCTGCTGCACTCTTTGTGCTCTCTGTCCTCTTGTGCTCTCTGGAGTCGCTAGAGTTTGTGGTCTCTATGATTCCTGTAGCAGCAAGAGCTTTATGTAGACATGTGTTTTACTTCGGTACAAAATTAAAGGTTGGTGTAAATTTGTTTTCACCATGTACATTAGCTTAGTGACAATGCAGATTGTTTGCTTGTGGGCACCATGCTAATGGCAAAGGAGAGAGCACAAATGCCCCTTTTCAACAACACATATACACCCCACATTCATCACATGTGCCCCAGGTATATCTAGTAATGCCCTCATCATCGAAGGGCCTGAGCTTACACAGAAAGAATTGGTATAATTCTTCTATTGTCTGTGAAGGGCACTTTACCCTTTTCTGCTCCAAGAGAGGAGGCACCTTATGTTCCTTATCCAAAACAAGCCCCCCTTGCTATCCTTATCCAAAATTTTACTGGATCTTTACAATGGATAAGGACCTCAAAGGGGGAGTTCTGGGCCTTCAGGTCCCATCCTCAGTTCTCACCTCTTGCTCAGCCCTCATTCCCAGAACAGCCCCCTTCTTGGTCCTTATCCTAGACATTAGAGGATTCTGGATGGATAGTGCAATGGTGGATGTTGGTTTACTATGGCAACCATAGTATCATGTTGTTAGTTCTAGCAAGAATGCAGTGCTCTCTGGTGCTGGCAGATCTCTCATAGACAGACCCTGGATATGCAACTACATGTTAAATTCACTCCACAAATTTGACACTTTCATTTTCCCTCTAAATCCGCTACTTTGTCACTGGTGGCCAAGTTGGTTTGTTCATTCAATGTTTTAACACTCTGGCTTAACCTTCACCTCCACAAAGCTGGATTATGTGACCTAGCACCCATCAGTGCACCATCCATTGGAGACCCTAAAAAGAACCATTGGAATTTTTCCACCATATGTGGAGAGCACCTTACCAAAATAAAGTTCTGTCTCAAACACATTCCATTCTCTACCCAAATAAAATCACAGCAGTCCATGAAAAATGCTACTGGTTCGTTGGGTAAGAACTAAGGACCTCAAAAGGGGTCGTTTGGGGAATTAGCGTCCCATGCTCAGCTCTGGCCTTGTGCTATGCCCTCATTCCTATGAAGGCCTTGTTCTCTGACCTTACCTATGTTTGGAAATTGGTTGTTGTCACAATTTTGTGAGAACTGCGAGTTCAAGTTCTTGAGGTGATTGCTAAGGATCACCTAATGTCATTTTTGTTTTTCTCATTTCACATTCTAGAAAATCAGGCTTTTTCACATTTTAGAGAACCAGTCAGGTGTAGGTTTTTTGATCTTTTGACTGACTGAGCTGTTGAAGTAGGTAGGTAAGTGAGTGGATGGGTTGATAGGCAAGTCCGTGGGTAGGTAGGTATGTAAGTCAATGGGTGGGTGAATGACTAGATGGATACAAGATATATGGTTCATAGATAAGTAAGTACGTATTTAAATATGTAAATAGGTAGGCAAATATGTAGGTGAGTATTTAGATAGGTAAATACGTTGCTTTGAAGAATAGTGCTCCAAAAATTGGATTGAAGAATGGGCATGAGAGGAGTAGGTGGGGGTTCTCATATGCCAAATTTAGAGCACTTCACAAGTTCCAAGCACTCTAAATTTGGCAAACCTAGTCCAAAAACTCTGCTTTTTGGATTTTTTTTTTCTAAAAATTCCTAAAAATTGCATTTGTAAGGGTGCTAGCCCCAAAAAAGTTTTTGCATTTGAGTGAAATTTTGTACAAAACAATTCGGCTGTTCCCAACTAGTTCATATGAATTTTCATGGTTCTTATTGCCTATCCTAATCGAAATCCTTCAAAAAAATAGTCTAGGGTTGGACATATGAATCCAGTAAATCTCTTTGGTGCTAAAGTCCAGATTTAATATTGACTATTTTCACATAAGGATTACATAGGATAAAGATGAACATGATGACAACGGTAAGGACATAAAAAATGGGGATCGATAGGATATCTATTGGTCCTTTTGAGAAAGCAAGTAATCTAAACGTTTCAATTCATTGTCATGGATAGGTTTTGAAAACTACATGAATGCCATCAAGCAAAGGTCCCGTGCTCATGGACAAATTTGGTCACAACATGCTGAAATTCAAAATTCAACGGAGGGTTTCAACATGATGGAACAAATCAATGCTCTAGTTCTCACAAACTTCTATCTTTCTTTTGTGCTACATCTTTTGTCCCCTCAAAAAGGTGGAAAATGTTCTTGACTATCAATCTCACAGATGTGCACATCCTTCATTTGTTCATGGTTATCCAGTAGACTATGTGTACAAGCATGTATTTTCATTCTACATTTGTTCCAATCGTGTTCGTTTCAAGCTCTTGAACTAGATATCCAATCCAGAAATAACATCAAGTCCTTCATGCAAAAGACATCCAAATTGGAAAAATGTCTCTCTAAACTTGTTGATTGAGATCAAGCCTACAGCCATATTATACTTGAATGAATGGAAGAGACATACAAGATATGCCATCTAAAATACTAAAAGAAAAATATGCCAAATGTAATGGATCAAGCTCACAAACTTCCTCA